>Ga0247728_10065_pt1 | contig 53303 bp, 44 predicted proteins | sample SalenrCarbi39_FD_183048 | JGI IMG/M metagenome (GOLD analysis project Ga0247728, IMG submission 183048) | Saline wetland microbial communities from Lincoln, Nebraska, United States - Carb-i39 | ecosystem: Environmental > Aquatic > Non-marine Saline and Alkaline > Salt marsh | place: USA: Nebraska...
AACCACCTCTTTCAACCGCTTTCGATCAATCCGACCGAAGCCACCAACAGGACTCAACCACCACCCTGTCAGCGCGGCGCATTCTACTCGAATCCGCCACCAGTGCAACCCTTTTATTTAGCTAACCCTTTGATTTACAAAAGGTTTTGCTTGAGGACTGCGCCGGAAGTGGTGCGCATTATAGGCACCTGAAAACGGCCGTCAACCGTTTATTTCGGTTTTCATCCATGGCATTTGCCCTCTCCTATATATAGGCAGTGCAGCGCTACCAGGACGCCTGCTGCGACCAGCGTTACGGCTTCCTTCAATCCAGCGTCCCCAGCCATTACACTAGTCGACCTTCTCATCCAGTCACGGCTCCCCATGTCCCGGCAAAGCCTCACTCCGCTAGATCTGCTTCTATTTCCGACCTGGCTGGTTCCGGTCGAGCCAGCGGGAGTAGTGCTCAAGGGGCATGGATTGGGCATCCGTGATGGACGCATCATACTCATCGCACCGCGTGAGGAAGCACTCAAGCATCCGGCGCAGGAGAAGCTAGAACTCGAAGGAATGATGTTGGCTCCCGGCCTGATCAATACACACGGACACGCGGCGATGACGCTGTTTCGTGGGCTGGCCGATGATCTACCGCTGCAACGCTGGCTGCGCGACCACATCTGGCCGGCCGAAGCACGCTGGGTCGACGAAGACTTCGTGCGCTGCGGCACCGAACTGGCCATTGCCGAGCAGCTCAAAGGCGGCATCACCTGCTTCTCTGACATGTATTTCCACCCCGCTGTAGTAAGCGAACTGGTACATAAGCATGGTGTACGAGCACAGATTGCCGTCCCTGTGCTCGATTTCCCCGTACCCGGCGCACGCGACGCGGACGAGGCGCTACGCAATGGCGTGGCATTGTTCGACGATCTCAAGCATCACCCGCGTATCTCGATCGCATTCGGGCCTCACGCGCCTTATTCGGTTGCGGATGACAAACTTGAAAACATCAGAATCCTGGTCGCCGAGATGGACGCCTGCATTCATATGCACGTCCATGAAACCGCGCACGAGATCCAAGAGGCCCTGCACAAGCATGGCGAACGCCCCTTGGCCAGGCTCGCGCGACTCCAGTTGCTCGGCCCTCGGTTCCAGGCTGTGCATATGACCCAGGTCGACGAAGAAGACATCGCGTTGCTCACCGAGCATAACTGCAGTGTCATTCATTGCCCCGAATCGAACTTGAAGCTCGCCAGCGGCTTCTGTCCTGTAGAGCGCCTGTGGGAAGCCGGAGTCAATGTTGCCATTGGCACCGATGGCGCCGCGAGCAACAACGATCTGGACCTGCTTGGCGAAACCCGTACCGCCGCGTTGCTGGCCAAGGCGGTCGCCGGTTCAGCGACCGCCCTGGATGCACATCGCGCATTGCGCATGGCTACGCTCAATGGTGCACGGGCGTTGGGGATCGATGATCACACCGGCTCGCTGGAGATCGGAAAATTCGCCGACCTGGTCGCCGTCGATCTCTCCGGTTTGGCTCAGCAACCAATATACGATCCGGTTTCTCAGCTGATCTATTCCACAGGGCGAGACGCCGTCCGGCATGTCTGGGTAGGAGGAAAACAGTTGTTGAACAACGGCAAGCTGACCCGGATGGACGAGCAGCGTGTCATCGCGAATGCCCTCCAATGGGGCGCCCGGATTGCCAGCACGGACAGCCAGTGACGAAGGCGAGTAGATATGCAGGACCCCCGCGACCGAATGACCTATGCGCCCTCGCCGCTATCCGAAGCTGGCAACATGAGCGATTGCAGCTCAAGCTTCTTCTTCAAGCTTTATAAACGGACCAGACCATGAGCAACGTCGACCACGCTGAAATCGCCAAATTCGAAGCCCTTGCACATCGCTGGTGGGATCGCGAGAGTGAGTTCAAGCCACTGCATGAGATCAATCCATTACGGGTCAATTGGATAGACGAGCACATCTCTCTGGCCGGAAAGAAAGTCATCGACATCGGCTGCGGTGGCGGCATCCTGAGCGAGGCCATGGCGCAGCGTGGCGCTCAGGTGACTGGCATCGACATGGGCGAGGCTCCGCTGTCGGTTGCGCGCCTGCACCTTCTCGAATCCGGACTCGAAATCGATTATCGGCAGATCACCGCCGAAGCCATGGCCGCAGAGGCACCGGAGCAGTTCGACGTGGTCACCTGTCTCGAGATGCTCGAACACGTACCGGACCCGGCCTCGGTCATCCGGGCCTGCGCCACACTGGTCAAACCGGGCGGCCAGGTGTTCTTCTCCACCATCAACCGCAACCCGAAAGCCTACGCGTTCGCCATCATCGGCGCGGAGTATGTGTTGCAGCTGCTTCCGCGCGGCACACATGACTTCAAGAAATTCATCCGTCCTTCCGAGCTCGGCGCCTGGAGCCGTGATGCCGGCTTGGCCGTGAAGGACATCATCGGCCTTACCTACAACCCGCTGACCAAGCACTACAAGCTGTCAGCGGACGTCGACGTCAACTACATGGTCCAGACCGTCAAGGAGTCCTGATGCGCCTGCGCGCTGTTCTGTTCGACATGGACGGTACCCTGCTCGATACCGCTCCCGATTTCATCGCCGTGGCGCAGGCCATGCGGATTGCGCGCGGCCTGGAGCCGGTGCCGGATCAGCAGATTCGTGATGTGGTGTCCGGTGGTGCCAGAGCCATGGTGCTCGGCGCCTTCGATGTGGACCCCATGTCGGAAGAGTTCGAAGCATTGCGCCTGGAGTTTCTTGCGCGCTACCAGGAGCATTGCGCCGTGCATAGCCGCCTCTTCGACGGCATGGCGGAACTGCTGGACGAAATCGAGCGATCCAACCTGCGCTGGGGTGTGGTAACCAACAAGCCGCTGCGTTTCGCCGAACCGATCATGCAGCAGCTGGGCCTGGCGTCCCGCTCTGCCGTGCTGGTCTGTCCTGATCACGTCGCCAATAGCAAGCCCGACCCCGAGCCGATGATCCTCGCGTGCAAACAGCTCGACCTTGATCCTTCTGCGGTCCTGTTCGTCGGTGATGACCTGCGCGACATCGAATCGGGACGAGCGGCGGGCAGCAGGACGGCCGCGGTGCGCTATGGCTATATCCATCCGCAAGACAACCCGAGCAATTGGGGCGCGGACGTAGTGGTGGATCACCCGCTGGATCTGCGCCAGGTCCTGGACAGCGCCCTGTGCAGTTGCTGAAACAGCCATAGGGTCACCACCACAGCATCATCACTCGGCAGTAATTGCCGAAGCACCCATCACTTTCGATTTACGAGGCATCCGATGTTCGAGTATTCCGCCCGCCCCGACCTGCTCGCAGGGCGCATCATCCTGGTCACCGGCGCTGGCCGGGGCATCGGTGAAGCTGCTGCCAAGGCCTACGCGGCCCACGGAGCTACCGTGCTGTTACTGGGCAAGAATGAAGACAATCTGAATCGGGTGTACGACGAAATCGAAGCAGCAGGCCATCCGCGCCCCGCTGTCATCCCGTTCAACCTGGAGACAGCCCTGCCGCATCAGTACGACGAGCTGGCAGCCATGATCGAGCGGGAATTCGGACACCTGGACGGATTGCTGCACAACGCTGCGATCGTTGGCCCTCGCACGCCGATCGAGCAGTTGTCCGGCGACAATTTCATGCGAGTCATGCAGATCAACGTGAATGCCATGTTCATGCTGACCAGCACCTTGCTACCGCTGCTCAAGCTCTCCAAAGACGCCTCGGTGATCTTCACCTCCAGCAGCGTCGGACGCAAAGGCCGCGCCTACTGGGGTGCCTACGCCGTATCGAAGTTCGCCACGGAAGGACTGATGCAGGTTCTGGCCGACGAGCTGGACGATACCGCGCCGGTGCGTGCCAACAGCATCAACCCGGGCGCTACTCGGACCGACATGCGCGCCAATGCGTACCCGGGCGAGAACCCGCTCGTCAATCCATTGCCGGAAGAAATCATGCCGGTCTATCTGTACCTGATGGGTCCGGATAGCGCCGGCATCAACGGCCAGGCGCTAGACGCGCAATGAAGTCCGCGCAGCGCAGTCATTCACTGCGCTGCGCTGCAGACCGGTCAGGGACGCTTGCTACGCTCGCGCCCGAAGCCGGGCCGCTGACCTTCTCCGGCCGGCTTCCTCGCCGGACCCGATGAACGCCCGCCGCCTTCGTGGCGCTTGCCGCCCTTGCGGGTATCCCCCGGACGCTCGGCGACCGGCGTACCACGCGGCTTGTCGCTGCCGCGCGGCTTGCGCTCGCTCTTGTCATCTCGTGCCGCACGCGGTTTATCCGCTGCAGGCATGTCGGCTTCGTGGGCGGGACGAAGTACACGTGACCGCCGCTCGCCTCGCCCAAGTGGCTTGGCCACCTTGCGCTGCATGCGGTCGATCTTCTCCTTCGTCTTGGCCTTCATGCTCGGCAAGGCGACCGGCTTTAGGCCAACCTCCTCGCTGAGAATGTCCACCTCGGCTTGCGACATCTCGCGCCAGCGCCCCATCGGCAGATCGGACGTCATGAACACCGGCCCGAAACGGACACGCTTCAGCCGGCTGACGACCAGCCCCTGGGATTCCCAGAGCCGACGAACCTCACGGTTGCGGCCTTCCATGACCACGCAGTGATACCAATGGTTGAAGCCTTCGCCACCAGGCGCTTCCTGAATATCGGTGAAGCGCGCCGGACCGTCCTCCAGCATCACCCCGGTCTTCAGCCGCTCGATCATCTCGTCGTCGACCTCGCCGCGCACACGTACCGCGTATTCCCGGTCCATTTCGTACGAGGGGTGCATCAGACGATTGGCCAGCTCACCGTCAGTGGTGAACAGCAACAGCCCCGTCGTGTTGATATCGAGCCGGCCGATGTTGATCCAGCGGCCCTCCTTGGGACGTGGCAGGCGATCGAACACCGTAGGGCGGCCTTCGGGGTCGTTGCGGGTGCAGATCTCGCCGTCGGGCTTGTTGTAGATCAGCACACGCCGCACCACCTGGCTGGTTTCTTCGCGCTTGAGCAGGCGGCCATCGACCGCGATGGCGTCATGGGAGTCGACACGCTGGCCGAGTGTGGCAACCGCGCCATTGACCTTGACGCGGCCCTCGACGATCCACTTTTCGACGTCGCGACGCGACGCGACGCCCAGACGGGCAAGGACTTTCTGCAGCTTCTCGCCGTGCATGGCGTGGATCGTGGTTTCTTCGTGCTCGGTCATCTGGGCACCTCCCGGTGTGGCAATCCGATTGAAAGGGCGCGAATCATACGCGGATCATGCCGGCAGCGCACCTTGCGCCAGTCGGACGGCGGCGCCAGTCCGACCTAGGGCAAAGCGGCCAGGGCCTCCGCGGTACGCTGCTGGATGCCCGCCCAGTCACCGCGCTCCAGCGTTGCGCTGTCGATCATCCAGGTACCGCCGACACACATGACGTTAGCCAGCGCCAGGTACTGGGCCGCATTGGCAGCGCTCACCCCGCCGGTCGGGCAGAACCGAACGTCCCCGAACGGTCCGCCGAGGGCCTTGAGCGCGGCGATGCCGCCACACACCTCGGCCGGGAACAGTTTGAAGCGCCGATAACCCAGCGCGTAGCCTTCCATGACGTCGGACGCACTGCTCGCGCCCGGTAGCAAGGGTACCGAGCAGCTCACCCCGGCTTCGAGGATGTCGCGGGTAGAGCCCGGCGTGACGATGAACTGGGCGCCGGCCGCCTCCACTTCGTCCATCATGCGCCGGTCGAGGACGGTTCCGGCGCCGATGCAGAGGTCCGGTCGTTCCTGGCGCAACCGCTGAATAGCGGTCAGGCCATGACGCGAGCGCAAGGTAATCTCCAGGGTACGCAGGCCACCCGCCGACAAGGCATCGGCGAGCGGCAGGATCTGCTCTTCGCTGCCAATGGTGATGACCGGCAGAATCCGCGCCGCGACGCAGATCTGTTCGATCAGGGCATTCTTCTGGTCCATGGTCATGCAGGAGTCCTCGGGCCTCACGGGCACCAGTAGATTTCGAGCGGAGCGTGCAGGAATGCCCGGATGGGCATCTGCAATGGATCGGCACTCAGCGCTACACGCAGGGTTTCAAGCTTTTCGCTGCCTTGAATGGCCAGACACTGCATCCTGGCGCAGGCCAGTAGAGGATAGGTCATCGTCAGGCGGGCCTCGGGGGCGACCGGTGCCTGCATAGCCACACAGCGCTCGGGACAATCCTCCCGCAAGGCATGCGCCAAGTTGGCGCTACCTGGGAACAGCGAAGCGGTGTGCCCGTCGTCACCCATGCCGAGCACGAGCACATCGATCGGCTGATGCAATTGGTCGAGCGCCGCATTGGCGAAGCCCGCAGCCTGCTCGAGCGAGTCGGCTGGCTGGTAGAGCCCGATCAACCGGGCGGCATTCGCGGCATTCTGCAGAAGGTGGCGCCGCAGCAAGCCTTCGTTGCTGGCCGGATCGGTTGGCGAGACCCAGCGCTCGTCGGCCAGGCTGATCTGGATCTTTGCCCAATCCAGCTCTCGCCGGGACAGGGACTCGAAGAACGCAACCGGGCTCCGCCCACCGGATACCACCAGACTTGCGACGCCGTGTGTCTGTACCGCGTAGCGCAACGCCTTGGCGACGCTGTCGGCCATCAGTTCGGCCTGCCGCTGCGCGTCCGCCGAGCTATGGGCGATCACGCCCGTGGGTAAATCCAGTTCAGAGATCGCCATACCACGCCCTCCCGTCGCGCGTGATCAGTGCAATCGAAGCGACCGGCCCCCAGGAACCCGCCGGGTACAGTTTGAGCTCAGCACCGAGCCGGCTCCAACCGTCAATCAACTGATCACACCATTGCCACGCATATTCGATTTCATCCCTGCGCACGAACAGATTCTGGTTGCCTTGCATCACCTCGAGCAACAGGCGCTCATAAGCATCCGGAATTCGCGCGCTTTTATAAGTCTCCGAGAAATTCAGCTGCAGCGGCCCACTGCGAAGATGCATGCCCTTGTCCAGCCCCTGCTCCTTGGTCATGACTTGCAGCGAAATGCCTTCATCCGGTTGCAGGCGGATGATCAGGCGATTGCTGATCAGCGCGCGTTGCTCGGGAGCGAAGATGTAGAACGGCGGCTCCTTGAAATGGATGACGATCTGCGACAGCTTCTGCGCCATGCGCTTGCCGGTACGCAGGTAGAACGGCACGCCAGACCATCGCCAGTTGCAGATATCGGCCCGCAAGGCGACGAACGTCTCGGTGCTGCTCTGCGCGTTGGAATTCTCCTCGTCCAGATAACCCGGCACCGAAACGCCACCTACGTTGCCCGCCGCGTACTGCCCGCGCACGACCCGCTGATGGATGGATTCGGCCGTGATCGGAGCCAGTGCCTTGAGCACCTTCACTTTCTCGTCACGGATGCTGTCAGCGGTGAGATTGCTCGGCGGGTCCATGGCGATCAGGCAGAGCAGCTGCAGCAAGTGGTTCTGCACCATGTCGCGCAGCTGGCCGGCCTGATCGAAATAGCCCCAACGGCCTTCGATGCCCACCGTTTCGGCCACGGTGATCTCGACGTGGGAAATATGGTGCTGGTCCCACTGAGTTTCGAACAGGCTGTTGGCGAAGCGCAGCGCGATCAAATTCTGGACGGTTTCCTTACCGAGATAGTGGTCGATGCGGTAGATACGGCTCTCAGGAAAATGCTCGGCAACGGCATCGTTGATCACCCTGGACGATTCGAGATCGTGACCGATGGGCTTTTCCAGAACGACCCGGGCCTGTTCGGCGAGCCCGCTCGCCGCGAGGAACCTGCAGATGTCGCCATACACCGCGGCGGGCGTTGCGAAATAGGCGACCAGGGGCAAGTCCTGCGGTACGCACTCTCGAAGCGCCGCGTAGTCCTCACCGCGACGGAAATCCATGGTGAGGTAGCGCAGCCGCTCGGCAAAGCGCTCGAGCGCCGGCTCGTCGAGTTCGCCAGCCGGTACGCGCGTTCGCAACGCCTGAATGATTCGCGACTTGTGCGCCTCAGGCTCACCACCTTCACGCGACAGCGCAAGGATTCGCGTATCGCCATGCAGCAGACCGGCACGATCCAGCTGGTAAAGCGCCGGAAACAGCTTGCGCAGCGCGAGATCGCCCAGGGCGCCGAACAAGGAAAAAGTGGTGGGTTCTACGGTGATGCCTGGCATGGGCTGTCCACTTCAATGGTCAGTGAATGACGGCTCGAACACTGACCGATCGGAATTGCAGCCAGCCAGCGGCACAGATTCCCGATCGGACCTCTATGCAGACCACCATGCGGGGCAAATGCTCAGCGAGATTCGCCAATCGGCCATGCAGGGCCGGACTGGCGGGGAGCAGAAGATTCGAGCGCTACGCCCTTCCAGATAAAACCGATCAGCTCTCCGCCAGGCGCGAGCGGAACAGTGCCTGATGCTTTCGGCATTGCTGTGCGGCCAGCAGGAATACGCCATGTCCACCACGGGTGAATTCCAGCCAGGTGAAATCCACTTCCGGATACAGCGCCTGAACATGAACCTGACTGTTGCCCACCTCGACGATCAGCACGCCATCGTCGGTGAGGTGATCTGCGGCTTCGGCAAGCATGCGACGGACCAGGTCCAGCCCATCGTTACCGCACGCCAGGCCGAGCTCCGGCTCATGATGGAACTCATCTGGCATATCCGCGAAATCCTCGGCGTCGACATAAGGCGGGTTCGACACGATCAGGTCGAAGCGCTGATTGGGCAGCCCGTCGAAACCATCGCTTTGCACGGTGTAGACGCGCTCTTCGAGACCATGCTGCTCGATGTTGCGGTTGGCCACCTCGAGCGCATCGAACGAGATGTCCGCCAGCACGACTTCTGCTTCGAGAAATTCATACGCACAGGCGATACCGATGCAGCCCGACCCGGTGCAAAGATCAAGGATGCGTTTCGGGGTACCGGGCAGCCAGGGTTCGAAACGATGCTCGATCAGCTCACCGATGGGCGACCTCGGAATGAGCACGCGCTCATCGACAATGAACGGCAGGCCACAGAACCAGGCCTGCCCCAGCAGGTAGGCAGTCGGTACACGCTCTTCGATGCGCCGACGCAGCAGGTTCTGCAAGTGTTCGCACTCATCCGCTTCCAGGCGACAGTCCAGATAGCTATCGGACATCTCCCACGGCAGATGAAGTGCCCCCAGAACCAGCTGACGCGCATCGTCCCAGGCGTTGTCGGTGCCGTGGCCAAAGAACAGCTGCTCCGCCTGAAAACGGCTGACAGCCCAGCGAATATAGTCACGCAGGGTACGCAAGCGAGAGAGCGAAGCGGTCACAAGGGCGTCTCCTGTAAAAAGTGCGCGAGTTTAACAGGCATCGGAAAACCCGAGCTACGGCGGTGGTTGCCGAGACCTGTGGTTCGCCAGCAAAGTTGAGACAGCTTTGTAAATGCCCAATTCGCTGCGAGCGTTCGCTGATCACTGGCAGTACCCTTCGGCACGGAATTTTTGCGGCAATCCGAGCGTCAAGAGCGCGACCGAGCAGTCACTCGCCTGCCAAGCGAAACAATCGGCTGGACGGTTCACATCGGCGCGCTCAGGCGCCACAATCAGCCCCCTCACAGCACAAGGAGCCGACAATGACCAAGCCACAGACCATGCTTCAGCTCAGTGGCCGCAGCTATAACCCGGCGACGCTGACGAATGCCACCCTGCTGGTCATCGACGTGCAGGAGGAATACCGCAGCGGCGTTCTGGCCCTGCCCGCCCTGGATCGGGCGCTACCGGAAATCACCCGCCTGCTGGCAGCTGCGCGCGCGGCCGGCGCACCGATCGTGCATGTGCATCACCTGGGCATCAGCGGCGGGCTGTTCGATCCGCAAGGTTTTCGTGGACAGATCATGCCCGAAGCCGCGCCGCTGCCCGGCGAGCCCGTGGTCGCCAAACGCCTCCCCAATGCTTTTTCCGGCACCGAGCTGCACGAGCTGCTGCAGAAGCTCGGCCGCCTCGATCTCATCGTTTGCGGCTTCATGACCCATTCGAGCATCAGCACCACCGTTCGCGCTGCCAAGGATTACGGCTATCGCTGCACTCTCGTCGACAGCGCCTGCGCCACGCGCAACCTGCCGATGGGCGAAGGCAGCATCGATGCCGAACAGGTCCATCGCATCGAAATGACCATCCTCGCCGACAACTTTGCGGTCTGCGTGCCGGACACGGCAGCCCTGAGCCGCTAGGACGCTTTCTGCGCGCGGCAGTGGCTGGGGTAGACTGGCCTTCTGTTTGGAGGCCCCATGCAAGACGACGACGATTTTTCCCTCTTCCAATCGGCCGTGCGCGGTGTCAAGCCGATAACCCATGACCGTGCCGAAACCGGCAAGGTCCGCAGCAACCGCGAACAGATCGCGACCCGCCGCAGCAACGCCACGCTCAGCAACGACTCGACGCGCGTCGACGGACTGTCGGACCAGTTCGTCATCGACGTCGGCGCGGAAGATGAGCTCTACTGGGCGCGTGACGGCGTGCAGGACGCGCAGATGCGCAAGCTCAAGGCCGGCCAGATACCGTTCGAAGGCAGCCTGGACCTGCATGGCATGACAGTGGAAAAGGCCCGCGAACAGCTGTGGGACTTCATCGCCGAAGCAACCCGCCTCGAAGTCCGTTGCGTCCGCGTGACTCATGGCAAGGCCGCGCGGCTGGATGGCAAGCGCCCATTGATCAAGAGCCACGTAAACACCTGGTTGCGGCAACACCCACAGGTGCTTGGTTTCACGTCCTGCCTGCCGCGCCATGGGGGGACCGGCGCACTCTACGTGGTGCTCAAGCGCACCATGCTGGAAGGGCGCGACGAATGACTGCTCGGCTCACGCCAGTCGCTCGACAGGCTTGCCAGCAGAGCGGCAGCCCCCTACCCTTCGCGTTCGCGACCCTATGAAGCCTGACAGGTAGCTCAATGTCCCTGGAACAACACTACACCGCGATCCTTGGCCAACTTGGCGAGGACGTTAACCGCGAGGGTCTGCTCGACACACCCAAACGCGCCGCCAAAGCCATGCAGTACCTGTGCAAGGGCTACCAGCAGACCCTCGAAGAGGTGACCAACGGCGCGCTGTTCAGCTCCGACAACAGCGAGATGGTGCTGGTCAAGAACATCGAGCTGTATTCGCTCTGCGAACACCACATGCTGCCTTTCATCGGCAAGGCGCACGTCGCCTACCTGCCCAACGGCAAGGTGCTTGGCCTGTCGAAGGTCGCCCGGATCGTCGACATGTATGCGCGCCGACTGCAGATTCAGGAAAACCTGACCCGCGAGATCGCCGAAGCGATGCAGCAGGTCACCGGAGCCTCCGGTGTAGCCGTGGTCATCGAAGCCCAGCACATGTGCATGATGATGCGCGGTGTCGAGAAGCAGAATTCTTCCATGGTCACATCGGTGATGCTGGGCCAGTTCCGCGACAACGCCGCGACTCGTAGCGAGTTTCTCGGGCTGGTGAAGTAGCACAGAGAAGACAGGGCCTTCATGGCCCTGTCTTTTTCTCTCCTCAATCGTACATGCCTACATGCCGCGGATGGCTCGCAACGCGCTGCAGCCACTGACGGATCGCTGGATACCCCCCCAGATCGAAACCGCCCTCTTCCGCCACGTGGGTGTATGCGTAGAGCGCAACGTCGGCAATGGAATAGTGATCACCCACCAGATACGGCGTGCGCAGCAGCTGTTGCTCCATCACGTTAAGGGCATGATAGCCGTCGAGCTGCTTGGCCTCGTATTCCTCACGCCGCTCTTCCGGCATCCCCAGATAGACCTTGATGTACCGCGCCACGGCAATGAACGGCTCGTGGCTGTACTGCTCGAAGAACTGCCACTGCAGCACCTGAGTGCGCAGGCGCGGATCGGTCGGAAGGAACTCGCTGCCGTCGGCCAGGTAGTTCAGGATGGCATTGGACTCCCATAGACAGGAGCCATCCTCGAGTTCCAGCACCGGGATCTTGCCGTTCGGATTCTTCTTGAGAAACTGCTCCGAGCGCGTCTCGCCTCGAAGGATATTGATCGCAATCCACTCGTACGGCTGGTCCAGCAGGTGCAGCATCAGCTTGATCTTGTAGCAATTACCCGACCGATAATCGCCATAGACTTTCAACATGGTCTCCCCTCCCGATCGACCCGCGGCGCGGGTCGGCAATAACTCCTCACGCAGCTTCCAGCGCACCGGCGTCGCGAATGACCTGCGCCAACCTGCGCAGCCCCTCGCCCATGCGCTCGGCCGCGACATGGCTGAAGTTCAGCCGCAGGTAACCGGGATTCGCATCCGGGTCGACGAAGAAGGGCTCGCCGGGCATGAACACGACGTCTTCGGCCAGCGCCTGATTGAGCAGCGTCCGCGTGTCCAGCGGCTGCTTGAGGGTCAACCAGAAGAACAGCCCGCCCTGCGGCAACTCCCAGGTCGCCAGATCGCTGAAGTGCTCCGTCAGCGCCGCCTGCATGGCATCGCGGCGGACTCGGTAGAACTCGCGCAACTGTCCGAGATGCGCCTGGTAATGGTCACTGCCCAGCCATTGCAACGCCTGCCATTGCCCGATCCGATTGGTATGCAGATCTGCCGACTGCTTGAGGCGCAGCAGATAAGGAAACAGGTCCGCAGACGCGATCAGGTAGCCCACCCGCAAACCGGGCAGCAGCGTCTTGGATACCGTGCCGGTGTAGATCCAGCTGGCCCGCTTGAGGCGCGACACGATGGGCCTGGCACTGCCCTGGTCGAACACCAGTTCACGGTACGGCTCGTCCTCCAGCAAGGTCACACCGTATTCATCCAGCAGATCGGCAACGGCCTCACGCTTGGCTTCGCTGTAACGGACCGCAGAAGGATTCTGGAAAGTCGGAATCAGGTAGGCGAAAGCCGGAGCGTGCTGCTCCAGCGTGGCACGCAGTGCCGCCAGATCCGGTCCGTCAGCCTGCTGCGCAACGGCCAGACACTGTGCACCGAACAGCTGGAACGACTGCAGCGCGGCGAGATAGGTCGGCGCCTCGACCAGCACCTCGGTGCCCGAGTCGATGAACAGCTTCGAGGCGAGATCCAGCGTCTGTTGCGACCCACTGACAATCAGCACCTGGCTGGCCTCGCAGGGCACGCCGAGCGCCCGGGCCTGAGCCGCGATGGCTTCGCGAAGGGCGGGTTCGCCTTCGCTCATGCCGTATTGCCCCATGCTCGCAGGCAGCTCGGCCCAATCCACCGCGGGTAACATCGCCTCAGCCGGCAACCCACCGGCAAAGGACATCACCTCAGGACGCTGGGCTGCGGCGAGAATTTCACGAATCAGGGAGCTTTTCAGGCGAGTAATACGTTCGGAGAAGGCCATTTCCATACCAGGTGCGAGGCGTTGCAAAATAAGTCAAACTTCTTGACCGAAATTACGCCTCTCATAATAAATACGTCAATATGCCTGACCTAAAAAAAAGCGCCGTGCAGCGCCAGATAATGGAAAGCTTCTTTCTCGGCTATCAGGCTTTCACGGCAAAGCCTGACGAGATGCTGGCCCGTCGCGGCCTGTCCCGCGTGCACCACCGCATCCTGTTCTTCATCGCCAGCTATCCCGACCTGAGCGTCAAGGAACTGCTGAGCTACCTGGGCGTTACCAAGCAGGCGCTGAACACACCATTGCGACAACTGATCGAAATGCATCTGGTGGAAAGCCTCACGGCGGAGGACGACAAGCGCAAACGCATGCTGCGCTTCACCGCTGAGGGTGCGAAGCTCGAGCAAGCACTGCGCCGGGAACAGGTCAGGCTGCTACAGCGCGCCTTCGATGACGTGGGGGAACAGTCTGTAGACGGCTGGCTCGCGGTCAACCAGGCGCTCGCCATGGAAAAGGCCAAAGGCTGACAGCTCTCGCCGAGGCGGGGCGCTCCATCACGTGGAATCGCAGGCACAAAAAAGGGCGACCGAAGTCGCCCTTTTTCATGAAGAACCGAACTTAGTTCTGGTTTTCCATCTGAGCACGGATCAGATCACCAATGGTGGTCGGGCCGGTGCTTTCAACTTCCTGCTTGGTGCGCAGCTCTTTCATCGCATCCTTCTCGTCTTCGACGTCTTTGGACTTGATGGACAGGCTGATCACGCGGGACTTGCGGTCGATGCTGATGATCTTGGCTTCGACTTCGTCGCCTTCCTTCAGCACGTTGCGCGCATCTTCAACGCGGTCACGGCTGATTTCGGACGCCTTCAGGGTCGCTTCGATATCGTTGCCCAGATCGATGATGGCGCCTTTGGCGTCAACTTCTTTCACGGTACCGCGAACGATGCTGCCCTTGTCATTGACGGCGGCGTAGTTGGAGAACGGATCGTCTTCCAGCTGCTTGATGCCCAGGGAGATACGCTCACGCTCCGGATCGACCGACAGGATAACGGTATCCAGCTCGTCGCCCTTCTTGAAGCGGCGAACGGCTTCTTCACCCGGCTCGTTCCAGGAGATGTCGGACAGGTGAACCAGACCGTCGATGCCGCCGTCCAGACCGATGAAGATACCGAAATCGGTGATCGACTTGATGGTGCCGGAGATGCGGTCGCCCTTGTTGAACTGGCCAGAGAAGTCTTCCCACGGGTTGGACTTGCACTGCTTGATGCCCAGGGAGATGCGACGACGCTCTTCGTCGATGTCCAGAACCATGACTTCCACTTCGTCGCCGACCTGAACGACCTTCGACGGGTGGATGTTCTTGTTGGTCCAGTCCATTTCGGAGACGTGCACCAGACCTTCGACACCCTCTTCCAGCTCGGCGAAGCAGCCGTAGTCGGTCAGGTTGGTGACGCGGGCCATGACGCGGGTGCCTTCCGGGTAACGCGCCTTGATGGCAACCCATGGGTCTTCGCCCAGCTGCTTCAGGCCCAGCGATACGCGGTTGCGCTCGCGGTCGAACTTCAGCACCTTGACATCGATCTCGTCGCCAACGTTGACGATCTCGGACGGATGCTTGATGCGCTTCCAGGCCATGTCGGTGATGTGCAGCAGACCATCGACGCCGCCCAGGTCAACGAACGCACCGTAGTCGGTGAGGTTCTTGACGATACCCTTGACCTGCTGACCTTCCTGCAGGGATTCCAGCAGAGCTTCGCGCTCGGCGCTGTTCTCGGCTTCCAGCACGCTGCGGCGGGAAACGACAACGTTGTTGCGCTTCTGGTCGAGCTTGATGACCTTGAACTCGAGCTCTTTGCCTTCCAGGTGGGTGGTGTCGCGCACAGGGCGGACATCGACCAGCGAACCCGGCAGGAACGCACGAATGCCGTTGACGTCGACGGTGAAGCCACCTTTGACCTTGCCGTTGATGACGCCCTTGACCACTTCTTCTGCAGCGAAAGCCGCTTCCAGAACAATCCAGGATTCCGCGCGCTTGGCTTTTTCACGGGACAGCTTGGTTTCGCCAAAGCCATCTTCAACCGCGTCCAGAGCAACGTGGACCTCGTCACCCACCTTGATGGTCAGCTCGCCCTGCTCGTTGTAGAACTGCTCGACCGGGATGACGCCCTCGGACTTGAGGCCGGCATGTACGGTGACCCAGTCACCGTCGATGTCGACCACGATGCCGGTGATGATGGCGCCCGGCTGCATGTCGAGGGATTTAAGGCTTTCTTCAAAAAGTTCTGCGAAACTTTCGCTCATGTTGATTCCTGCTGTTTTCGGGCGAGAATCCGCCCAATCTCCACATTCCAGACAATGTGGGTTCATTCATATAAAAAAAGGCCTGCGGGACTGGATCTGGTCTCCCACATGCCTCCTTGTTAACGGCTCGAGGCGCGCCTACCGGCTGCGCTGACCTCGAAGTCCGTTTGGCCGCCTTTCGGCGTTCCGATCATCCAGCCAAGTCGCGATCGGCGACTTCGCTCAGAATCCTTTGCAGCACTTCTTCGATGGAAAGTGTAGTGGAATCGAGCTGAATGGCATCTTCTGCCGGCTTCAACGGTGCCACCGCACGCTGGGTATCGCGCTCGTCGCGCTCCCGAATCTCCTCAAGAAGACTCGCGAGATTAACATCATCACCACGCGCCTTCAACTGCAAGTAGCGTCTGCGCGCACGTTCTTCCGCACTTGCAGTGAGGAAGATCTTCAGCGGCGCATCGGGAAACACGACGGTTCCCATGTCGCGTCCGTCGGCGACCAGGCCGGGGGCCTCGCGAAAGGCCTTCTGCCGTTGCAACAGCGCGGTCCGAACCACCGGCAACGCCGCGACCTGGGAAGCACCCGCACCGACGGTCTCGTTGCGAATGGCCTCGGTGACGTGCTCTCCTTCCAGAATGATGACCATGCCATGCCCATCGCGGGCAGCGCCGAATTGCACATCCAGATGCTCGGCAAGTACCTTCAGGGCTTCCTCGTTGGTCAGATCGACGCCGTGATTACGCGCAGCGAATGCCAGCAGACGGTACAGGGCGCCGGAGTCGAGAAAATTCCAGCCGAGCTTACCCGCGAGCAGCGCAGCAACGGTTCCCTTGCCCGAGCCGCTAGGCCCGTCGATGGTGATGACTGGTACAGGCTTGATCATGAGGCGCCCTCCGCCTGAACCTGCATCCCGGCCCGCTGAGCCAGGTCCAGGAAATTGGGGAACGAGGTCGCCACGTTCGCGCAATCGTGGATGCGGATCGGACCGCTGGCGCGCAGCGCAGCGACGCTGAACGACATGGCGATACGATGATCACCGTGCGCCCAGACTTCACCGGAACCGATCATGCCACCCTCGATGACGATGCCGTCGGGTGTCGGTTCCGCCTTGATACCCAGCGTCTCCAGCCCGTCGGCCATGACCTGGATACGATCCGACTCCTTGACGCGCAGCTCCTCGGCACCGCGCAAGGTGGTGCGACCCTGGGCGCATGCCGCGGCAACGAAGAGCACAGGAAACTCGTCGATGGCCAGCGGCACCAGGTCTTCGGGAATGTCGATACCCTTGAGCTGCGCACCACGCACGCGGATATCGGCGACAGGCTCGCCGCCCACCTCGCGAAGGTTCTCCAGAGTGATATCGCCGCCCATCAGCTTGAGGATGTCGATCACACCGGTACGAGTCGGGTTGACCCCTACATGCTCGAGCACGATCTCCGAGCCCGGTGCAATGCTGGCCGCGACCATGAAGAAGGCCGCCGAGGAGATATCCGCCGGCACCTCGATATGGGTGCCACGCAGCTTGTGCCCCGGCTCGACGACCGCGGTGCGTCCTTCGACCGTTACCGGGTAGCCGAAACCGCGCAGCATCCGCTCGGTGTGATCACGAGTCGGTGCAGGCTCGGTGACGGAGGTCTGGTCGGCGGCATACAGGCCGGCCAGCAGCAGACAGGATTTGACCTGTGCGCTGGCCATCGGCATGTCGTAGTGCATACCGGACAGACGCTGGCCGCCACGAATGGTCAGCGGCGGACGACCTTCGGCAGCCGTCTCGATGACCGCGCCCATCTCGCGCAGCGGCTTGGCGACGCGATTCATCGGGCGCTTGGACAGCGAGGCATCGCCAGTAAGGGTGGTATCGAACGGCTGCGCCGCGAGCAAGCCGGACAACAGGCGCATGGAGGTGCCGGAGTTACCCAGATAGATCGGGCCAGGCGGCGGCTTCAGACCATGCAGGCCAACGCCATGGACGGTCACCCGCCCCTGCTGCGGGCCTTCGATGACCACACCCATGTCACGGAACGCCTGAATCGTGGCGAGGGCGTCTTCACCTTCGAGAAAACCCTCGACTTCGGTGGTCCCTTCCGCCAGGGAACCCAGCATGATGGAACGATGCGAAATGGATTTGTCGCCTGGAACACGCAAATGGCCGGTCAGGCTGCCGCCAGGGTTGGCGAGGAAAACGAGGTCATTGGAATGCATAACGTCCACATAGGCTCGGCGAGCCAGTATTTTGCTGAAATGTTCCCGGGCAGCCCGGGCGCGCGTGAACACGCCCAACAACCTGTGCCCGTCTCCTTCATCGACCGCGGCGCGCAGGGCGTCGAGGTCGGCACGAAAATCATCCAGGGTATGCAGCACCGCCTCGCGATTGGCGAGGAAGATGTCGTGCCACATCACCGGGTCGCTACCGGCAATACGGGTGAAATCACGAAATCCACCCGCCGCGTAGCGGAAGATCTCGAGATTCTCATGGCGCTTGGCGAGCGAATCAACCAGACCGAAGGCCAACAGGTGCGGCAGGTGACTGGTGGCGGCCAGCACCTCGTCGTGGTGCGCCACGTCCATGTGCTCGACATCGGCACCGAGCGCCGCCCAAAGCCGGGTCACCAGCGCAAGCGCCTGCGGATCGGTGTTCTTCAGCGGAGTCAGTATGACCTTGTGGCGGCGGAACAGCGTGCTCTTGGCCGCCGTGACACCACTGAGCTCCGATCCGGCGATGGGATGGCCGGGAACGAAACGCGACGGCATCTCGCCGAACACGTTACGCGCGCAGCGCACCACATTGCCCTTGGCGCTGCCGACATCGGTGATCACGGCGGAGCCCAAGTCGAGCTTCGCCAGCTCGCCGAGCAGTCGTTCCAGGGCGAGGATGGGTGTGGCGAGCTGAATAACGTCGGCGTCACGGCAGGCTTCGGCCAGCGTGTCGGCACAGCGATCCACCACGCCCAGCTCGACCGCCAGTTCACGCGAGCGGGCGTCCAGATCGAAGCCGACCACCTCGCGGCTAAGGCCGGACTCACGCAGCCCCTTGGCAAACGAACCGCCAATCAACCCGAGCCCGATCACTACCAGGCGATCGATGACAGGTGCGGCTCGTTGTTCCACGGCGGCTGGGCTCACTGCTGCAGTACCTGCGCCAGCACGTCCAGAAAGCGTGCATTCTCACGCTCGGTACCAATGGAAACCCGCAGGAATGTCGGCATTCCGTAACCGGCTACCGGCCGCACGATCACACCCTCGCGCAAGAGTGCCTGATTGATCGGTGCAGCATCGCGGACAAAATCCACCGCAATGAAATTGCCCCGCGAGGGAATCCACTCCAACCCCAACTGGCGGAAGCCGCGCTCCAGCTGAGCCATCCCGGCGTCGTTCACCCGGCGGCTGGCTGCCAGATAATCGACGTCATCCAGCGCCGCGCAGGCGGCGGCCAGCGCCAGGCTGTTCACATTGAAGGGCTGGCGAACGCGGTTCAACACGTCGGCGATCACCGGCGAGCTGATGGCGTAGCCTACGCGCAGGGCCGCCAGGCCATAGGCCTTGGAGAAGGTGCGCGAAACCAGCAGATTGGGATAGTCGGCGAGGTAGGCCAGCCCATCAGGCAGCTCCTGACCTTCGGCGTACTCGATATAGGCCTCGTCCAGCACCACCAGTACATGGGCTGGCACGCGCGCGAGGAAAGTACCCAACGCAGCGGCATCGAACCAGGTCCCGGTGGGGTTGTTGGGGTTGGCGACAAAGACGACCCGGGTGTTCTCGTCGATGGCATCGGCCATCGCGTCGAGATCGTGCCCCCAGTTCTTCGCCGCGACAGCACGCCCCTCGGCGCCGACGGCCTGGGTCGCGATCGGATAGACGGCGAAGGCGTGTTCGCTGAACACCGCGTTGAGCCCCGGTGCCAGATAGGCACGGGCGACCAGCTCGAGGATGTCGTTGGAACCATTGCCTAGCGTGACCTGGTGGACACCCACCGAATAACGCTGGGCAAGGCGCTGCTTGAGCACGAAGCCGTTACCGTCGGGGTAGCGGGTCAACTCGGAAAGCTCGGCCTGGATCGCTGCCAGCGCCTTCGGGCTGGGCCCCAGAGGGTTCTCATTGCTGGCCAGCTTGACAATTCCGGCGGGGTCCAGCTTCAACTCGCGCGCCAGCTCATCGACCGGCTTGCCTGGTACGTAAGGCGACAGCTTCTGCACGCCCGGCTGCGCCAGGGCAAGGAAATCACAACTCATTGGTTAGGCCTCAGGCTGCAGGCTCAGGCGGCAGGCACAAGCCTGTCGCCTGCCACCTGCTCCTGAAGCCCGGAGCCGCAATTAAAGTACTGCCTTGGGGTAGGAACCCAGCACCTTCAGCGCCACGGCTTCCTGGCCAATCTTCTCCAGCACGTCCTTGATCAGCGGATCCTGGTGGTGGCCGAGGAAGTCGATGAAGAACACATAGGTCCACTTGCCGCTGCGCGACGGCCGCGTCTCGATCCGGGTAAGGTCGATGCCATTGGTGTGGAACGGCACCAGCAGCTCGTGCAGCGCACCCGGCTTGTTGCGCATCGAGACAATGATCGACGTCTTGTCGTCGCCGGTCGGCGGCACTTCCTGGTTACCGATGATGAGGAAGCGGGTGGAGTTGTCCGGGCGGTCTTCGATCTTCTCCGCCAGCTTGGTCAGGCCGTACAGCTGGGCCGCCATGTCGCCGGCAATGGCGGCCGAGTTCCACTCGCTCTTGACCCGCTTGGCCGCATCCGCATTGCTGGAAACCGCCACCCGCTCGACGTTCGGATAATGCGCATCGAGCCACTTGCGACACTGCGCCAGCGATTGGGCATGGGAATAGATGCGCGTAATGCGATCGGTCTTGGTGGTTTCGCCCACCAGCAGATGATGGTGGATGCGCAGCTCCACCTCGCCACAGATAACGATGTCGTGCTCGAGGAAGCTGTCCAGCGTGTGGTTGACCGCGCCTTCGGTGGAGTTCTCCACCGGCACCACGCCGAAGTTCACCGCACCGGCGACCACTTCGCGGAACACCTCATCGATCGCCGCCATCGGCGTGCTGATCACCGCATGACCGAAATGCTTGAGCGCGGCGGCCTGAGAGAACGTCCCTTCCGGCCCCAGATAGGCCACGCGCAGCGGCTGCTCGAGCGCCAGGCAGGAGGACATGATCTCGCGGAACAGGCGGGCCATCTCTTCATTGTCGAGCGGCCCACGATTGAGTTCCATGATGTGCTTGAGCACCCAGGCTTCGCGTTCCGGGCGGTAGAACACCGCCGACTCGCCCTCGGCCAGCGCAGCGGTCTTGACCCGGGCCACTTCCTGGGCGCAGCGGGCGCGCTCGCTGATCAGCTCGAGAATACGCTCGTCGAGACTGTCGATTCGAACCCGCAGCGCCTTCAGCTGATCGGCGTCGCTCATCAGCCGTGCTCCTTCTCGAACTCGGCCATGTAGGCCACCAGCGCCTCGACCGCATCCAGGCCGACAGCGTTGTAGATCGAGGCGCGCATGCCGCCCACGGAGCGATGACCTTTCAGGTTCAGCAGGCCACACGCGTCGGCACCAGCCAGGAAAGCCTTGTCCAGGCGCTCATCGGCCAGGCGGAACGGCACGTTCATCCACGAGCGCGCGTTGACGGCGATCGGGTTGGTGTAGAAATCGCTGGCATCGATTGCGCCGTAGAGCATGTCCTTCTTCGCGCGATTGCGCTTTTCCATCGCCTCGACGCCGCCCTGCTCCTTCAGCCACTCGAAAACCAGCCCCGAGAGATACCAGGAGAAGGTCGCCGGGGTGTTGTACATCGAGCCATTGTCGGCGGCGATCTTGTAATCGAGCATGGTCGGGCAGACGGAACGTGCGTGGCCGAGCAGGTCCTCACGGACGATGACCACCACCAGCCCGGACGGGCCGATGTTCTTCTGCGCCCCGGCATAGATCAGGCCGAACTTCGACACGTCGATCGGCCGCGAAAGGATGTCCGACGACATGTCAACGACCAGTGGGGTATCGCCCAGCTCCGGCACCCAATCGAACTGCAGGCCGCCGATGGTCTCGTTGCTGGCGTAGTGCAAATAGGCCGCGCCATCGCTCAGCTGCCAGTCGTTCTGTCCGGGAATCGCGAAGTATTCGTAAGGCTTGGCAGTCGCCGCGACGTTCACGTGCCCGAAACGACGGGCCTCCTCGATCGCCTTGCGCGACCAGATGCCGGTATCGACATAGTCGGCCACGCCACCCTCGGGCAGCAGGTTCAGCGGAATCTCGGCGAACTGCTGGCTGGCCCCGCCCTGCAGGAACAGCACCTTGTAGTTCGACGGAATCGCCAGCAGATCGCGCAGATCCTGCTCCGCCTTTTCGGCGATGGCAGTGTAATCGTCGCTGCGATGGCTCATTTCCATGACCGACAGGCCCTTGCCATGCCAGTCGAGAAGCTCCGCCTGGGCGCGCTGAAGGACGGCTTCGGGAAGCGCAGCCGGACCGGCACAGAAGTTAAAGGCGCGTTTGCTCACTGCTGTTCTCTCGCTCTTGCTCGATATTGAATCCCGGGCTCGGCGGCCGGTTTCTTTACCGACCGCCTCGCTACCGTCTGCCCGGTGTGCTGCTTTCTATCGGATGGCGTTATCGCCAATCAGTCTTCGTCGTCGGTCGGCACCACGTCCGGCGACACATCGCCGCCACCGCCAAGCAATTCGTCTTCGCTCGGCTCGGTACTGATGACCGGCATTTCCTTCTCGAGGGCATCGTCATCGAGCAGCGCCTCGATGTCTTCCAGCACCTCTTCCTCGGACGGCTCCTGCACCCGCTCCAGACCGACCAGGTGTTCGCCTTTGCTCAGCTTGATCAACGTGACGCCCTGGGTGTTGCGGCCCAGCGAGGAGACTTCGTCGACGCGGGTCCGCACGAGCGTGCCCTGGTCGGAGATCAGCATGATCTCCTCGCCCTCGAGCACCTGTACGGCACCGACCAGCGGACCGTTGCGCTCGTTGGTCACCATGGCGATGACGCCCTGGCCACCACGACCGCGGCGCGGGAACTCTTCCATCGCCGTGCGCTTGCCATAACCGCGCACCGAGGCGGTGAGGATCTGCGCGCCGGGCTCCGGAATCAGCATCGAGATGATCCGCTGCCCTTCCGGCAGACGCATGCCACGCACACCGCGGGCATTGCGGCCCATGATGCGAACCTTGCTTTCCTTGAAGCGGATGACCTTGCCGCCATCGGAGAACATCATCACTTCCTGGGCACCATCGGTCACGGCAGCGGCGATCAGGGTGTCGCCCTCCTCCAGCTTCAGTGCGATGAGACCGGAAGTACGAGGCCGACTGAACTGCACCAGCGGGGTCTTCTTGACCGTCCCCTTGGCCGTCGCCATGAAGATGTAAGCACCGGTGGGTTCGTCCTTCTCATCGCTGTCGTCGTCGCCCTCGACATCGTCGACGTCGTCATGCTCGATCACCAGACCTTCGGCGTCGTCCAGTTCCTCGTCACCCTCGGCAGCCTGCTTGCGCAGGGCCTCGAGATCGACCTGCAGCATGGCGGTGATGCGCTCGCCCTCATCCAGCGGCAACAGGTTGACCAGCGGACGCCCACGCGAGGTGCGTGAGGCCTCGGGAATCTCGTAGGTCTTCAACCAGTAGACCTTGCCCTTGCTGGAGAACAGCAGCAGCGTGGTATGACTGTTGGCAACCAGCAGATGCTCGACGTAGTCCTCTTCTTTCACCCCGGTCGCGGCCTTGCCACGGCCACCGCGGCGCTGCGCCTGATAGGCGGCCAGCGGCTGGGACTTGGCATAGCCGCCATGGGAGATGGTGACGACGCGCTCTTCTTCGGTGATCAGGTCGGCCAGGGTCAGATCCAGACGGGACTCGAGGATCTCGGTGCGCCGCGCATCGCCGAAGTCGCGCTTCACGCCCTCCAACTCCTCGCGGATGACTTCCATCAGCCGCACCGGATTGGTCAGGATACGGATCAGCTCACCGATCTGGGTGAGGATTTCCTGGTACTCGGCGAGCAGCTTCTCGTGCTCGAGACCGGTCAGGCGGTGCAGACGCAGGTCGAGGATCGCCTGGGCCTGCTCCGGCGAGAGGAAATACTTGCCGTCGCGCAGACCATACTGCGGGTCCAGATTCTCCGGGCGGCAGGCGTCTGCCCCGGCGCGCTCGACCATCGCCTCGACCGCGCTCGACTCCCAGGCCGTGGAGATCAGCGCATCCTTGGCTTCGGCCGGCGTCGGCGAGGCCTTGATCAGGGCAATCACCGGATCGATGTTGGACAGCGCAACTGCCTGGCCTTCAAGGATGTGCCCGCGCTCGCGCGCCTTGCGCAGTTCGTACACGGTACGCCGGGTGACGACTTCGCGGCGGTGACGGACGAAGGCTTCCAGCAGTTCCTTGAGGTTCAGCGTGCGCGGCTGGCCATCGACCAGCGCCACCACGTTGATGCCGAACACGCTCTGCAGCTGGGTCTGGGCATAGAGGTTGTTGAGGATCACCTCCGGCACCTCGCCACGACGCAGCTCGATGACTACACGCATGCCGTCCTTGTCGGACTCGTCACGCAGCTCGGTGATGCCTTCGATCTTCTTCTCTTTCACCAGCTCGGCGATCTTCTCGATCAGCCGCGCCTTGTTCAGCTGATACGGCAGCTCGGTGATGACGATCTGCTGACGACCGCCGACCTTGTCGATGTCCTCGATATCGGCGCGCGCACGGATATAAATGCGGCCACGACCGGTGCGATAGGCCTCGATGATGCCGGCGCGACCGTTGATGATGCCCGCGGTGGGGAAGTCGGGGCCGGGAATGAACTGCATCAGCTCATCGATGGTGATATCGGCGTTGTCGATCAGCGCCAGGCAACCATCGATGACTTCGCCCAGGTTGTGCGGCGGAATGTTGGTGGCCATGCCGACCGCGATACCGCTGGAACCGTTGACCAGCAGGTTGGGGATCTTGGTCGGCATGACTGCCGGAATCTGCTCGGTGCCATCATAGTTGGGCACCCAGTCGACGGTTTCCTTGTCCAGGTCGGCCAGCAGCTCGTGCGCCAGCTTGGCCATGCGCACTTCGGTGTAACGCATTGCCGCGGCACTGTCGCCATCGACCGAACCGAAGTTGCCCTGACCGTCGACCAGCATGTAGCGCAGCGAGAACGGCTGCGCCATACGCACGATGGTGTCGTACACCGCAGAGTCGCCGTGCGGGTGGTACTTACCGATCACGTCACCGACCACACGGGCGGATTTCTTGTACGGCTTGTTCCAGTCGTTGCCCAGCTCGCTCATGGCGTAGAGCACGCGACGGTGCACCGGTTTCAGGCCATCGCGCGCGTCCGGCAGCGCACGGCCGATGATCACGCTCATGGCGTAATCAAGGTAGGACTGCTTGAGCTCGTCTTCGATATTGACCGGGAGGATTTCTTTGGCCAGTTCGCCCATGGAAGCCTGGTTCCTTATAGTCAGCAGGGTCCTGCGATAAGCGCGGGATGGTAACACAGACGGCGGCCATAAGCTGAGCCTTGCGCACAGCAAAACCGAGCCAGCGAGCCTTGCGGAATAACCTTGAGCCCCTCAGGCAGGAGCCTCGCAGAGCTTGCCGAGGCGAAGGACATGCGCAGCCATCGAGATGGCGCGCAAGGTCGGCAGCGATTTCAGTGCAACCGCTTGCGGTTCATCAATTCGGTCATCTTCGCGGCGTTCGGGCGCTCGACCACTCCCTTCTCGGTGACAATGGCATCGATGAGATCGGCCGGCGTCACGTCGAACACGGGATTGAAAACTCCGATCTCGGCGGCAAAGCGCTGGCCATTGACCTCCAGCAGCTCGCTGCCGGCACGCTCCTCGAGGAGGATCTCGTCACCGCTTTCCAGAGCCATGTCGATGGTCGAACTGGGCGCCACCACCATGAAACGCACGCCGTGGTGCATCGCCAGCACCGCAAGCTGGTAGGTGCCGATCTTGTTCGCCACATCGCCGTTGGCAGTGATGCGATCCGCCCCGACGATCACCCAGGAAATACCGCGCGACTTCATCAGATGGGCGGCCGCCGAGTCGACGTTCAACGTGGCCGGCACGCCATCGCCCAGCAGCTCCCAGGCAGTCAGGCGAGAACCCTGCAGCCAGGGGCGGGTTTCGTCCACGTAGACGCGCTCCACCAGCCCGTCGAGATGCGCCGCGCGGATGACACCGAGCGCGGTGCCGAAACCGCCGGTCGCCAGGGCACCGGTGTTGCAGTGAGTAAGCAGGTTCTGCGGATTGCCCTGATGGCGACGAATGAGGTCGACACCGAACTGCGCCATGGCCAGATTGGCCTCCCGATCGCTCTCATGTATCGAGATGGCCTGGGCCTCCAGCGCCGCGCAAGGATCCTCGCCTGGCTTGAGGCGTTCGAGACGTTCGCGCATCTGATTCAGCGCCCAGAACAGATTGACCGCCGTGGGACGCGATGCAGCAAGGAGCGCGACATCTTCCTCCAGCGCCTGCCGCCAATCACCACCGGCCGTCATGCGCGTACGGGCAGCCAGGACCAGCGCATAGGCCGCACTGATGCCGATGGCAGGCGCGCCGCGCACGACCATGTTGCGAATGGCGTCAGCGACCGCAGCGGCAGAATCGCAGCTGTGCCAGACCTCTTCGGTCGGCAGCTTGCGCTGATCGAGCAGGCTCAGGCGATCGCCATGCCACTCGATCGATTTCACCTTTTCCGCGGCCAGCAGGCGCTCGCGCATGGCATTTCCCTCGTTCAGCTTCGTCGAAGCAGGACCCATGATGCGCCCCGCACAGCAAAGAAAAAGCCCGGCTCGCGACCGAACCGGGCTTTCTATCTCGATATGGCCGGGAACAGTGAGGCCTCGCATCCCGGGCGCGAATGCTAATGCACTGATTTTCCAAGTACAAGCGACGGCTATTGATGCCTGGTTCTGGTTGTTTTCCCTGGGCAGCGCCGCTCGACCTGTCAGCAGACCCGCCGGATACGCGCGTCCATCCGAGCCAACTTGACCAGGCACGAGCCGCCTAATACTGTATCTATATACAGTTATCTGGATGCCGTACTCATGTCTTCCGTGGTCGCCCTTGACCGCCTGCTGGATGCTCGCCGCATCTGGCGTGGCCAGGCCGTTGCATCTCCTACGGCGGCCCAACCGACCGGACATGCCATGCTGGATGCGCTCTTGCCCGCTGGCGGCTGGCCGGATTCGGCACTCAGCGAAATCCTTTTCGCAGCCCCGGGGATCGGCGAGCTACGCCTGCTGTGGCCGACGCTCGCCAGGCTGACCAGCGCAGGCGAACGTGTCGTGCTGGTCGCCCCGCCCCATCGTCCCTGCCCCCAGGCCTGGCTTGCGGCTGGAGTGGATCTGCACCATCTGGTCATCGTCCAGGCCAAGGACCGCGATGCCTTGTGGAGCGCCGAACAGTGCCTGCGCTCCGGCAGTTGCGCCGCGGTGCTGTGCTGGCCGCGACAGGCCGACGACCGCGCCCTGCGACGTTTGCAGATAGCCGCCGAAACCGGCCAGACCCTGGCCTTTGCCTATCGTCCGCTGCGCGAAGCGGAAAATCCGTCGCCTGCGGCATTGCGCCTGACCCTCGAAGCACAGCCGGTGCAACTGCGGGTCATCAAGTGCCGCGGCGGCCTGGCTCCGGCCCGGCCGCTACCAGCCAGCGCCTGGCAATAGGTGCGACGATGCTCTGGGCCTGCATTCTACTGCCGCAACTGGCCATGGACGGCATCCTGCGCCACCGCGACGATGCCGCCGCACCACTGGTTCTGCTCGCCGGCCCGCCACAGCGCCGCGTGCTGCAGGCCGTCAACACCGCCGCCCGCAAGCTCGGCCTCAAGCCAGGGCAATCGCTGGTCGCAGCCCAGGCATTGACCCATGACTTCGCCACTGCCGATTACGACCCGCTGATGATCGAACGCTGGCAGCAGTTTCTGGCGGCCTGGGGTTACGGCTACAGCGCCCAGGTCAGCTTGCACTACCCGCGCTGTCTGCTGCTGGAGGTGCATTCCAGCCTCGGCCTGTTCGGCCCCTGGCCACGATTCGAGAAGCGTCTGCGCGAGGAACTCACGGCCCTGGGCTTCCGCCACCGCATCACCCTGGCACCCAACCCGGCGGCCGCGCGCATCCTCGCCAATGCCCATGACGGGCTGGCCGTGACCGATACGGCCGCGCTGCATCAGGCGCTCGGAGTACTGCCGATCGAGCGCCTCGGCCTGCCCCGCGAAGTCAGCACATCGCTGGTACGCATGGGCCTGCGCCATCTTCATCAACTGCTCGCCCTGCCGCGCGATAGCCTGGCCAGACGCTTTCCGGCCGAAGTGCTGGCTCAGCTCGACACCCTGCTCGGGCATCGGCCGCTACCTCTGGAGTTCTACCGCCCGCCGGATGTCTTCGACACCCGCATCGAACTGAATTTCGAAGTGGAGTCCCACCAGGCCCTGCTGTTTCCATTGCGCAGACTGACCGCCGACCTGGCCGCCTTTCTCGCCGGGCGGGACAGCGGCGTCCAGCGTTTCAGTCTGTACCTGGAACATCGCACCCTGCCCGACAGCGAGGTGCCGGTCGGCCTGCTCAGTACCGAACGCGAGCCCGCCATGCTGTTCGAACTGACTCGTGGCCGCCTCGAGCACCTGCAACTGCCGGCCCCCGTCCTGGCCGTGCGTCTGCTGGCTCGTGATCTGCCAGCCTTCACGCCGGCCCATCAGGCCTTGTTCGACGAGCGCCCGCAGCAGAATGTGCCCTGGGAGCAACTGCGCGAACGCCTCCGCGCCCGACTGGGCGACGATGCCGTAGTCTCGCTGAGCGCACGAGCGGACCACCGCCCGGAATGCGCCTGGCGGGAAAGCAGCCTCGCCCACACCGAACCCTTGCCCCAAGCAGGTTTGCGCCCCGGCTGGCTGCTGAACACCCCGCAGCCCTTGCGCGAAGAGGGTCTGCTCACCCTGGCTGGCCCCGAGCGCATCGAGTCCGGCTGGTGGGATGGTGCCGACGCGCGGCGCGACTACTATCGGGTGCAAACCACTACCGGCCAACAGGGTTGGGCGTTTCGCGCCCTTACCGGCGGGCCGCTGCTGCTGCACGGCTGGTTCGCATGAACGCCGAATACGCCGAGCTGCACTGCCTGTCCAACTTCAGCTTCCAGCGGGGTGCATCCAGCGCGCGCGAACTCTTCGAGCGCGCCAAGCGCCAGGGCTATGACGCTCTGGCGATCACCGACGAATGCAGCCTGGCCGGTATCGTGCGCGCCTGGCAGGCCTCGAAGGACACCGGTCTGCCGCTGATCATCGGCAGCGAGGTGCAGATCGAGGGCGGGCCCAAACTGGTCTTGCTGGTGGAGAACCTGACCGGCTACCAGGCCTTGTGCCAGCTGATCACCCGTGCCCGCCGAAGGGCCGAGAAAGGTCGTTACCAGGCGCTGCGCGAAGACCTGAGCGAGGGATCGCTAGAGGGACTGCTGGCGATCTGGCTGCCCGGTCACGCCGGCGCCGACACCGACGGTCGATGGCTGCTCGAGCGTTTTCGCGAGCGGCTTTGGCTCGGCATCGAACTGCATCGAGGACCGGACGACACGCTGCAGCTGCGGCAATCCCTGACCCAGGCTTCACGCCTGGGCATACCCGCCGTGGCCTGTGGCGACGTGCACATGCATGCCCGCGGTCGACGGGCATTGCAGGACTGCATGACCGCCATCCGCCACCATCTGCCGGTCGCCGAGGCCGGATGCCACCTCTTTCCCAATGGCGAACGCCACCTGCGGTCGCGCGAGGAGCTGGCCCAGCTCTATCCGGCCGCACTGCTCAGCGAAACCCTTCGCATCAGCCAGCGCTGTCATTTCCAGCTCGACCAGCTGAAATATCACTACCCCCACGAACTGGTCCCGCCTGGACATGACTCCACCTCATGGTTGCGCAAGCTGGTCGAGGATGGCGCACGCTGGCGCTGGCCGGACGGCATCCCGGAAAAGGCCCGCGCGCAGCTCGAACATGAACTGGAGCTGATCGCCGACCTGCATTACGAAAGCTATTTCCTGACCGTGCATGACATCGTTCGCTTCGCCCGCGAGCGGGGCATTCTCTGCCAGGGTCGGGGCTCGGCGGCCAACTCGAGCGTCTGCTTCGTACTGGGCATCACCGAACTCGACCCGGTACGCAGCAAACTGTTGTTCGAGCGTTTCCTCTCCCGCGAGCGCAACGAGCCGCCCGATATCGACGTGGATTTCGAGCACGACCGCCGCGAGGAGGTCATCCAGTACGTCTTTCAGCGCTACGGGCGTAATCGCGCCGCCCTCACCGCCGTCGCCAGCAGCTACCGCGCCACCGGCGCCCTGCGGGATGTCGCCAAGGCGCTGGGCCTGCCGCCGGACCAGATCAACGCCCTGGCCGGCTGCTGTGGACGCTGGAGTGAGCACATACCCGACGACTCGCGACTGCGCGAGGCCGGCTTCGACCCGGACAATCCGGTTCTGCGCCGGGTCCTGGTGCTGACCGATGCGCTTATCGGCTTTCCCCGTCACCTGTCCCAGCACCCTGGCGGCTTCGTGATCTCCGAACAGCCGCTCGACACCCTGGTGCCGATCGAGAATGCCAGCATGGCCGACCGCACGGTGATCCAGTGGGACAAGGACGACCTCGATGCGGTCGGTCTGCTCAAGGTCGACGTGCTGGCACTGGGCATGCTCAGCGCGATACGTCGCTGTTTCGACCTGATCGAACACTATCGCGGCACGCGCTGGACCATCGCCACGCTGCCCGCGGAGGACAAGCCCACCTACGAGATGATCAGTCGGGCCGATACGATCGGCGTGTTCCAGATCGAATCACGTGCACAGATGGCCATGCTGCCACGCCTGCGCCCGAAGACCTTCTACGACCTGGTCATCCAGGTCGCCATTGTCCGCCCCGGACCGATCCAGGGCGACATGGTGCATCCCTACCTGCGCCGACGTAACAAGGAAGAAGAGGTGGATTACCCGTCCGAAGAACTGAAACCGGTGTTCGAGCGCACCCTTGGCGTGCCCCTTTTTCAGGAACAGGTGATGGAACTGGCGATCGTGGCGGCCGAATACACTCCAGACGAGGCCGACAAGCTGCGCCGTGCCATGGCCGCCTGGAAGCGCCACGGCAGCCTGGAGCCCCACCGCGTGCGGCTGACCGAACGCATGCTCGCCAAAGGCTACCAGCCCGACTTCATCGCGCGGATCTTCGAGCAGATCAAAGGGTTCGGCAGCTACGGTTTTCCCGAATCGCACGCGGCGAGTTTTGCACTGCTCACCTATGCCAGCTGCTGGCTGAAACGCCACGAGCCGGCTGCATTTGCCTGCGCCCTGATCAACAGCTGGCCGATGGGTTTCTACAACCCTGACCAGATTCTCCAGGACGCCCGTCGCCACCGGCTGGAAATCCGCCCGGTGGACGTTCGCCACAGCGGCTGGGATTGCAGCCTCGAGCCAAGCCGCCAGGCACAGCCGGCCATCCGCCTGGGGCTACGCATGGTGCGCGGCTTTCGGGAAACCGATGCCCAGCGTATCGAAGCCGCACGCCAACGCCAGCCATTCACAGATATCCATGACCTGTGCCTTCGCGCCGAGCTCGAACCGCGTGCGCGCGAGCAGCTCGCCGATGCCGGCGCCCTCCGCGGCCTGGCCGGCCATCGCCATCGAGCGCGCTGGGCCGTCGCCGGAATCGAACCACAGCTGCCGCTGTTCGCCAGCCTGCCCGCACCGGAGGAAACCTCCATCAACCTGCCATTGCCTTCGGTGGGCGAAGACCTTTTCAACGACTACGCGACCCTTGGCACGACGCTGGGGCCACATCCTTTGCTCCTGCTACGAGATGAGCTCAAGGCCCGGCGCTGCCGCAGTTCACGGGAACTGGGCACGATCGAGCACGGCCGCCCGGTCAGCGTTGCCGGCCTGGTGATCGGCCGACAACGCCCACAGACCGCCAGCGGTGTCATCTTCGTCACCCTGGAGGACGAGTTCGGCATGGTCAACGTGGTGGTCTGGCGCGACCTGGCCGAGCGCCAGAGGCGACCCTTGCTCCAGTCTCAACTGCTTCGTGTGGATGGCCACCTGGAGTCGGCCAGCGGCGTACGACATCTCATCGCCGGCCGCCTGAGCGACCTCACGCCCCTGCTCACAGGGCTCGATGTGCGTAGCCGCGATTTTCAGTGATCGAGCGGCCCCGTCAGCAAGCCGGAGAGGAGGCGCAATGGCGGGTACAAGGCATTACTTCTCCGATGCCTCGAATGAAAGGCCCGCCGTGGTGAACGTCAACAAAGCAACGGCGGCTAGCCGCGCTTCCAACAGCGCTGCCGGCTTTTATATATGAGCGTGTGGAGCCTGCCTTGAATCCGGGCGACCGCCATCCGCCCATTTCTAACTAATCACTTACAAGCCGATAGCCGGTCAGCGCCGTGCCCGCCCGCCACTTGGCGTACCTCCCAGCGGAAGCTTGGTAAGCTGGCGGCGTTCCACGGTCAATGGGGGTTCCGTGTTTTCACTCAAGCGCAAAGGTGATTTCCGTCTGCAGCTGACCCGCACGCTGAAGCAGCCTGGACGACACAAGATCGAGCTGTATCTGTTCACTCCGCACGAAAGCAACCTGTCGGCATGGACCCTGTCGGAAGAGCAGTTTTTCTTTACTACCCTGACGCACAGTTTCGGGCTGCTGGGCATGCCATCGAAGGACCGCATCAGCAAGGCCGATCAATCCTTCGTACTGCTCTCTCCGCACTACGAAATCATGTATGGCTCCTGGTTCTTCCAGTATCAGGCTTCAATGGAGCGGCTGCGCCAGCAGATGCTCACGTCCGGGGCTGTGGCAGAGCCCATAGCGCGTGCCCTGCGGCTTAGTCAGAACTTTGCGCAACGTTTGCGCAAATCCAACCCGAAACAGAGCAATCAGCAGCGCTACTTCCGTCAGATGGACATCTATTTCTCATGGCATGCCGAGCAACTCCTGCTGGAAAGCATGACCCTAGAGGGCTACGCGGCCATCGATGAAGAGCTCAAGCAATCGGTGGCGGAATTCCTGCGCCAGGAACGTAGATACCGCAAGGAGCGCGAGTACCTGAGCGACTTCCACGGAACCCCGACACGGATATGGAACCGCATGGCGCTGTATCACCGGCTGCTGGAGTATCCGGTGATGTTGCGCTCGAAGGTCACGGAGCTGGGGGCCGGCACCCACAAGCTGGTCAAGGCGATGTCGACGATGCTGATCATGTCGTTCTTCACGTACTTCCTGTTCAACGCGCGCGGCGCCAGCGAGAAACTCTCGCTCACCCTTCTGCTGGTGATCGCGCTGGTCTATGCCGTTCGCGATCTGCTGCGCGACGACATGATCACGGCCATCACCCGCAGACTGCGCAAAGGCAAGCCGCGCTGGAAGATTCGCTTGCTGATGCCCTACACCCGCAAGGTACTCGCGCAGCAACGGGTCTGGCTCGACTATCGCAAGCTGCCCGATCTGCCACCGTTAGTTCGAGAACACTCGGGCAAGTGGGCGACCAACGAGGAGCGGCAAATCATCTGCTATCGCGTGCTCATGGCCCTGGACAAGGCAGCACTGGAGCACGACGAGATTCGGGAGCGACTCACGCTGGATTGCGAACAGCTTTGCGCAATGATCCAGGCGAGCCACAACAAGCTGTTCGCCCAGACTGAAGGCGATGATTCCGCTAGCGACGACAACAAAGGTTCAGTCCAGGCCCACCCCATCGAGAAGCAGCACGACTACAACCTGTTGCTGTTGCACACCAATCCGGGCGAGCACTTTCCATCGGCCCAGCGGTGGCGCCTGAGGCTTGGCACCAACGGCATCGTGCAATGCGAAAGCAAGAAGGCCCACTGGCCTGAACCACCAGAGCTACAACACTCCGCCTGGCATCGACTGAGCCGCCTGTGGCGACGGGGATGAACCCATTGCCGCCCGACTGAGCCCGCCAGTGAGCAACGCAAACGGCGATGGGACAGGTTCCGTAGTCTCCGCATCAAAGCAGCAATATGAGGTGCGCCCCTGAACCCGGGCGACCAGTCGCCGATTTCTTAACTAATCGGTCAACACGCCCATAGCGCACCATCGCCGTGCACCGCTTCGGACAGAGACTGTCTCAAGGTTCAGGATCCATGCTCTCTGAGCCCGAAACCATAGATCATGTGCGCGTGGGCCTCACTCGCTGTCCCGAAGTTGCATGAACTCGACGAAGTTCTCCGATGTATATCCAACACTGCCATTCACCTCGAACGGCGCGTCGACCTTGAGCAGGATCATCTTGCTCGCGTCAGCAGGCGAAACGGGAAAGAACGCACCACCCGGCTCTGAGTGCATGTAGAAGTCGCCCAGCTTGGCACCGCAGTGCTCGCAGTGGTTCATGTAGTAGGTTGCCCCGGCCTGCTGGCTGTAGGCAGGTCTATACCGGGTCGTATGGGATCGAAGCTGCGTCACTACCTTCGGCGACAAGCCATACACATTCGACACCGTCCCCATTTCCCCTTGGCGCATCCAGCAACCGCGTGCACTAGCTAGGGAAAACGCCTCATCGTCCTCGTCTGCGTACTCGAACTGCTCATGATCCTCCGGCAGCATGAATGCATGCACCCGTGTCCGGCTGCTGCATTTCCAACATTTGGATGACGACTCGACCAGGAAGTACCAAGGCGACCGGATTCTGAACTCCGGCTCCATCGCCGACTCCGTATCGCCTTGTTGACGGAGCCATCTCGCAAATGGCGCCGTTTCGTTGCCCTCGGGCACGTACCAGACTTTTGCCTGTGGATCCCAGCGGGCCCCAAGCGATTTAGCCTCGTCCTTCTCCGCAAACGGAACCTTCAAGTCAACGCGAGCCACACGGGTTCTCCTGTGACGGGTGAGTCTGTCCTGGCTTCACCGGGCTCTGGTGTAGCGACCGAAGAGTAACAAGCCTGCACCTAGGCCTGTGAAGCCGGCTGACATGCGTGGCGATGCGCGGCCTGTCAGCACTGCGCCCATATCGCCTTGCTGCACCTTCAGATTGCCTTCTACAGTGATAATACGTCCCTATTCAGAAGCTTGCCCGATGCTCACCGACGCCCTCGCCCGCTTCCCGCGCCTTGAATTGATTACCACCCCCACGCCCTTGGAACACTTGCCGCGGCTGTCGCGTCACCTGGGCCGTGATATCTGGATCAAGCGCGAAGACCTCACCCCGCTGGCCCTCGGTGGCAACAAGGCGCGCAAGCTCGAATACCTCGGTGCCGACGCCCTGGCTCTGGGCGCCGATGTGCTGGTAACCGCCGGTGCCATCCAATCCAACCATGTGCGCCAGACCGCAGCCCTGGCGGCCAGACAGGGTCTTGGCTGCCTGGCGCTGCTGGAGAATCCGCTGGGCACGAACGAGGACAACTACCTGGGCAATGGCAACCGCCTGCTGCTCGACCTGTTCGGCAGCGAGGTCGAAGCGGTCGCCAACCTGGATAACGCCGATGAGTTGCTGCAGGCGGCGGCCCAGCGTCTGCGCAGCGCTGGGCGCAAACCCTACCTGGTGCCCATCGGTGGCTCCAATGCGCTTGGTGCGTTGGGCTATGTACGCGCCGGCCTGGAGCTGGCCGAACAGATGCATGGCGCGGGCGAGGATTTTGCCGCCGTGGCCCTCGCGTCCGGCAGCGCCGGAACCCACAGCGGCCTGGCGCTGACGCTGGCGTATGCCCGGCCGAGCAGCCGGGTGGTCGGGGTCACGGTGTCGCGGCCACAGGCGACACAGCGGCCCAAGGTCGAGGGGCTGCTGCAGCGCACCGCCGAGCTGCTCGGCGTCCAGGTTCCAGCAGGATTGCAGGTCGAACTGTGGGACCAGTATTTCGCCCCGCGCTACGGTGAACCGAATGCCGCCACTCTGGCCGCGATCCGCCTGCTGGCCGAACAGGAAGGCGTGCTGCTCGATCCGGTTTATACCGGTAAGGCCTTCGCCGGCCTGCTCGACGGGCTGGCCCGGGGCGCCTTCCCCGGAACGGGCCCGCTGCTGTTTCTGCACACCGGTGGTGCCCCGGCATTGTTCGCCTATTATCCATGGGCACTGGGTGCATAACGCCATATTCCTTTAGCGTTGATTCTGATGCTTTCTAATTATTTTCTCGAATAAATGTCCGTCGTTAGAGTTGTGTGACCTTTCCGTTCCCCTGGAGGCCTGCCATGACGTTTGCGATCCTGCGTCGCCATTTCCTGCTCGGCAGTCTGAGCCTGCTGCTCGGAAGCCTGTTCATGCCGGCATTCGCGGCCGATCTATTGGATGAGATCAAGTCCAACGGCACCCTCGAGGTCGGCCTCGAAGGCACCTACCCACCCTTCAACTACCAAGACGAAAGCGGTGAGCTGACCGGTTTCGAGGTGGACTTCGCCAATGCGCTGACAGAGGAGCTGGGGGTCAGGGCCGAGTTCCAGCCGACCAAGTGGGACGGCATCCTCGCCGCCCTGGAATCCAAGCGCCTGGACGTGGTGATCAACCAGGTGACCATCTCCGAGGAGCGCAAGCAGAAGTACGATTTCTCCACGCCTACACCGTCTCCGGCATTCAGGCCCTCACCCGCAAGGCCGATGCGGACAGCGTCAAGCGTCCGACCGACCTCGCCGGCAAGAAGGTCGGGGTTGGCCTGGGCACCAACTACGAGCAGTGGCTGAAGGAGAACGTGCCTCAGGCCGATATCCGCACTTATGACGATGACCCGACCAAGTTCCAGGACCTCGCCGTCGGCCGCATCGACGTGATCCTAGTCGACCGACTGGCCGCCTTCGAGATGGTCGAGAAAACCGGCAATCGCCTGGCGGTGGCCGGTGAAGCCTTCTCCCGCCAGGAGTCCGGCGTTGCCCTGCGCAAGGGCAACCCGCAGCTGCTCGCCGCCATTAACGAAGCCATAGCCAAGCTGCGCGCCGACGGCACGCTCAAAGAGCTATCGGAGAAGTGGTTCGGGGCTGACGTCACGCAATGATCGAGGGCAGCCTGCAGCTGGTTCTGGACTCCCTGCCCTTCCTGCTCAAGGGCGCGTGGTGGACCGTGGTCCTGAGCCTGGGTGGGATGTTCTTCGGCCTGCTGCTGGGCTTCGGTCTGGCGCTGCTGCGGCTGTACGCGTTCTGGCCGCTGCAGTGGCTGGCGAGGGTCTATGTCTCGTTCTTCCGCGGCACGCCGCTGCTGGTGCAGCTGTTCATGATCTATTACGGACTGCCGCAACTGGGCATCCAGCTCGACCCGCTGCCGGCGGCGCTGATCGGTTTCTCGCTGAACATGGCGGCCTACACTGCGGAGATTCTGCGCGCCGCCATCGCCTCCATCGACCGTGGCCAGTGGGAGGCGGCAGCCAGCATCGGCATGGGCCGCGCGCAGACCCTGTACCGGGCCATCCTGCCGCAGGCCGCACGCACTGCCCTGCCCCCGCTGGGCAACAGCTTCATCTCGCTGGTCAAGGACACCGCCTTGGCTGCCACCATCCAGGTGCCGGAGCTGTTCCGCCAGGCGCAGCTGATCACCGCGCGCACGTTCGAGATCTTCACCATGTACCTGGCCGCTGCGCTCATCTACTGGTTGCTGGCCAGCGTGCTGGCGTACTTCCAGGGACGACTGGAACACCGGGTCAACCGCCACGAGCAGGACGCCTGATGATCACCGTGCGCAATCTGAGAAAATCCTTCAATGGCCAGGAGGTGCTCAAGGGCATCAACCTGGACATCGCCCCCGGCGAGGTGCTGGCGATCATCGGCCCCAGCGGTTCGGGCAAGACCACCCTACTGCGCTGCCTCAACCTGCTGGAGCAACCCAGCGGCGGGCAGATCGGCGTAGGTGAGATCCACATCGACGCAGACCGGCCGCTCAAGGCACAGCAGGGGCTGATCCGCGAGCTGCGCCAGCACGTCGGCTTCGTGTTCCAGAACTTCAACCTGTTCCCCCATCGGACCGCCCTCGAGAACGTCATCGAAGGCCCGGTGCAGGTGAAGAAGGAGCCTCGCGGCGAGGCCATCGAGCGCGGCCGGGCACTGCTGGCCAAGGTCGGCCTGGAGGGCAAGGAAGATGCGTATCCCAGGCGCCTCTCCGGCGGTCAGCAGCAGCGCGTGGCGATTGCCCGCGCGCTCGCGATGCAGCCCGACGTGATCCTGTTCGACGAGCCGACCTCGGCGCTGGATCCGGAACTGGTCGGCGAGGTGCTTGCCACCATCCGCGGTCTGGCCGAGGAAAGGCGCACCATGGTCATCGTCACTCATGAGATGAGCTTTGCCCGCGACGTGGCCGACAGGGCAATCTTCATCGACGGCGGCGTCATCGTTGAACAGGGTGACGCCAGGCAGCTGCTCAGTGCACCGCAGCACGAACGCACGCGACAGTTTTTGAGCAAGTTCATTGGCGGCAACCACGTGAACTAGATCGCCCGATTGCCAGTGCCTTCGCCGCTTTGCGATCGGCTTGCCCGGTCTGGTTCATCTTCTGCCATCTCTCGTCTGGGATCATCTTTCCGGGTACTCCGCTGAGCCATCGGCGTGACTCGGCTGGAATGCCCTTTTCCCTTCAACGCCGCCTCGATCGTAGCAATGCCGATTTTGCGCATGAGAAAAAGCTGAAGCGAATTGTGTAGCTCGCCAGACTCTTGTCGCTCATGTTGACAGGACGAAGTTCGGTAGAACGAACTGGCCGAGCTCTTCGATAACCTCGCTCGCGGGGCGCTGGCCGTATTTCAGATTGACGATCACATGGTTAACCCCGATCTCCTGCAAACTTTCCAGCAACGAGATCAGGTGATATCGCCCTAGTTGATAGCCCAGGTGGATCGGGCGAGGTGGTGTCTGCGGGTTATCCGTCAGGTCGATGTATAGCGACTGGGTGAAGGGTTTGAACAGCTCACCGCATTCGGTACGAACCGCAGCGCGCCAGTTCTCGACAACCAGCGCCTGCGTCTTCGGGGGGCGCGGATAACTGATCCAGCCATGACTGTAGCGGGCGATCCAATCCAGCGTCTGGCGGCTATGGCCGGTGACAAAGAAAGGTATTTCCGCCGTGGTCGGCTTGGGAATCAGATCTGCGCCTTCAAGCGTGCCGCCGGACCAGGTCAATGGCACGAAACTGCTGCGCTGAACCTCGCGAAATACTGCGAGGTATTCGCGGAACAGGCTGTCGCGTTGCTCCGGGTCGACACCGAATGCGGGAAACTCCACCGGCCGGTCACCAGAAGCCACACCGAGTAACAGGCGGCCACCGCTGAGCTGATCGACACTGGTTGCAGCCTTGGCGGTATGCAGGGGATTGCGGATTGGCAGGATGATCGAGGCGGTACCCAGCGCAATCGTGCGTGTGTGTGCGGCCATGAAACCCAGGTAGACCCAAGGATCGAAGACCTGACCCGAATCGCCGAAACTGGGGTCACGTAGCGGCACGTCGCGAAACCAGAGAGCAGAAAAACCCAGCTTGTCGGCACGTTGGGCCAGTCTCGCCTGGTCGAGCATGCTCGGCGTATCACCGGAAAAGGCTTCGAGGGGGAAGAAAAGACCCAGGGTCAAGCGGCCTTGGCGGTATGTGCGCTGAAAGCCAGGTTGTTGCTGATAGGGAATGGAATTCGGAGTGAACATGCGCCCTCCTACCTATTTCAAAAGATGTAGAGGAGCTGAGAGAAATCCTTGCGAGCGGATATCAAATCAGCGTTTTCAAGGCCACTTGGAACTTCGCGCAGGGCGTTTGTAATGGTCCAGGGACGATGCGTTGCAAGGTCACCGTTGCCCCTGCTGCAAGGCAGCGATACAGGGCGAGACGGTCGAGGGCGACAGACCCATACGATCCCGAATGAATGCTCACTGGGGGGCCCGCGCTTCTTGGTTCGGCGGTTCGATACGCTCGATGTTTCCCAGCACCAGCGCTCGCCCGGCAAACAGACCACCCGCTGTTTCCAGAGCAAAACGCTCGGCATCGCGCATGCGTACTTCATCGGTCACCGCGTCGGCTTCGTGCTCAGACGCCCCCAGCGTCAGCACGGCCTGACGTCCGAGCAGCAGGGCCGACTCAAAGGTTTCCCGCACTATGTAATCGGCGTCATGCTTGACCAGCTCGAGCGCATGCTCGCGGTCAAAGGCACGTACCAGCAATTTCACCTGCGGGCAGTAGTGCCGTGTACTTTCGACGATGCGTGTCGCGGCTTTTTTGTCATTTACACAAACGATGATGGTGCGGGCGTTATGGGCGCCGGCAGCATGCAATATTTCATGGCGGGCACCATCACCGTAATAGGCCTTGAAACCATAGGGCTCCACGGCACGGATCACCTCCGGATCTATTTCGATAATGGAAAGTTTCGCTCCCTGAGCGAGCGGTGCCTGGCAGGCAATCTGACCCACGCGGCCAAAACCGATGATGAGTACATTGCCTTGCAGATTATGTGCGGGCTCCACGCCGTCCATCGAAACGGTTTGCGCGCGCGCAAACCGTTTGTACAGCAATAAGGTCACCGGCGTAATGGCCATGGAGAGCACCACGATAGCCGTCATATTGGCGTTGACTTCGGGGCTTATGACCCTGAGCTTGAGCGCCTCGGCAAACAGCACAAAAGCAAATTCGCCACCCTGCGCCATAAGCACGGCGCGATCCAGCGCATCGCCATGGGAGCTCTTCGCGAGGCGCGCGACTCCATAAATACACAGCGCCTTGACCAGCATCAGCGCCAGCAGACCAGAGGTGATGAGCATCCAGTTCGTGGCCACCACTTGCAGATCCAACGCCATGCCGACGCCAAGAAAAAACAGCCCCAGCAGCAGACCGCGAAACGGCTCTATGTCGGCCTCCAACTGGTGGCGGAAGGTGGATTCCGACAGCAGCACGCCGGCAACGAAGGCCCCCATCGCCATTGAAAGCCCGCCGATTTCCATCAGCAGCGCTGCGCCCAGCACCACCAGTAGCGCGGCGGCGGTCATCACCTCGCGCGCTTTGGCTTGAGCCAATACCCGAAACAAGGGATTGAGCAGCCACAATCCGATGGCAGCCAGCGCGCCCAAGGACAGGGCGGCGATACCTATGCGCTGCCAAAGGGGTGAAGTGGGTTCATGCACCACTTCAGTGGGCGCCAGAAAAGCCACCACCGCCAGTAACGGCACGATCAACAAGTCTTCAAACAGCAAGATGGACACAATGCGCTGCCCCCTCGGCTCGGTTATGTCACCGCGCTCCGAGAGGACTTGCATAACCAAGGCCGTGGATGTGAGTACAAAACCGGCCGCGCACACAAACGACACCTGCCAGGGGAAACCAAAGGCCATGCCGACGAAGGTGAGCAGAAAAGCACAGACCACCACCTGCAGGCTGCCCAGCCCAAAGATCTGCCCGCGCAATTCCCATAGATGTGAGGGTTTCAGCTCCAGTCCAATCACAAAAAGAAACATCACCACACCCAACTCGCCCACCTGAATGATGGTGTGGGGGTCATGGATCAGTTGCAGTCCGAAGGGACCGATCATCATTCCCGCCGCCAGGTAACCCAGCACCGAGCCGAACCCGATGCGTTTGAGCAGCGGCACTGCCACCACGGCGGCGGCAAGCAACGTAATGACACTCAATAATTGTCCTGCGTTGCCTTCAGCGGCCATAGCCTTGACCCTCAGCCCATATCAGGAGCGGTTACAGGTAAACGTTCGTACACCCTCGATTTCGGGTGCTTCACCCGACCGGATGGCACGTGCGCCATACAACTTCAGCGTCGGCGCTGCAGCTGCCGCCGGTTCGAATAACAAGGCAAGTAGGCTTGCTCCCGGGGCGATCCATAGCCCCCTTTCGCCGAGTAAAAGGCCGCTGGCGAGTGATACCGATCAAAGTGCAAGCCGGCTGCACTGTCTGTAGGCGGTCGCTCAAGCGATGCCGTAGCCAGACTCGACGTTTGTGGCCTGGACCAGCCGCTGGCAGCCGTGCCGTCCTAGACAATTCGGTCATCGCGCTCACGCAACAGCCAATAGGTCAGCCCCAGGGCCAGAGTGGCGCCGGCCAATGCGGCGACTTTGGCGGGGCCGACATCGGGATCGAGAATCACGAACTTGCGGGACAGGGCAATCAACCCGATCAGGATGACCGTCTTGACCTGAATGATGCTGTCACGGCGCAAGGCCACGCGCACGATGGAGTGCTTGAATTCCATCGCGATCAGGAGCGTCATGATCATGCCGAACACACTCTGGAAGATCTTGTGGTCGAGCGGATTGAATGCATCGATGATCAGCAGGCTGAAGACAATCTGAATCAGCTGCACCAGGGACACCAGGATAATCACCGCGATCACCGCTGAAAGGATGATGGCGACGGCCTGCTCGAAGCGTTCGTAAAACGTCATCACCGCCCAGTCACGGCGGAGTCGTTCAAGTGTCGTCCCGGTCTGATTGCTGTTGTTCATGCGCCACTCCTTCAGAAACAGGCCACTCCTAAAAGAAATCGCGGTCGCTACGCCTCTTGTGCAGTCCAGGCCTTTGTCCATCCCGAAAGCACGTGATCATTTCGCGGGCGATGTCGGCAGCCCAACAAGTCGTCACTACAGGATGTCGCGCGTACTCCACCACGCGCGCGCAGGGACGCCGCACCTGGATGGGCGGGCTGCCCGTCTCCCATTTTCAGGATTAGGGCAGCCCCGCGCTTCATGCCTTGCCGCTTTCGGACTTCTTCGCGCGCGCCCCCTTGCTCGACTCGTTGGACGAGCCCGGCGGTTGCACAGATTCAGTGGGACCTTCGTCGCTGGCCGGAACGGGTTGCTTGCGGTCGAACGCGACCCGCTCCGCCTTGTCGTCCCAACGTGCATGGGCGTGATCGCCCTTGCCGATGCCACCGCCGAGCATCTCGCGCGCCAGTGCCGTTTCCAGCTCGCTGCGAATCAGTCGCTTGAGCTCGCGAGCGCCGAATTCGGGCTTGTAGCCTTCTTCCGCGAAGTGATCGACCAGCGTCCCATCGAACGTCAGCGTCACCCCCTGGCTCGCGGCATTGCGGGCCACGCGATCGAGTTGCAGGCCGACGATGTGGCGGATCTCCTCCCTGCCCAACGCATGGAAGACGATGAGCTCGTCGATGCGGTTGAGGAACTCGGGGCGGAAGTGCCCGCGCAGCACGTCCATCACCTCTGCCTTGGTCTTCTCGTACTCCTCGCCGGCCGCTCCGCGCGCCTTCAGCCGGCGCTGAATGATGTCGGATCCCAGGTTGGAGGTGGCAATGATGATGGTGTTGGTGAAGTCCACCACGCGCCCCTTGCCGTCGGTGAGCCGCCCGTCGTCGAACACCTGCAACAGGATGTTGTAGACGTCGGGGTGGGCCTTCTCGATCTCGTCGAGCAGCAGCACGCTGTAGGGCTTACGACGGACCTTCTCCGTGAGCTGGCCGCCTTCGTCATAGCCGACGTAGCCCGGCGGAGCGCCCACCAACCGCGCCACGGTATGACGCTCGCCGTACTCCGACATGTCGATGCGCAACAGGGCGCCCTCGTTGCCGTAGACGGATTCGGCCAGCGCCTTGGCGAGTTCGGTCTTGCCGACGCCGGTGGGGCCCAAGAACAGGAACGTGGCCACGGGCTTGCTGCCTTCGCGCAGACCCGCGCGCGACAGCCGCACCGCATCCGCCACCGCGCGTACCGCCTCATCCTGCCCCACCAGGCGCTCGTGCAGCCGCTGCTCCAGGTGCAGCAGCTTCTCGCGCTCCTCCACCGTCAGCTCGTTGACCGGGATGCCGGTCAAGCGCGAGACGATCTGCGCCACGTGTTCCGCCTTGACTTCGGCGCTGCCCGAGCCGCGCTCGCGTTCCCAGTCCTCGACCTGCGTCTTGAGTTCGGCTTCCTTGGTTTCGATGCGCTTGCCGACCTCCGCCGCATTGTCGTATTGCTTGCGGGAGGCCAGGTAGTCCTGCTCCCGGCGCAACTGGTGCAGCTCGGCCTCCGACTCCTGCACCGCAACGGGGCGGGCCGTCGCCGACAGCTTCACGCGGGCGGCAGCCTGATCGAGCAGATCGATGGCCTTGTCCGGCAGGAAGCGCGCGGTGACGTAGCGATCGGACAGCTCGGCGGCCGCGATGATCGCGTCCTCGGTGATACTGACCTTGTGGTGCGCTTCGAAGGTATCGCGCAGGCCGCGCAGGATCATGATGGTCTGCGCCACCGTTGGTTCGGGCACCATGACCGGCTGGAAGCGCCGCTCCAGCGCGGCGTCCTTCTCGATGTACTTCTGGTACTCGTTGAGCGTCGTCGCGCCGATCAGGTTCAGCTCACCGCGCGCCATCATCGGCTTGAAGACGTTGGCCACGTCCAACCCGCCTTCGCCACCACCCTGGCCGGCACCCACAATGGTATGCACCTCGTCGATGAAGAGGATCATCTCGCCCTGGTGCTCGGAAATCTCCTTCAGCACCTTCTGCACGCGTTCCTCGAACTCGCCACGGTACTTCGCGCCGGCCACCATGGAATTGATGTTCAGCTCGACCAGGCGCTTGTCGCGCAGGGTCTCGGGTACCTCGCCGGCCACCATGCGCTGTGCCAATCCCTCGACGATGGCGGTCTTGCCCACGCCAGGCTCGCCGATCAATACGGGGTTGTTCTTCTTGCGCCGCGCCAGCACCTCGATGGTGGTTTCGATTTCCTGCGCACGGCCGATGACCGGATCCAGCTTGCCCGCATGGGCCATCTTGGTGAGATCGCGCGAATACTTGTCGAGCTCCGGCGTATTGGTCGGCGTCTCGGCGCGGCCATCCTCCGCCCCTTTGCCGACCACCTTGTTTACCTGCTGGCGCAGGGCCTGCGGCGTGAGGCCATAGCGGCGCAGCAAGTTGGCGGCCAGCCCCTCGCCCTCTTCGGCCAGACCGATCAGGAAGTGCTCGGGCCCGACGTAGGAATGTCCTAATTCATTGGAAGCGACGAAAGCGCGACTGAGCGCATCCTTCACCCGCGGCGACACGCCGATCTCGCCTTCGAACGGCTTATCGCCGCGCTTGGCTTCGGCTTCGATCTGGCGTTTGAGGTCATCGACCTTGATCTTGAACTGGCTCAGGATGGTCTTGATCACATCGCTGTCGGCCAGCGCCAGCAGCAGGTGTTCCGTATCGACTTCGGAGCGACCGAAGTCCGCGGCATGCTTGGCGGCTTCCTGCAACAGCGCCTCGGAGTGCTCGCTGATGCGGCTGGCCAACCCGCTACCGCGACGGCGCGGCATGCCAGATGCTGTGGAGGCTGGTTCGCCAAACGGCGCATCGTCCACTTCATCGGCAGCGGCTGCAGCCGGTGCCGACTCTTCTCCGATGCGGAAGAAATCGCTGCCGAGAAAATCTTCGAACAGGCCGCTGCGCGAGCCGAAAAGGGCTTCCAGCGGGGAAATGGCGCGCTTTTGCTGGCGCACCAGTTGGCGGTAGTGATCGTCACACAACAGCATGGTGGTGAGGCGACCATTGAGATTGGCTTCCACCCGCGCCGTGGCGGGTTGGCCGCAGATTTGACATTGCTTCCTGGCCATGCGGACGCTCCTTGGTCATTGAGATGACGAGGGCCGCAGGCCGCGGCGCCTCGTTTCCTGGTGGGACCTCGTGGCGACCGCAATGGAAATATCCGACTCAGCTTCAATCGGAATCGAACGGCCGTGCTTCGGTGCACTTGCTTCGCGCTTCGAATCCTGGCTTCGAATCCTGGTTGGTATCGTCGGGCAGGTTCAGTGCACACTGGAAACTGCCGTAGGGAAGTTCGACACGAGAAAAGCCGCTTCGCTCTTCTCTTGCTCCTGGCGCTTTCACGTCGCACCATCGGCACGTCGTTGTCGGGCGTGATCTGGATGTCCTTTTCCTCGACATCGAGACCGTCGAGGGAAATCCTGCTGCTTACCGGTTTCCTGAATATCCAACGCCAGCTTCAGCATGCCTAGCCAATCGAACGGCAAGCGCGGCATGACAAGCGCCGGAAAACCAAATTGAGCCAAGCCCAAGGGGTTTTTTACAGTACTTTACAAACTCTGCGCCGGAACTGCTAAAAGTCAAGAAATATCTGGGCTTCGTACGGCGAATGCCGAGTGCGATCAGGCACAGGGGTAGCAGTCGAAGAGGCATTCGATGAGTGTGATTCTGATTCTCAGCTGCATAATTGCGAGAGCGTTAGGTGGCAGGGTACGTGGCAAACATCTAGAACCGAGATCGTAAACGCGATGCGTGAATCGGCAATAGCATGCCTATACCGCCCCCATCGACCTCTCCCGCCGTTCTCAAGACGGTAACAATGCCCGCCTATTCTGATGCGGGCCAATTTGGCGCTGCAAAACCCCGCTACGGTTAGGAGTTAGATCCTTATCCACAGAAGCTGTGGATAAGACTGTGAGCAAATTTTGGATGGCTGGCGCAAACGCCCGTCTGGCGCGGATCGCAAACAGATCGGCGAGATTTTGTTCAGCTCGCCTTACGCCTTATAAATCAGTCACTTATCGAGCTGCGCCAACGCGTCGCATCAGCCGGTTAGGCAGTCGCGCCGAAGTGGTAGCCATATGTGCATAATTGTTCTTGTCAACAGCTTTTTAAGACGGATTTTGGTCGTTCTGCCGTTTCGCGACCTACGGCAGCCTGGCGAATCGAGCGATAGGGGCGAACGGATAGCTTGGCCGCTAGTCGTATCCCACTACTCGCAACAGCTCCATTATCTCGGCATCCTCGACACCCTACGACATGCAGTTTCAGCGAGCGATATCCACGATGGTGCACGTGAAGAGATACCGGTCAACGTCTCCCGCAATTCCCGTCACGAAAGACGGGTCCAGCTTGACGACGTCGATGGGGGGATCGGCGAGATAGGACCGGCGCCGCGTAGCCGGTACCGAAGTCGTCGCCCGCACGCCGGACGCCTTGCTCCTGCACCTTCCATTACCGGCTCCAAGGCGGTGCTGCGGGCCAACGGACTCGTCGCCGCCGAAACGCGCGACCAAATTCCCGCGGGCGGCACGGCGGTAATTCGCTGGGCAGCTTCGTATAGATCGAATCCCCAGCAAAACCCGAGAAAAGAGGGTTCCCATGTCGAGCCCATTGCCTAAATCACCGACTCATTAACGTCAGCGGCAGACGGTACAAACCCTGTGTTACATTGCCCGCTTTATTTCATAGTCAGGTTTAACGTTACGCCTGGTTACTCTCAGCGACCTGACGTGTCCGCTATCGCAACGGGAAACGAAAAATGTGCCGGTTCGAAGCATTCCTGCGTCGGCCAAATCGTACATCCGGCGCACTTGTAGCCAGGCCCCGAGACAAATTCCCCAACGCCCTCATTCACCAGGCAGATTGACGTGAAAGCACTTGAGCGCTTGGAAAGCGGTATAGATGGTCTAGACGCCATTACCCACGGCGGTTTCGTCGCCGGGGCCGCTTATTTAATTCAAGGACGACCGGGTTCGGGCAAGACCATCTTCGCTAACCAGGTCGCCTTCCATCACACGGCCCAAGGCGGAAAAGTCATTTTCGCCTCGCTCCTTTCAGAGCCGCACGACCGCCTCTTCCAGTACCTGTCGACGCTCAGTTTCTTCAACTCAGCCGAGATAGGCGCAGGCATGCTGTACGTCAGCGCCTTCGACACACTCGAGAACGAGGGGCTCGACGAGGTCCTGAAGCTGCTTCGCCGCGAGATCATCCGGCACAAGGCCACCCTTCTGGTCCTCGACGGGCTGATGAACGTCCGTAGCCGCTCGGACACCCCACTGAACACGAAGAAGTTTGTCGCCGAGCTTCAGGTACACGCCAGTTTTGCCGGTTGCACCACGCTGCTTTTGACCAGTGCAGAGATTGATCATGGCAGCCCGGAGCTGACGATGGTTGATGGCGTGTTCTCCCTCAAGGAAGAACGGGTCGGCATGCGCTCCTATCGCCGGCTCGGCGTGCACAAGTACCGGGGCTCGGACTATGTTTCCGGGGAGCACGAGTACGAGATCACTAGCAATGGAATTGCCATTTATCCTCGAATCGAAGCACTGTTGAGCCAGCCAACTGCCCCACTCTCACTCGGCGAGCGAATGCTACCAACCGGCATTGGGGGCCTGGATGAAGCCTTGGGTGGCGGGTTCATCGAGCGCAGCGCAACGCTGGTCATTGGTCCCTCCGGTGCAGGCAAGACGACTTTTGCGCTCAATTTCCTTGCCGGCGCGGCACCGGACGAACATGGGGCTTTCTTCGGTTTCGTCGAGTCGCCCGAACAACTGCTCAGGAAATCAGGTCAGCTTGAGCTCGGGCTTGAAAAGCCGGTTGAGCAAGGGCGTCTCGACTTTCACTGGCAACCAACGACACAGTTCATTCCTGATCGGATGGCGTTGGATATGCTCGCCCGGATCAGACACAAGCAGCTTTCTCGCATCGTAATTGACACATTGGCCGCGCTAACACGCCCCAGCTTGCAGCAAGGCCGACAATTGGAATTCGTCAGCGCTCTGGTGAACGAGGCGCGCGCACTGGGTACCACGATGGTGGCAACGTGGGAGCTCAATTTCTTCGCTGCGAATGCCCCCGTGGCGCCTCCGGCAGAGCTTTGCAGCCTGTTCGATAACGTCATTCTGGCCGGCTTCACCGAGGGGCCAGGCACCAGCGAGCCAACTCTGAGGATCATAAAACGCCGCAACGGCCCTTATGAGCGCACCACGCTGTCCGCCCAGATCGGACTGGGTGGTTACTCATTGACGTCGAACGGCACACACACACCGCAAGATCGCTAGCGGTCGATAAGGTTTTTATCCATGACAACGGTCTTGGTAGTCGATGATGAATACTTGATTGTCGAGGTCCTGACCCTTGCGCTTGAAGACGTAGGCTTCATGGTCACGCAAGCAAGCAATGGCAAGAAGGCACTGGACGCCTTGCATCGCGAAGGACTATCGCTGGTTGTATGCGATTTCATGATGCCTTTGATGAATGGCTTGGAGCTGGCCGAGGAGATTCGCCGACACGCTGAGTGGTCACATATTCCGATCGTGCTCATGAGCGGCGGCCACGCTGGGCTGGCCAGCCAGGCCCCAGGACTTTTCGATCATATTCTGCAAAAGCCCTTCGATGTCACCAAGTTCATCGACATCGTGATCGACCTGATTGGGGATCCCAAGCCCGGGGCGCCGGCCGGCGGCTCAGACAGCCGACGCTGATCTCGCCGCGATCGGATGGCGGCCGCTCAAGATCAGTTGCCAAGTGGCCAGGCTCGAGCGGATTCGAGGGGACCGGCGCTGACGATACTGAGGAGGAAGGCAGGATGAAAAGTCCCGCAAAAGTCCGTGACACAAAAAAGCCTGGTCATCACTGACCAGGCTCTAATGTAGGGATTTGTTGGTCGGGACGGAGTGATTCGAACACTCGACCCCTTGCACCCCATGCCGGAGGTCGATCTTATAAACAATTGATTTTATTAGGGTAATTTTGAGCGCTCGCTGCAGCTAATGCTCTACGTTATCCGACGGTTATCAACGATTTCCCGCAAAAGTCCCTGAGCAGATCTGCACTGCCCCAAAGCCCAATAGGGCTCTTCTCTGTCCAACAACGGCGCGCCCACTACATACCCTGCCGATACTGAAGTGCTTGTGGATGGCTACGAAAACGGTTATGACCCGGTTCGTTTCCTCACCATGAAATCATTGGCCGGGGTTGCATATGCGGCTGACTATGATGGATTTTTCGATACCCAGGACAGTCTTGAGCCAAATACCTTGGACGAGAACATGTCAGGCTTCAGATCCATCGCACGCAGGAAGAATGGCAGGCGAACGGATAGCGTCGTGACCTTAGGACTTCGGGCTAAAGAAGGTAGCAGCGAAACAATGAAATCAGACAAGAGAAATCCAGACTGGACTGATCAAGAACTAGATATTGCTGTTGAAACTTTTATGCAAATCGAGAGTGTAGGACAAAAAATAACAGCAGAACATCCCGCCATCATCAACGCAAGCATAAAACTTAAAAGTCTAAGAATACACGAAACACCTAACATAACTGAAGAGTTCAGAAGTCCTGACGGCGTTAGGAGAAGAATATCTTATATTAATAAAATTGCTTCAGGCGGGAAGATCAAAGGACGGGAGCGCTATAAACGCGCTTGGGAAAGATACCAAATCAGAAAACTGGCAGCCATGCCAGAAGACAGATTCGAACAACAAGCAAATGATATTGCAGATGTATATCAAACGCCTCAGCTAAGTGAGACAGAGAAAGAAACGCTAGTTCTAGCAAGAAAGGGCCAAGGAGCATTTCGAGAAAAATTAATTATACTCTGGGGAGAGTGCCCCATAACTCAATGCAAGAGCAAAATCCTACTCAAAGCCTCCCATATCAAGCCTTGGGCTATATCAACAAATCGAGAGCGACTTGACAAATTCAACGGAATATTACTATCCCCCACATTCGACACACTCTTCGATAAAGGCCTTATTAGCTTCGATGAAGCAGGGACAATAATGCTGTCTAAATTATTGACCATCAACGATGCCATAGCCCTAGGAGTTAGACCTAACGCCAATATAAACACAAACAAGGAACAGCAAAGTTATCTTGAGTACCACAGGAATTTTGTTTTCAAAAAATGAGAGAGAGAACACCTCTCCCTCCCTCCGTCACCACTACGTTCTACTTGTTAGACGAGCGACATCCTTCAATGAGCGAATATGCCCCATCTTGTGAAGTCCAACCTCGACAAGGGAAGCCACGTGACGGACAGGATCCCAAGCAAGCTCATTACTGCTTACAAACTGCCTAAGCAAGGCCTCATAAATATCTAAATTTTCGCCAAACAACGTAGGCGCATTAAACTCTTGGCCATCCAGATCGGACACACTGGCGTTACCCAAGCCTTTTTCGTCAGAAAGAGCCAACGCAAAGGCATAACGGCACAATATATTTGGCGTCAATCCTGTCTTCGACTTTAGATATTTTAGTTTAGCCGTAGAGGAAGTGCTAATTTTAAATTTCTGTGGAAATGTGTTCATACACTCTCGGACCAACGCCAGAAGTAACCTTCTTCAACCTGTGTAGAGCGAGTATCTGGGCTATACACAAGGTGATAAGAATGCGAGATATGCGGACGAAGCCGTTCATAAAACGCGCAATCAATTTCCGTGTCCGTCGACAAGATCACTACCTGATGACTTGTTTTAGGGAAATAATTATCTAACAGCTTTCTTCTGTGCAGTGAGTCTAGCCTCCCCAGCGGGGTATCAATCACAACAGGCAAACTACGACCAGACGTACGCGCCAATGCTTCTAATATAGAAATAGCAAAAATTTGTTTCTCGCCCGCCGAGAGCTCACTTTTCTTAATCGCCTGTTCCGATTCATCTACTAAATCCACCTCAAAACTATTGGGATCAATTTTGATAGCTAAGTGACGATCATCTTTACGAGCCAAATTATTGAAAGATGAATAAAACTGCGATTCTAACTCTTTAAGCTTCGCCTCGCGCGCCCGAATAGAAAACTCTCTAAGAACATCCTTTGCCCTTTCTGCCAGAGAGATAGCACGCCCATCCTCCTCCAACTTATTGACTTCGGCATGGAGATCATCTAACCGTCGCGCAACGAGCGAAAGCTTATTCAAGGAGTCTTTCACCTGCTCTGCGAGGATAGACTTCTTCTGGTTTAAACCATTCAAACGCTCCTGTAGCATGCCTTGCTCTTTAAATAGAGGAATCAGCACATTGTCGTCAGGAGCCCTGGCTATGTTCTCACCAATAGAATCTATAGATACGTCAATGGCATCCAACTCTTTAACCAAAGCCTTAACTCGCTCCCGATCCACCTTTACACGCTCAGATAGCCTGTAAGCTATGGAGGCATAGCTACTCTCCGAAAGATCATGGAGTTTAGCTGAAGATTTTTTCCGCTCCTCTATAATCGCACCAAAAACAGATAAGTAGGCACTATCCAGAGACGATCTATCACAGGTTAATCCAGGAAGAACTTCTATAATTGCAGAGGTGAGTTTTTCTTGCTGGGCTTCCAAATAATCAGCAAGCACTTCTACCTTAGAAACCTTCTGCTCATTAGCAAGCCGAGAAAGTAACTCCTCATTAAGAGATCCTGTCAAAGTGAACGGAGCGAGACCGCTAAGCAGATCATGCAATGAGCTCTCTACTGTAGTCTTCTTGACCAATAACTCATCAAGCCGAGCAGTTTCCTCTTTCTTCGAAAGACTCCAAGCACCGCCCCTCGAATTAATTTTAGATTCAATATTTGCAAGACCGCTATTAACCTCGATTATGTCCCTCCTAACTTTTAGAATCTCGTCTCTCAGGCGGATAATATCGTCAAAAAGATGCTTGTGCTCCAACTCTAGCTGAGCAATCTTTTTTCTACGCTCTTCGGATGCTTTCTTAGCAGCTCGAGTACGGATCAAAACAGTGAGATCTGAATCCAAGCGCTCTATAAGATCCAGGCCCAGCAATTTGTTAATCGAATCACGCAGTGCATCGCCGGTAGTTTCCTCAGCCAAATCGGCTATTTTTTCACCATCAAAAAAGAAGAGTTCGGAAACACCGATAGGAATTAACTCGTTTAGAAATGACTGAGCCTGATCATAGGAAAGCTCAGCCAACAAGTTGCCATCCTTGGATATTAGCAATCCCTCTTTAACTTTTCCAGAGGGCTCCACATTCCAATCTCTAAGCAAACTATAAGTAGAAATAACTCCATGCTGGGCATAGCGAAAAGAAAGCTCCAACGCAGCCCTTGTTGGCTTCACAATGCTATTATGTGTGCGATGAATAGAGTCTTTTAGATACTGGTGATATTCTGAAATGGTAGCGGCCTGCCCCAACACACCCCTACCATAGAGAGCAAGTTTTAGCGCAAGTAGAATTGTAGTTTTTCCGCCACCATTAAGCCCACCAAATAGAACAATCGGAGCAGGCTTACCTCTTTTCAGCTTTGGGACCAAGTCAAAATTATGGCTTCCACTGAAAACGCGAAAATCAAGAAGAGAAAGAGAATCTATAATCATTTTAACAGGCCATCAATTTCGGCCTTTAACGACTCAAAGGCTACTTTGTATGTGTCAGAGTTACGAGGATGAGAATGCCGCTCAAGGGCCTCCTCGAGCCCTCCCCAATCTCTATCAAGTAGTTTTTGAAGCTCGTCCAATATCCCCTTACGGCGCGACAACCCAGAAAAAGAGAGCTCGGTATCAATTAGCTTCATAATTAAAACAGCAGGAACACCTTTTTCATGCTCTAACAAATTCAAAATTTCGGCATCAGGAGCTGTAAAGGCGCCAGCGTCGTTTTTTATCCACTCAATTTGATCTTCAGGATAAACTGATGCATAAATTCTAGGGAGCGAATCAACCCAATCAGGTTCGTTTGGATCCTTCAACCATTGTTGGCGGATCACTTGGAGCTCATCTCTACCAATAAGCTCTATATCACGACCGGCATCGCGAATTTTTCGCTCTATCTCAAGAAGAGTCTTTAACCACTCCTTGCGATAACTCAACCAATATGGACCAGGAACATGCTTGGTCGCAGTAGAAGAATCATCATCAATTGCACCGCGTGCAAAAGTCACCTTTCCCGTTCTGCGCTTATAATTTCGGTACTCAGTCTTGTTCTCTGGCAAAGAGCTCTCATGAAGCTTATTCCTAAACTCCAAAAGAGGCCGCATCCATTCCTCACCAGTATTGACTAAGCCTCGGCGGCGGCAAAAACTGAGTGCAACACCTGACCTTTCCGGTACGGTGCTGCCCCTATGTCTTATACCGAACTCAGCGTTGAAGAGCGCGCCACCATTCAAATCGGTCGTACCCAAGGCTTCAGCCTG
>Ga0247728_10066_pt1 | contig 51931 bp, 39 predicted proteins | sample SalenrCarbi39_FD_183048 | JGI IMG/M metagenome (GOLD analysis project Ga0247728, IMG submission 183048) | Saline wetland microbial communities from Lincoln, Nebraska, United States - Carb-i39 | ecosystem: Environmental > Aquatic > Non-marine Saline and Alkaline > Salt marsh | place: USA: Nebraska...
ACTCGGGCAGGTCCGTGGGGGGGGCGGAAGCAGTGCCTGCGGGGGGTGCCGGGCGTGCGGCTTCGCCAGCGGGATCCGCGCTGCCCGGCGGCATGAGGGGGGCGGGCGGTGGTGCGCCCTGCTGGCCAGGGGCCACAGGCCCCGGTGCCTTCCGCACGGTTGCACCTGAACCGGTCGTGTCCTGCCCGATCATGTCTTGTCCGATCATGTCCTGCCCGGCCCGGCTCGAAGATGGCGTTTCCTGGACGGCGCCATGGCCGGAGCGCAGGTCGCGGGCCTCTATGGACAGGGTGCGGGTATGCACCACCGTCATGGGCGGTGGGTAGCCGTAGCCGGTGCCGAACCCGCGATAGCCGCCGTAGCCCCAGCCGCCGTAGCGGCTGCCGTAGGCCCCGCCGTACCATGGCCACGAACCGTAACCGACGCCGATGCCCACGGTCGGTCGTGAGGAATACGACGGGTCCGGCACCTCGTGCGGGCCGTCCACCTTCCATTCCACCACCACGGCCATGTCCGCCGCCTCCGGGCTGGCGGCCTCGCGGTAGCCGTGCCCTGTGAGCACGGCGCGCAGCCGCTGGGTGGACTGGCGAAACATGTCGGCGTTGATGGCGTTCAGCGTGGAAAGCGCGGTGCCGGGCACCAGCACGTAGCTTTGTCCGGCCTTGCGAAAGCCGGGGGCCGACACGGCCTGCACGTCTGCCTTCATGCGCGGGGCGCACCCTGTGACCAGCAGCACGCCCATGAGGAGCAGGCAGACGAGAAGGCAGATCCGCAGGCGCGGGATGTCCGGCGGGCGGAGGGCAAAGCGGGCGTTTTGGCCGGTCAGGCCGGTCCCGCCGGTCCCGCCGGTCCAGTCGGTCCAGCCGGTTCGGCCGGTTCGGCCGGTTCGGCCAGTCGGGGCGATCTGGGCGATCATGGGATGTCCTTTGCCATGCGGCAGGTGATGTCCGTCGCTGAGGCCCGAAGTGTCCGTTGCGTAGGGGGGCAGGTCGCTCGCCCTGTTCCCGGAAGGGGCATGGGCCTCGGACTCAATGTGTCGCGGCCACGCGACGGTCGAATGGACCTCTGCTTTCCGGAATATGTGCATGCAAGCGGGGGCTGTCCATGCACCTGCCGCCGGAAGGTGGGGGGCGGAGGATGCGTTGGGGGACGCCCCGCAGGCGCGGCGCGGCATGATGGGGCGTGTCCAGGCCCTGTCGGTGTGTGGGGGGATGGGAGATTCTGCGCGGATTCCGCATGCATGCGGGCACGGGGGCACTGGAGATAGCGCGCGCGTGGGCCTTTGCCGCGCCGTCCGCCGTTCCTGGCCATCCAGGTCGCACCCCTCCCATGCCGACTACGCCCTTAGCAACGGTCCTAGCGCTGCCGCAGGGGCAGGGTGAACGTGAAATGCGCCCCCTTGCCCGGTTCGGAGTGCAGGGCAAAGCTGCCGCCATGGTTGTGGGTGATCAGGAAGTACGACACCGACAGGCCAAGGCCTGTGCCTTCACCGGGGGGCTTGGTGGTGTAGAAGGGATCGAAGACGCGGGCGCGCACCTCGGGCGTCATGCCCGGCCCGTTGTCGCTCACGGTCACCGCCACCAGGTCGTGGTGACGTTCGGTGCGGATGGTCAGGGTGGGCGGCGCGCCGTCGGGCGGCGGCATGGTGGCAAGGGCCTGGGCGGCGTTCTTGAACAGGTTCAGCAGTACCTGCTCCACCTCGGTGGGCAGGCAGGGCACCGGCGGCAGCATGGGGGAGTACTGGCGCACTATGCGCATGGTGCAGAAGTCGTAGAGCTTTTTCAGGTCGTAATCGTTGGCGGCCAGTTCCAGGGTGTTCTCGATGAGCCGGTGCAGGTCCTGCGGCATGAATGCGCCGTCGGTGCGGCGACTGAAGTCGAGCATGTTGGCCACGATGTGCGCGGCCCGCGCGCCAGAAGCGGCGATGTCGTCGAGCATGCGCAATATCTCGCGCCGCTCCAGGTAGCCGCGCACCTGGCCCAGGGTCAGCCCGGCCTCGCGGGCGGCGGATTCGTTGTCGGGCCGTCCCGTTTCCACCCGGCGGCGCATGTTCTGCACCGCCTGCAGGATGCCGCCGAGAGGGTTGTTGATCTCGTGCGCCATGCCCGCGGCAAGGCCGCCCACGGTCAGCATCTTTTCCGTCTGGATCATCATCTCGCGGATGCGTTCGCGCTCGGTCACGTCGTCAACGCGGATGACGGCGCCCTGCGTGCCGTTGGCCACCAGGGGAAAGACCGTCACGTCCTCGTAGCGCACCATGTCGCCATCTGGGTGCAGCAGGCGCTGTCCGTCGCGCACCTGGCCGTCTTCCAGCGCCTCGAACACCAGCGGCTTCAGCTTTTCCAGCCGGGGAAACACCTCGCCCAGGGGGCGCCCCACGGCCTCGCCGGCAGCCTGGCCGGTGGCGTCCGCAGCGTGGCGGTTCCAGTGGGTGACCAGTCCTTCCGGTGATACGCCGACGATGACCGAGGGCATGGAATCCAGGGTGTTGGCCAGCAGGTTGCGCAACCGCCGCAACTGCCGTTCCGAGGCGGCCCGGCGACGCATCATGTGGGCCAGCACGAGGATGGTGGACGCCAGCGAAACCACGAACAGGATCAATACGTTGATGTGGACGCGGTAGGTTCGGTAGAGCGAGAAGGGGCGGTCCACCACGGTGCTGCCAGCGGGCAGGCTGCTTTCGGATATGCCCCACCGCGCCAGCGCGGGGGCACGGTACACGAAGCGGTTCACCCCTTCCGCCTGCACGGGAATGTCTTCGACGCGCGAGCCGGAAATGACCCGCAAGGCCATGCGGCCCAGCGCCTCTGCCTGAAAGGCCGCCCCGGATACCTTGCCGCCCACGGTGGCGCCGTTCAGGTTGAAATCGACAAGGCAGTGCACGGGCACGTGGGCGGCAGCGGCGATGCGTTCGCCCATGTCCTCGAAGGTGGTGGCATACCCCACGCTGTCGGTAAAATAGACGCCCAGCAGCACGGCCGCGTCCGGCGGCAGGGTGGCCAGTCGCGAGAGCAGGTCGTCGAAGGGCAGCGGCGGGAATTCGTGCACCTGCACGCCGCCGGGCAGGTCCGCAAGTTGCCCCCGCATGTCGCGGGCCACGGCCTGCCCGGTCTCCGTGTGGTCGTTGACGAGAAAGAGGTTGCGCGTGCCGGGGTGCATCCCCAGCAGGGCCAGCGCGGTCTCGCGCGCGGAAAAGGTGCTCAGCACGCCCGAAAGGCGGGGAATGGCCGCCACCAGGCTGTCGTGGAAATGGTTCACTCCGCAGAACAGCACGGGCACGCCGGGAAACAGCGCGGCGTGGTGCGCCTCCAGAAAGTCGAGGGCATCGTCGTCGCTGGTCAGGATGAGGGTGGGGGTGCGCCCGGCGTATTTCAGGGCCAGCACGGCGGCAAAGGCCCCAAGGTATTCCGGGGTGTGCACGCGCTTGGAGTCCAGGTTTTCCACGCGCAGGGCGATGTGGTTCTCCGTGGGGGCCAACATGCGTTCCACCGTGTCGGTGATTTCGCGCACCCGGCCCATGCCCTGCTCGTAGGAATGCAGCAACAGTACCAGGTGTCGGCCATCCTGTACGCCGCGTGCGGTGATGGCATCGGCCAGGGTCTGGACCACGGAATCGGCCACCGAACGGGCCACGGCTTCCGGCGTGGCGTTGGCCTGAACATTGTCCTGTACGGTGCCCCGCGTCCCGGTCAGCGTCCCGGTCAGTGGGGCGGCCAGTGGGGCGGCCAGTGGGGCGGTTAGTGGCGCGGCATCGGCGTGACGGGGCTCCGTCCCCGTCCCGGCATCGGCGGCGCGGGCAACGGGAATCGCCGGGGTTGCGCACAGGCAGGCGAGCATGCAGGCCAAAAGGCAGGCGCACGACAGGGCGCGTGCCAGCCGGGGCCACCTTCGGGCGCGAGGGATGGCGGCGCTCATGACGTGCCCCCCAGCGGCAGCGTGAAGGTGAAGGTGGCACCCTGGCCGGGTTCGGAAGCCACGCTGAACGTGCCCTTGTGGTTCTGGGTGATGATGAAGAACGCCACTGACAGCCCGAGCCCGGTGCCTTCTCCGGGCGGGCGGGTGGTGTAGAACGGGTCGAAGACTCTGGTGCGCACCTCCGGTGGCATGCCGGGGCCGTTGTCGGCGACGGAAATGGCCACCCCTTCCGGGTGCTGTTCGGCCCGTATGGTGATGGTGGGGGGCGCGCCGTCCGGCGGGATGAAGCCTGCCAGGGCCTGGGCGGCGTTGCGCAGCAGGTTCAGCAGCACCTGCTCCACCTCGGTGGCCAGGCAGGCGGGCCGTGGCAGGTCGGGCGGGATCCGGACGTCCACCCTCAGCCTGCGGAAATCGTGATTCTTGCGAAAGCTGTAGTCATTGGCGGCAAGGTCCACGGCGGTGGTCACCAGCGTGCCGATGTCGCATTCCATGTGCGACGAGGTGCTGCGGCGGCTGAAATTGAGCATGTTGGCCACGATGCGGGCGGCCCGCAGCCCCGCTTCGCGCACCCCGGCGGCCATGCGCAGCACGCCGCGCCGTTCCAGGTAATCGCGCACCTGCTCCACGGTGCAGCCCAGGGCCTGGGCCGCCTCGTCGTTGGCGGCGCGCCCCGGTTCTACGCGGCGCAGCACGTTCTGCACTGCCTGCAGGATGCCCCCGAGGGGGTTGTTGATTTCGTGGGCCATGCCCGCCGCCAGCCCGCCCACCGACAGCATGCGCTCGGTCTGGATCATCATTTCGCGCACCCGTTCGCGCTCGGTCACGTCGTCCAGGCGGATTACCGCGCCCTCCATGCCGTTGGCGGCCAGGGGGAACACGGTGACGTCCTCGTACCGGGGCACGCCGTTGTCGGTGCGGGTCATCCGTTCACCGCGCACGGGTGTCTGCTTGTCCAGGGCTTCATGCACGCGCGGCAGTTGCGGGGCTAGGCGTGGAAAGACATCTTCAAGGCTGCGCCCCAGGGCCTCGGCAGGTTCCACGCCGGACATCAGCACCGCCTGGCGGTTCCACTGGATGATGCGCCCCTCTGGCGAGACGCCCACCACCACCGAGGGCATGGAATCAAGAATGTTGCCGAGCAGGTTGCGCAGCTTGCGCAGTTCCGCCTCTGTTCGTGCCCTGTGCCGCATGACGATCACCAGCGCCGCGATGGTGACGAGCATGGCCGCCACGAAGAACCCGGCCACATGGATTTCGCGGGAATAGGCACGATAGGCGGAGAAGGGGCGTTCCACCACCTCGCTGTCGGGGGGGAGCGAGGCTTCGCTGATGCGCCAGCGCCGCAACTGGGTGTAGTCGAAGCGGAATTCGCCCGGCCCGCGCCGGACGGGGATGGCCCCCGGGTCTTCGCCCGCCAGGATGCGCCGCCCCAGTTCAGCCATGATGCGCCCCTGCGACTGGCCGGTGATCAGCTTGCCCCCCACCATGTTGCCGCCAAGGTTGAAGCCCATGGTGCAGTACACCGGCACCCTGGCCGCAGCGGCAATGCGCAGGCCCGCCTCCTCGTAGGTCACGATGCGTTCGGATGCGTCGGAATAGTACACGCCGAGCAGCACCACGGTTTCCGGTCCCAGGGCGGCCACCTGCCGCAGCAGGTCGTCCATGGGTACGTCGGAATTCCAGCGCAGCCGAACGCGCCCTTCCAGCGGGCGCAACGCTTCGGCCAGTTCCGCCGCCGTGGAGCGGCCGCTTTCCGTGTAGTCGTTGATGACGAAGATTTCTTCCACGCCGGTGTGGGCGCGCAGCAGGAATTGCGCGGTCTCGTAAGGATAGTGTTCCTCGGTGACGCCGGTCACCCCGGTCATGCCCTGCACGCGCGCCTGCGTGAAGTTGTTGGCGCCGCCGAAAACCACGGGTACGCCGGGAAAGAGCGCGTCGCGGTAGCGGCGCAGGAAGTTCAGGGCATGGTCGTCGGAACACAGCAGCAGCGCGGGGCGCACCGTGGCGTACTTGGCGCGTAGCATGGCGGCATAGGCGGCGAAGTAGGCATCGTCGTGCACCGCCTTGGCATCCATGTTCTCCACCCGCAAAAGCACGTTGCCGCCCGGCGGTGCCAGGTCGGCCTCCACCTCGGCGGTGAGTTCGCGCACCCAGTGCATGCGCTGGTCGTAGGAGTTGATGAGCAGGGCCTGCACCGGCGGGGTGGCGGGCAGGGCATAGGGATCGGCGAAGGTGATGGCGCCCAGCAGGGCGCAGCCGCCAAGCAGCAAGGCGGGGAGCAGCCAGCGCAACGAGCCGGGCCGGAATCCGCGCGGAGCGGTGCGGCCCGTTCCCCGGTCGGATGCCGCTTCCGATGCCGTCTCGGGCACCGTGCCTGCCAGGGCCGGGTCGTGGCCTGTCTCGCAGCCCGGCGACGGTTCGCTGCCGGTGGCGGAGTCGTGGGTCTGGAAACGCCCGGGCTGAGCGTGGCGCGAAGCGGGCATGGAGTGCACTCGTGCTGCATGGGGTGAACGTGGAACTTCATCCAGTATTGGCAGAACGCGCTGGCGAACGCAACGGGTAACGCCACAAAGGGCGAGCCCGCGAGAGGGGGGAGGTGTGGGCGAACCCGTGAGGGGGGGAGGTGCGGGCGAACGAGCCGAACGGATATGGCGGCGCACGGCCCCGGTGGATGCGCCGGGGTGCTGCGTGGTCGAATGGAGTACCGCCCGACGGGCACGGGCAGCGTGCAACCCGTCGGGCAGGGGGGGGCGGCCATGGACGACAGCCGGTGCGCGGGGGCGGGGGAGGGAGAGGATGACGGCGGGGTGCTGCTTCTAGCTGCCTGGGGGGCAGGTGGCACGTGCGGCGGCCTCTGCCCGGCGCAGCAGTTGGGCAAGCACCAGGGCGGGCAGGCGGACGTAGTACCAGTCGGTGATGGTGGTGCCATCGGCGGGCAACCATTCGCCGCTCCGCTCGAAATGGTCGAGCAGGGCCTGTTCGGCATCGTGCGGGGGGTCTTCCGGCGCGCGCAGGCTGCGTTCACGGAACAGGGCGGCCATGTCCTCCACCAGCATGAAGGCGGCATCGTCCAGTTGACCGTCCGCTGGCCCGGCCGGTGGGTTCGCCTGGGCTGCCGTGGAAGCCAGCATGGCCACCGTGGCGGCGAAGTGCGCGGCAAAGGCGTTGGGCCGGACGATGAGCCGGTCGTACTGCTCGGCGTTGGCGGCAAGGCTGCGCAGTCCGGTGGCGCACAGCGCGCGCAGGGCGTGGGGGCCAGTCGTACCAGCGGCGCAGGTTGCCTGCCCGGACGCGCATGGCGAAGAGTCCAGCCACGCCGCCAGGGCCAGCATTGCATCGCGCAGGCGCACGAAGGAATGGGCGGGAGTGGTATTCATGGAAAGCGTTATAGCTTTTTATATATAACCATGCAACTGCAAATGTGCGGCAGGGGGGCGTCTGTCGCGCCGGGGCAAGGTCAGCGGGTGCGATGCGCAGTGCCCCGCCGGAGTATGGTGGCATTGGGGCCTCCCCCACTTTCCATGTGGTGCGTTCTCGGCTACAATTGCGTAAATGCACAGTGTGCGGACCGGCGTCTGCCTGCCCGCATCGGGTTCGTGCCATCCGGGCACCGGGTGCGGAGCCGTGGAATGGACGACGTCGGCAACTGGCCAGCCGTTCGCATCCGGGCACGGCATGTCCGAACCGGGCACGGCATTCCGAATCGGGCACGGCATGTCCGAAGCATGGCCGGAGTCCGACCGGCAACCGGCTGGAGCCTGGTCGGCAGTGGTCCAGTCAACCCAGACGTGTCAGCCGGGACAGGCGGAATGGACGAGCCCGAGCGCAGGAACAACTACAGGGTGGACGCCCCGCCGGGCTTTCTGCGCGAAGTGGCCCTGTGGTCCGGTCGGAATGGTGCCGATGGCCGCCTGACGCTGGAAGACCTGGGTGCGCCCGACGTGCTGGGGCTGGCTGGTGCGGGTGGTATTGCCCTGACGGACGTGAGCACGCGGGGGATGCGCCTGCGCCTTTCGATGGATGTCGCGCAATGTCTGGGCCTGACGTCGGAAGGGCGGATGCGCGTTGATCTGCCCACCGTGGGGTTGCACGTGTATCTCAAGCTGCTGTCCCCCATCGTTGGCGCGCCGGACCGAAATTATACGCTTTTCCTGGGTGCGCGCGTGACGCATGGGGAACATGTGCCCGGCGCGGTATTGCTGGGGCTGCACATTACGTCGCGCGGCGTGCCGGAAAAGGCCGAAAAGGCCTTCCGCATGTTTGATGTGGGACGTTACGGCGTAAAGGAACTGACCCGCTGGTGCGACGAGGTGGCCCGCATGGGCCGGGGCCTACAGCCCGCGCCCTCGCCCGGCCTTGACCTTGAGCATCTGCTTGCGGAACTTGATGCCGCGCATTCGTGCGGCGCCATGCAGGCCAACAGGAACTGACACCACGCCATGTTCGTCATAATCGGTTTCGTTGTCGTCTTCGGCTCGATCATCGGCGGCTACCTGATGTCGCACGGCGTTCTGCACGTGCTGTTCCAGCCTGCGGAAATGATCATCATCCTTGGCGCGGCCTTTGGCGCGTTCATCATCTCCAATACCAAGTATTCATTGGGATTGGTGATGAAGAGCATGAAGGTGATCATGGGCGACCCCGGCATGAGCAAGGCCAAGTATCTGGAAATCCTTGGCCTGCTCAATTCGCTGTTCGTCAAGATGCACCGCGAAGGGGTGATCAGCATCGAACAGGACATCGAAAAGCCGGAAGGCAGCTCCATCTTCAACAAGTACCCCTCCATAGCCAAAGACAAGCACACCGTGCATTTCATCGGCGACACGCTGCGGGTATACCTGACCACCGGCGATCCCAACGAGATCGACAGCCTGATGGAAGTGGACATGAAGTCCATGCACGAGGAGGAATCCATCGCACCCCACTCCATCGGCCGCATGGCCGAATCCATGCCCGGCATGGGGATTGTGGCGGCGGTGCTTGGCGTCGTGCTGACCATGGGCAAGATCAGCGAACCCCCCGAGGTGCTCGGTCACCACATCGGCGCCGCGCTGGTGGGTACCTTCATCGGTATCCTGTTCTGTTACGGCGTGTTCGGCCCCATGGGCGCCAAGATCGAGCAGACCAACCACGAGCACCACATGTATTTTGCGGTGATCAAGGAGGCGGTGGCTGCCGCCATCCGGGGGTCCACGCCGATCATCGCGGTGGAGTACGGGCGCCGGGCCATTCCGCACACCTTCCGGCCCACGTTTGCCGAGATGGAAGAAAAGCTGAAGAGCTGACGTACCGCGTGTCCGGCGGCGGAAATTCCGCTCGCCGCGCACGGCGCGCCATACAGGGAGGAACGCCATGGCTGGCGGTGGATCATGGAAAGTTGCCTACGCCGACTTCGTGACGGCGATGATGGCCTTCTTCCTGCTGATGTGGATTCTGAACATGACCCCGCCGGAGACCAAGCAGGCGCTGGCGGGGTATTTTTCCACGGAGCGGGCCCTGTTCGATTCGAGCAACGTTTCTCCGGTGGCCAACAACCCCTTCGTGCAGGGGGTGGACAAGTTGGACACGCGCGATTTCAAGGTGTCGGAAACCGAAAAATCGCACTACGCCATCGCCCAGAAGCTGAAGCAGATGATGATGGCCGACGCCATTCCGCAGAATGCCAGCGGCATCAGCGCCGACGACGTGGGCGTGCTGCTGCGGGTGAACAGCGATGTGATGTTCAAGGCCGGTTCGGCGGAACTGATGCCGGAAGGCAGCAAGGTGCTGGACGAGGTCATCAAGATCCTGCGCGAATACAACCTGTACCTGATGGTGCGCGGCCACAGCGACAGCGGCGAAGTGGCCGCAGGCAGCCCGTACCCCTCGAACTGGGAACTTTCCGGCGCGCGCGCGGCGGCTGCCGTGCGCTACGTGATCGAGCACGGCGGCATCAAGCCCACCCGGCTGCGCGGTATCGCCTATGCCGACACGCGGCCCATGGAGCCCAACACCAGCCCCGAAAGCCGCAGCAAGAACCGGCGCGTGGAATTTCACTTCCACCGGCCAGAGGTGATGTCGTACAACGTGGTGTATTAGGGGCTCGCGCGCAGGCGCGGACATCGTTCTTTCGTGCGGGGCGGGCCGGGTGGTCCGCCCCGCTTGCTCTTTGGGGGATGGGCGGGTATTCGCGACGTTGTCGACCTACACGGCCAGCCAGTTTTGCCGGTCAGTTTTGCCGGTCAGTTTTGCCAGTCGGGCGAAAGCGATTGGCCCGCAAGCGGCATCAGTACATTCCCGGTCGCAAGGCGCCATTGCGAATCGCGCGCGGGCGTGCCCTTGTACAACGATCTTCCTTCCAGCCATCCATGATCCCCTCATCACCGTCGGGCCGCACGGCCCACCGCATACAGGAGACGGACATGCCGTTCACGTTGTTCCGCACCGCCACCACCGCACCATTTTCCAGGGCGCGTACCCATGCCACGGGCCGTTCGCTGCTGCTGGCGGCGCTGTTGCTGCTGGCGTTCTCCCTGACGGGTTGCGCCTCGCAAGAACCGCTGAAGCCTTACAACCCCATGGGAATTTCCGGAAAGGTCACCCCAGAGGCGGAAAAGTACTTCGCCATGGCCCATGTGTTGTGGAAGGGCGGCGAAACCTGCACCGAGCCGGAAAAGGCCGTGGCCTACCTGAACAAGGCCATCGAACTCCAGCCCGACTACTGGCAGGCCTTTGCCCGGCGCGGGCTTGCCTACAGCGAAATGGGCCTGTGGGACGAGGCCTTCGACGACCTTACCCGCGCCGTGCGCCAGCACCCCTCGGCAGAGAACTATGCCTGGCGGGGGCTGGTGGCCTTTCGCATGGGCAACCAGTTGGGCGCGCGCAAGGACCTGGCCCGGTCCATTGAACTGGATTCCGCCCAGCACCGGGCATGGAACTATCGGGCGGCCGTGGAACTGGCGGAAGACGAGATTGTCGCCGCCTGCGCGGACTTTGCCACGGGCTGTTCCAACGGCGACTGCACGGGCATGGAGTCCGCCCGGCGGGAAGGCATCTGCAAGTAGCCGTGGCCCGTCATGCCGAAAATGCGGGTTGACCTGGACGCGGTCGCGCCCCATCATCAGGGCATGGTACAGTAACAGGCACGCGGAATGGACCGACGGTGTCCGTGCATCATCCAGGGCATCACATCCTGTCCATGGCGAACGGGGCCCGGTCGGAAACGCCGGTCCCGCGTGTCATCTCCCCAGCGCGAGGCTGCCATGCGAGACATCACGGCAAGACCCTCGGCGGCAACCGCCGCCGCGAGCGGCAAGTCCCCCCTTTTTTGGGGGGCGCAACGCGCGTTCGGCGCGCCGGGGGGCACGTTGGCCCGGCTGGTGCGTGTTCTGGCCCTGGCCGCCGCGCTGTGGGGCATGATCGTGCCTGCCGCCCGCGCGGAGGTGTCGGACCAGGATCTGGAGGTCTGCCTTGCCTACGCCCAGATCGAACTGGCCAGCCAGTACGGTTCGCCTTCCAGCCTGACCTTCATCAATGACGGACGCGCCACCATGGAACGGTACGACGGCATGGTGGACGGGCATTACGTGTCCACCATCCTGCGCATGGATGGCGTGTTGACCACCCCGGACGGGGTGCCCCGGCCCGTGCGGATAACCTGCCTGCTGGCCAGCGTGGGCGAACCCGTGGGGCTGCGACTGGAACCCCGGCGCTGAGTCCGTTCTGAATCCGGCGCTGTTGCCCGCGCGGTATCCGCCGTCGGACACCCGGTCATTTTCCTGCTGCGCCATGCGCAAGCATGCGTTCGGGTGCGCCAGCAACCCAGGCGTGCGGCAAGACCCGCCCGCGCCCCGACGGAGTGGCGCGGGCTGCGGGCCGGTGCTAACCGGCTGGCGGGTGGGCCCGCTATCCGTACCAGTTTTCGATGATGTCCAGCAGGCGGTCTTCGCCGACCACGGCCAGGATGGCGGGGTCGGCATGGCAGGCGCAGTCGAGGCAGAAGTGTTCGTCGTGCAGGGTACGCAGTTCGCGTTGGGGTTGTTCCGGAGACGCATCGAAGCTGCGTCCGCAGAAGGTACAGGTTACCTGGTCGGGCATGGGGTCCTTCATGGGTCGCTCCTTGCGGTTGCGTCCGGCATTCACCCAGCGGAACGCCGGTGACGCATGGCCGACTATACTTTTGGTACGGCTGCCCTCGTCAACCCTCCATTATTTTTCCGGGGGCTCGGACCCGCGCCGCCGGGTAGCGCCGAAAGGTGCGCATGGTGACGCCGGGTTGCCCGTGACGGAAAAGTTTCCGCCACGGGCAAGGTCGGTCCATCCGGGCATGACGCGCATCATGCGGAGCGCGTCATTCGGGCGGCCTTCGCGCGGTACCGTCCCATCGCCTTTCCCGGCGTCCCGCCATTCCGCCGTCGCAATGCCTCCGGCGTCCCTGCCGCCCGCACTGTCTATGCGGAGCCCCAGCCGTCACCGTCGAAGCCGTCGTCCTCCCTGTCTTCCGTGTCTTCCTCGTCCCCATCATCCGTACCGCCCGCGCCCTCTCCGCCATCCACGCAGTCTCCGCCGTGGCCCTGGACGGAACCGGCGGCCCGGAGCGGGTACAGTTCGTCGATGCGGGCACGCAATTCCCCCGGAAGTTCGGGACGCGCGCCGCCGCCAGGGGGCGCATCACCATCAGCGCCCGTGGCCGTCCCGAACATGCCAAGATGACGGGCCAGCATTTCCAGGGCCTTGAGCTTGGAATGCAGCTTCACCTGCACCCCGCCGCGCACCGGCGCTTCGGGCTGTTCTTCCTCCGTGGTGCGTGCCGGGCGCGTGGCGCGTGCGCCCCGTGCGGTGCGCGCCGTGGACGCCTCGCGCACCTCGGCCACGGCGGCGGCCTGCGCGCGGGTCAGTTCCACGGAATCGCGCAGTCGCACCCCCTCGTCGGACCAGTGGCACAGGTCGGTCATCACCGCGAACCCAACGGCGGCCAGTTCGCGCACCACGCGGTCCTGGGTTACCCCGGTGCGTGCGGCGCGGCGGTCCATGGCCTGCTCCACCGCCTGTTGCACGGCGGGGGCGCCCAGCAGCCGGGCGGCCGTGCGCGCGGCGCGTACCGGGGCGTATCCCGCCCGTTCGGCGGCCCGCACGGGCGACATGTCCACCAGGTATTCCTCCACGAAGCGGCGTTGGCGCACCCCCAGCCGGGGAGAGCGCTCTTCGCCTTCCCTCTGCGCATCCGCAGGTCGCCGCGAAGCCACGGCAGTTCCGGTGGTCCGGGGGGCGGTGTCCGCGCCGTCGCATTCCGGGGTCTTCATCGGGCCTCCCTTTCCGTGGCGGCGGGCACGCGGGCCTCGGCGCGCAGGTGGCGCAGATCGGTGCGCATTTCTTCCAGCGCGCGCTGCACGGCGACCAGCCGTTCGTCCATGCGGGCAACGCAGATGGCGGTTTCGCGGGCGGCCCGCATATCGCCGTCAAGAACTGCCGCGCGGGCCTCCATGGCATCCAGCCGGGCCTGCACCGTACCCGCCAGCATCACCGCCCCCGCAAAGGCCGTGGCCGCAGCCGCCAGCGCCTGCACGCCCACCCGGCGGTCCAGCCGCCAGCCTTCGCCCCGGCGCTCGGCACACTGCTCGGCGGTGTCATCCGGAGTGGTCATCTCGGGGCGCCCTCCCCGGCGCGGGAACGCAACTCGTCCTTGCGGAAGGATCCCAGCGACGAGCCCATGTAGTAGTTGACCACCGCGCCGAAGGCCGTGCCCAGCGAGCCGAGCAGCAGCAGGGCCGGTTCGCTTACCGATGGCTGCTCCAGCACCACCCGCAGCATGCCGAAGAATCCGGCCACCACCACCAGTGCCACCAGCCCGGTTACCCACGCGCCGCCGTGCCCGGCACGGGCCAGGGCCACCTCTCGCGCGCGGGCATCGCGGGTGTTGTCCAGTTCGGCCCGCAGTTGCTCGGCCTGCCAATCCAGCAGGCGTGTCCGTTCGCGCACCTCCAGTTCTCGCAGGGTGGCCAGCGCTTGCGGGTCGCCCAGGGCAGCGGCCACGCTGGCCGGTTCCGGAGCCACGCCCAGCGCCGATCCCAGCAGCGCCCCCGCCGCGCCCGCCACCGCACCCACGGGGCCGCCCAGTGCCGCGCCCAGTAACGGGGCCACCCGGGCCACCGTGGTGCCTATGCCATTCCAGTCCATGCCATGCTCCTTCCGCGCCTGGGCCGTCGGGCGGCATGCCCGACCCGCCATGCGCGAGAGGATGTGCATACACCTGCCATGCGGGGCGGTGCGGACCGCAGCGGGGTGGCAAAGGGGGCGCATGGCCGTCCCGAGGGTGCGCGGACATGTCGGTGCGGACAGGGCTGGACGGGGGGCTGCGTAGCGGCGGGGGACAAGGAGAGGTGGGCGCGCAAACGAAGACGCCCCCGCTGGGCGGGGGCGTCGGAAGTGCGGGGATGGGGTGTTTACGCGGCGATGAAGCTGTCGGAGGCGTCCTGAATGCTCACCGGACCCTTCTCGTTGCGGGGCAGGCGCGGGGCCTTGTCGGACTTGCCCGGTTCCGTCCCGTCGGCCTTGCCGGATTTGGCCTTGCCGACGCGGGCCTTGTCCGCCTGCTCGGGCTTGGTCGAGCGGGCCACCTGCTTGCCCTTGGCTTTCTTGGCGGCCTTCTTGTTCGCCACGATCTTGCCCTTGCCGTCACTGCCCACGTGGTCTTCGGTCAGGCCGAAAGGGGTCCAGTCGGCCAGGGCGATGTCCAGCGACTCGAACGAGCGGCCCGATGCGTAGATGACCGGCACGCTGCCTTCTGGAGTGGAGGCGAACAGCACGGTGCCGTTGGCGCCGGGCTCGGGCATGGCGGCGGTGTGGGGGCCGGGGATGTTGGCCGGACGCGAGGCATCCAGTGTCACGGTGGAGGCGGTGGCGCCGTCGGAAGCCTTGGCTGCGGCCAGCAGTTCGGACGCGGCATCGGCCTGGTCGCTGCCGTTGGCGGCGGACTGGTTGCGTCCACCGCGCAGCACGTACAGGAAGTCGCTGCCGGTTTCGCCCACCATGGCCACCATGGTGCTGCCGCCGCGCGTGGCCAGCAGGCTGACCGGCACGGTGCCACCGTGGATGCCGATGTAGGCCGGGCGCGAGCCGCCGGGCATGTCGATCCAGCCGTCGTCATCCGCCTGGGCCTGCACCTCGGAAGAGTGCAGGGCCACGCGGCGGGCATCGCCAGCGCCATTCACTGCGGCCCGGCCATGGCCGGACAGGGAATCGGGCATGTCGCCGCGCTCCGCCTCGGTGACGGTGGGTACGGCAAACACGAGCAGCGCCAGCAGCGATGCCAGCAGCCGGGATGTGGTTACATTGCGGAAATATATGGAGGGGCAAGGTACACGCCGAACGTTGTCGCCGCGCATGGTGATGTTTACCGTGAGTCCTTCGGATGGTGTTGTATGGCGTATCGCCACGTGTGCAGGCTTTATTGATTCGGGCGGCCCCTGTCAAGGGTGCGGAATGGTACGCAGAAATATTTTTTTAGCGCTTACATTTCAGTATGTTGCAAAGTGTGCACGATGGTGGGGTGCCCCTGCGAGGCCCCCCGTGGCGCGACCTGTGGCCGGGCCTTGCGCGATTTTGGTAAAACAGCAGCTTTTCAAGGCGATTAGCTGATGTTGGGAACTCTAGAGAATTGGCCCTGCCAAGGCCGTTTCGGGCCGTTTTTTGCCCTGGCCCGGCGTTGCGCTGGCCGAATATTCACCGGCTTGGGGTGTCCGGTCGTGTTCCCGGAACAGATCAGCGTGGTGCGGGGGCGTCCTGCTTGCGCGGCTTGCCGTCCTTTTTCCGTTTTTCGTCCCTGTCGCCCTTGGCCTTGCTTTTGGCCGAGGTGGCGTTGGTTGCCGGGAGGGGGGGCTGTTGCACCTGCAATGCTTGGGGTTCCGGCTCCGGGGGCGGCGCGGGCAGGGGGGGGCCAGCCTCGCCCAGGGTGGACAGGAAAAAGCGCACCAGGCGGGCGTTGAGGATGCGGTGGATGGTTTGACGGGTGTCCTCGTCCACCCCGCCGCACAGTTCCGGCAGGTCGCGTTGCAGGGTGGGGGGGCAGGCGGCCATGAGCGCGTAGTGGTCCGCACCGGCCAGCACGGTGAATTCCGGCGGGCGGGGCAGGGCGGCGCGCAGGGCGTCGGCGTGCAGGGGGGCGCGGTTCACCTCATCCTCATCGGCCTTCAGGATGGCCACGGGAACGGTGACCCTGGTCAGCGATGCACGGGGAAAGAGCATGCCGTAGCCGGGGGCCACCAGCGCCACGGCACGTACCCGGACGTCCGTCATCAATGCCTGGGGGGCCTGGGGGGCCTGCGAGGGTTGTGAGGTCTGGCTGGGCGGGAATGGCGTTGCGGGGGGGACGGCGGATTCCGTGGCCCCGGGGCCGGATTGCAGCGGGCGCAGGGCCTCCGGCAGGCGGGCCAGCCGTTCGGAGGCCCACTTGGTGCAGTAGGGGTCTCCGGGGGTGGTGCGTTCGCAATAGCCCGCATAGCGGCCGCCGTCGGGACGGGCGCCCGCCAGCAACAGGGCGGTGGCCCCGCCAGTGCCGAAGCCGATGACCCCGATGCGGGTGGGATCGATCATGGGGGCGGTTTCCGGGGCGCGCAACAGCCTGCTGATGGTGGTGCTGATGTGCCTGGGCCGGGCCGTGAGCTGCTCGGGCAGGAAAAGGGACGAGGTGTCGTTGCTGTTGTCGCCGGGGTGGGTGGGTGCCGCCACCACAAAGCCCGCACGGGCCAGGGCTTCTGCCGTGTCGTGGTGGGCTAGGCGCGAACCTGCGGTGCAGTGCGAGATGACCAGCAGCGGGAAGCGGCCCGGCACTTCCTTGCCGCCGCGCGCCACGTCCAGCGTCCAGTCGCCGAGGTGGATTTCGGATGGGGCGCGGACGGAAGGGTACCACACGGCCACGTCGAGCCGTTCGCCGGTTTCGGGAATCCAGATACCCATGGTGCGGAAGCCGGGCTGGTACGAGGCGGACTCGTCCGCGCGGGCGTCTTTCGCGATGGGCAGGAAGCAGCCGGATACGCCTGCCGTCAGGGTTGGGGGGATGCTTTGGGGCATGCCCACGGGCAGCAGCAGGGCGGCGGCCAGCGACGCGGCCAGCAGGGTGCGCGGCACGCTCCGGGCGGGGCCGGACGCGTGGAGACGGGTGGGGATCGGGGTACGGGGCGCGTGGCCGCGCGGCATGGGAGACCTCCGGTATGTCCACGAGCGAGATACCGCATGCGCCCCCACCCGGCAAGGCCCCATGCGATCGGACGCGATCGGGCGCGACCCTGTGCGACCCTGTGCGACCGGACGCGCGCCGCGTCAGCGCGCCCTGCCCCAGTAGGAGAGGTGCGGCGCGCACTGCAACAGCGGCTCGATGGGCACCTCCACCTCCAGTGGCGGATCTGCCGGAGTCCTGTGGCCGTCCATGGGAAAATTGCCTGGCACGCTGGAGGTACCGCCGACGGAGGCGTTCTGCCAGCAGCACGAGCCGGGCAGCACCATGAGACCCCGAGGGGTGAGCCAGAAGACGACCGGGGTTTGCGCATTGTCCGGGCTCGCGTTGCCCAAACCCCTCGCGCCCGTCGACATCATGAGCAATTGCCTGCCTTCGGCCACGGTGCCAGATGCCAGGCCAGACGCCAGGCCAGATGCCAGGCCAGACGCCAGGCCAGATGCCAGGCCAGACGCCCGGCCAGACGTGCCGGGTCGGGTCCCGGACGGGGCGGTCCCACCGTCTTCCCCAACGTGAGGGGCACCGCCGATCCGCCGCCGCAGATGGGCGATCAGCACGGCGTCGGCGCAGTCGTCGTCGCCGAACAGGTCGTCGAGTTCGATGCGCCGCCCTGCCGCCAGGTCGTAGCTAACGGCCAGCAGGTCATGCTGTACGGTGGCGTTTTCCCGGCCCCACAGGCCGGTCTGCACCTCGAAGATCACCGACACGGCGTTGGCCGATGGCCGGGAAATGCGGTGGGTGGCGCTAAGCCAGTCGCGTCGGGCCGGGGTGTAGATGTCCGCGATTGCCGGCGGGGCGCCCTGCGGCGCGGCGTTGGACGTGCCGCCATGCGATGGTGTGGCCCCGTCCGCCTCTTCTGGTCCGTTCGCCTCGGCTGGCAGGCCGGGCCGAAGAGGGCGCGGCCCTGCGGCGGACTGCGGGGGCAGGCCGTGCCCGGCCACGCGGCGGAAGGCGTCGGTAAGTTTCCAGACGATGCGCCCGATGTCTGCATCCACGGCGGGGTGGTGCAGCACGGGGTAACTGATGGAAACGTCGTAGTGTTCGCCCACCTGTTCGTACCGTGTCCCGGCTCCCGTGACCGGGGCAGGAAACGCAGGCAGGACGAAAACGGCGAAAAGCGCGGCCAGGACCGCGTGGCGGATGGGCATTCCAGCCTCTGAAGTACGCGGATGTCTACGGAAAACAAATACAGCTAGCAGGGATCGGCAGTGCGGCCAAGGCGGGAAAGCCCCCTACCTGGGTACGGCACCCCGCATGATGCGTGCTTCCTGGCCGTTTTTCCTGCGTTGCGGCCACGGTCCGCATGTGCCCGGCCAACGCGTACCGCAGCCAATGCGCAGCCCGGCCAATGCGTCCCCGATCCGCACGTACCCGTGCGTGACCGGAGCCGCTGCGCCATCCATCTGTATCGGTAGGGAAGCGGTTCTTCTTAACCCACGGGTGCATGCCGCCGCACATGTCCCGCCTTTTCGGCGCCACGTGCCGTATCCGTTCGCAAGCGCATCGCTGCCTGCATTCCCCCCATTGTTTCGGGCTGTTGCCTTTCCTTGCCCCTCTTTCCCCTCCTTTCCTGCCGGGCATTCCCGGCATTTTTCACGCTGGGCGGGCCGTGCGTTTTTTTTGCGTCATGCCCGCGCATGCTTCGTACACCGCTACGCCCCCCTTCCAACCCCCTTCCGGTCGCATCCGCCCGAAAAGCGGGGTGTACCACCGGTTCACGCGGCGCGGCCGTGGTGGTCGGGTGGTCCGGCCCCGCGAGACGTCCGCACACCGAAGCAAGGAGGCAATGCCATGGGTGGTGGCGGCAAATCGTACAAGGCCCCGGAACCCCCGGCTCCCCCCGCTCCCCCCGCCGCCGACGAGGTGGCCGAGCAGGAGGCCAAGGCCGTTGAGGACGCGCGCGAGGATGCCCGCCGCGCCGCGCTGCGTGCGCGGGGCAGGCAGGGCACCATCCTGACCGGGGCGCTGGGCGTGCCCGGCACGCCCGATACCCAGCGCAAGACGCTGCTGGGATTGTGAGGAGCCTGGCATGACCAGCCAACGACTGCGCGACGCCCGCGAGGCGGTGGACTTTCTGGAACGGCAGCGCGCGCCGTGGGAAGAGGCGTGGCGCGACATCGCCGCCTACGTCCTGCCCCGGCGCGGGCGCATGCACGGGCGCGACCCGCTGGGCGCTCCCGCTTCCGGCGCCGGGGCTGGCTCGTCCGGCGTGACGGGCGGCTCCACCGGCTCGGCCGACACGCGCGGCGGGCGGGTCATCGACGCCACGGCCACCCGCGCCGTGCGCATTCTGGCGGCGGGCATGCAGGGGGGGCTTACCTCGCCCGCGCGGCCCTGGTTCCGCCTGCGGCTGGCCGACGGGGCCGACGCGGAATCCGGCCCGGCCCGCCGTTGGCTGGATGCGGTGGAACAGCGGCTGTACTGGGCGCTGGCCCGCAGCAACTTCTACCAGGCATCGCATGCGCTCTATACGGAATTGGCCGCCTTCGGTTCCGCCGACCTGTACCATGAGGTGGACCCGGAACGGCTGACCCGCTTCGCCGCGCTGACCTGCGGCGAATTCGCCTGGGCCTGCGATGCGGCGGGCCGCGTGGACACCGTGGCGCGGCGCATGCTGATGACCGCCCGCCAACTGGCGGAACGCTACGGCGAGGCGCGGCTGTCCAGCGGCACGCGGCGCATGCTGCGCAAGGAACCCAACCGCCACGTGGAGGTGGTGCATCTGGTGCGGCCCCGCGCCGTGCGCACCCCCGGCCATGACGGCAACCTGCACATGCCCTTCGAGTCGCTGGTGTTCGAGGCGGACGGTGCCGCCGGAGACCTGCTGCACGAGGGCGGCTTCGAGGAATTCCCGCATCTGGCCGCGCGCTGGGACGTTACCGGCAGCGACGTGTACGGGCGCTCGCCCGGCATGGACGTGCTGCCCGACGTCAAGATGTTGCAGGAAATGGCCCGCAGCCAACTGTTGGCCATCCACAAGGTGGTCAACCCGCCCATGCGCGTGCCCACCGGCTTCAAGCAGCGCCTCAACCTGATTCCCGGCGCGCAGAACTACGTGGCGCCGGGCCAGCCCGAGGCGGTGGCCCCGCTTTACCAGATCAACCCGGACATCGCGGCGGTGACGCGCAAGATCGACGACGTGCGCAAGGCCGTGCGCGAGGGGTTCTTCAACGACCTGTTCCTGATGTTCACGGCGGATGGCCGCTCCAACGTCACGGCGGCGGAGGTGGCCGAACGCGGGCAGGAAAAGCTGCTCATGCTCGGCCCGGTCATCGAGCGGCACCAGACGGAACTGCTCGATCCGCTGCTGACGCGCACCTACGGCATCCTGCGCCGGGCCGGGGCGTTGCCGCCCAACCCGCCGGAGCTGGAAGGGCTGGAGATGCGCGTGGAATACGTCTCGGCGCTGGCCCAGGCCCAGCGGATGGGGGCGGCGCAGTCCATCCGCCAGTTCGCGGCGGAGGTCACGGCCCTGTCGGCCACCGCGCCCGGCGTGCTGGACAAGATCGACTTCGAGCAGGCCGTGGACGAGTTGGCCGCCATCGGCGGGGTGCCCGCGCGGGTGGTGCGCTCCGATGCCGAGGTGCTGCGGCTGCGCGCGGAACGCGAGGCCGTGCAGGCGGCGCAGGGGGCTGCCGTGGCGCGCGGTGCGGCGGGTGCCGCCAGTGCACTGGCAAGGGTGCTGGGCGTGGACGGAGGGGACGGCGCGTCGAGCGGGGGCGTCGGCAGTGGCGGGAGCGGGGCGTCAACTGGGGGTGTCGGTGCCGCCGCATCGGTCACGCCTTCTGCGCCCTCCCGGCCTTCTGTCCCGCCTGTCCCGGCGGGCCGGGGCACGGAGGCGCTCGCATGAGCCGCCATTCCTCCCCCATTCCTTCCCGTACGGCGGACGGCGGGCGTCACCCTGATTCCGTGCAGCGGGCCGCCTCTGCGCCGCAGGCCGACCCCATTCCGCAGCCCGACATGATCCTGGCCGACCTGCTGGCCCGCACCGCCATGGCGGATGCCGAAGGCCCCGGTGTCCTCAATGGCCCCGATGGAGCGGACGGCCTGCTGACCGACCTGCTGGGGCCGGAGGTGGAAGAGGCCCGCCGTGCCCGGCGCGAGGAAACCACCCGTCTTGCCGCCTATCTCGACGACCTTGCGGCGGTGCTGCGCACGCAGGGCGGGGTCGGGGTGCGCGTGCTGCGCCACTGGCTGGATGCCGCCTGCGCCAACGACCGCCTGTCCCGGCCAGAGCCCGCCATCCACGGGGCAGCGGCCCTGTACGACTATGCCCGCGACCGCACGGCGGAAATCGCCATGGCCGACCCGGCCAGCCTGCTGCGCATCCAGTTGGAAGGGGCGCGGCGCTGGGCCGGGGAACAACTGAACACCGGCGGGCGGCGGGACTGATTCCGCCCGCGCCGCATCGGTACGCGTTCAACGGGCGCATCTTCAACAGACGCGCTTTCACCACGCACGCCTGCAACCCAGCAACGGAGAACACCATGGAACAGACACTGGCCCCGGCACCATCACCCATCATGGCGGGCGGCGCATCCGGCGCATCGGGCGCATCCGGCCCATCTGGCATGTCCGGCCCTTCCGCCCCGGCGAACCCGGCTACCGCATCGGTGGCCCCCGCCATTCCCGCCGATTCCGGCACCGTCCCCGGCCTGCCCGGCCTGCCCGGCGTGCCCGGCCCGTCCGATTCCCCCGATTCGCCTGCTGCGCCCGGCAGCCCCGCCGCCCCGCGCAACGCCGCAGACTACGCCTTCGACCTGCCGGACCACCTCACGGTGGATACGGCTGCGGCGGACCGTTTCCGCGCACTGTGCGCCGCCCAGGGGCTGACCCCGGAACAGGCCCGCGCCGCCGTGAACTTCTACGTGGCCGAGCACGAGGCGGCGGGGGGCCTGGCCGCCGACGGCTGCGAGGCGGGCCTGCGCACCCTGTGGAAGGGCCGCTACGACGAGCGCATCGATACCGCCCGCCGCGCCGTGCGCGGCCTGGACGCCCGCATGGAGGGGCGGCTGGCCCCGCTGGTGCGCGCCGGGCTCGGCAACCATCCCGCCTTTGCCGAACTGATGGCCCTGGTGGGCGAGCGCATGGGCGAGGATTCGCTGGGCGCGGGCACCGGCCCGGCGGGCGCGCGCGGCGAGGCCATGAGCACCGAGGATTTCCTGCGGACCGTCGTGTTCGCCAAACGTTAACCGCCAGGAGGCATCCGGCATGGGCAAGACGCTGAAGGAACTGAGCAACGAACAGGCATCCACGCAGCCGCAGCAGGTGGACGGGCTGACCGAGGAGGCCCCCATCCTGGGCATCGTTCCCTTCGAAGAGGCCAGCCACGGCCTGTGGAACATGTACGAGGACGTGGAAGAGGTGCAGGGCGCGGGCTGGGTGGAGATGAACGCGCCCTTGCCCTCGGTGGAGGTGACCAGCAACCTGCGCAAGGTGGATCTGTCCATCCTTGGCGGCGAGATCGAGGTGCCGGAAGACACCGCCCGCATGTTCGGCGGCAAGGAGAAGTACTTCTCCAAGAAGATGCCCAAGGTGCTGCGCCGCTCGGGCATGTCGGCGGAACAGCGCATCATCTACGACAACTTCCGCGCCTTCGCCCTGGACCACGGCAAGGTCACCGACGCCGGGGCCGAGGCGGGCGGCTGCTATTCCATGCTGGCCGTGCGCTTCGTCGAAGGCGAAACCTGCGGCCTGTACAGCCCGGAATGCTTCAAGCAGGGCACCGTGCTGGACGTGCAGTCCATCAACGGCGGCGAACTCTACAAGGCCACCAGCGGCCAGTACCAGGGCGTGCTGGTCTTCGGCCTGCGGCTGAAGTCGTACCTGGGCATCCAGATCGCCAACCCCCACAGCGTGGCGGCCATCGTCAACGTGAACCGCGACAACGTGCCCACCGAGGCCATGATCGACGACATGCTGGCCCAGGTGCGCGCCACCTCCGGTTCCACCTACCTGTTCATGCACGAGCGCGCCCGCAACCTGCTGTACCGCTACAAGGCCGGTGCCTTGCAGATCGTGCCGGGCGGCAAGGACATGGACCGCCAGATCACCCACTGGAACGGCATCGAGATCGTCACTTCCTACAACTTCAAGGATGGCACCGAACAGGTGCTTGCCCTGTAGCGGCACCGCGCCGTTCCCCTTCCACTTCCGCAACACCATGACGGCAACCGCCCGGCGGTGCCGATGAACAAGGAGAGACGCATGTACGGACACATGCTGCGTGTGCATGGCGAACATCTGGCCAAGGGGCAGGAACTGCCCAGGAACGCCCAGGCCGTGGGCAACGGCGGCCCGCAGCGCGCGGGTTCGATGATGGGCGCAGCCGAGGTCGCCGCCGTGGCCGCCACGCCAGTCACCCTGGGTGACGGCAAGAGCCTTACCCTGATGCTGGAAGACAGCGACGACGGCACCGCCTTTGCCGCGTTGCCCGTGTCGTTCCGGCGCAGCACCCCCGGCGGGCGCACCTGGGCCGGGGGCGAGGTGCTGGGCCGCCTGCCCCTGCCCTCCGACTGCCGCCGCCACGTGCGCGTGGTGATCGGCACCGACGACGCCGGGGCCTCCGGCACCGTGGACGTCGTCTTCGACTACCTGCCGCGCTAGCGCGGCCACGGACCGCAACCCCCGCCCGCACCCGCCATACCACGGCGGGTCGGGCGGGGAACATGGCACGGAGGTGCCCCACCATGACCAATGACATGACCAAGGATGGAGCGCCGGGCCACGTCCCGGCGGTGCACGAGGAACCGGCGGTACACGAGGAACCGGCAGGGTGCGTCCCCGGTGCGGCGGCGGCCCCCGCTTCGCCCGCCTTGCCCGGCTCCCCGGATGTGGCGGAAACGTCCGAACCCGCCGAACCGCCCACCCGCGCGGACGTGCGCCGCTTCCGCCTGGCGACCCTGCGCGCCCGGCTGGCCCTGCTGGGGGTGGCCTTTGACCCGTCCACCGACGAGGCCACCCTGCGGCGCATGCTGCGCGCAGCGGAGGGCCAGAGGGACGAAGCTCCCGTGATGGGCGCGCCCAATGCGCCCGATGTGTCCGGTTCGCCCGATGCGTCCGGTGCGTCCGGTGCGTCTGGCGCGTCTGGCACAACAGGTGCCGCCGACCCCGCCCCGGCGGTGCCCGACCTGCCGCCCAGCGCCGCCATGCGCCGGGCCACGGCCCGCCACCTGCGCGAACGCCAGCGCGTGGCGGCGGAGGATACCGGAGTCAGCGGAGTAACCGGGTCCCCCAGAACCCCCAGAACTGACGGAACTGGCAGAACCGTCGGGGGCCGCCCGCGCGGCAGGGGGCGGTCATGAGCGCCGGTTTTACCCCCAATGCGGTCGCCAGTTCCCCCCAGACCAGCGAGGTGTCCATCTGCAACAAGGCCCTGCGCTACCTGGGCGCCCCGGAAATCGTGGCCCTGGACCAGCCCTCGCGCGAGGCGGACCTGTGCTCCCGCTATTACGCGGAAGCCCGCGACGAATTGCTGGAACACCACCACTGGAACTTCGCCACCCGCTACACCTCGCTGGCCCCGCTGGCTGCGGTGCCGCCCTTCGGCTTTGCCTGCGCCTACCGCCTGCCCGGCGACTGCCTGCGGGTGCGCCGCCTGCGCAGCGAGCCGCCCTTCGAGGTGGTGGAGGCGCGCACCCTGTACACCGACGCGGCCCCGGCAGAAGCGGTGCTGACCGTGCGCGTCACCGACCCGGCCCGCTTCCCGGCCCTGTTCGTCGAGGCGCTGGCCCGCCGTCTGGCCGCCGCGCTGGCCGTGCCGCTCATGAACAGCTCGCGCACCGAGCAGGCCATGCTCCAGCGTTTCGGGGATGCCCTGGAGGCCGCCCGCGTGGCCGACGCCGCCGAGGGCGCGTCCGACCCCGTGGAGATCAACCCCTGGCTTCTGGCGAGGTAACCCATGGCGCGCACCACCCTGATCCAGAACAGCTTCAACGCGGGCGAACTGTCGCCCCTCATGGCCGCGCGGGGCGATCAGGCCCGATACGCCAGCGGCTGCCGCGTGCTGCGCAACATGCTGCTGCACCCGCATGGCCCGGCTTTCCGGCGGCCCGGCCTGCGCTTCATGGGGCCGTGCGCCGACGAAACGACACCGCCCCGGCTGGTGCCCTTCGTATTCAACGAGGAACAGGCCTACGTGCTGGAGTTCGCCCCGGAACGGCTGCGGGTGTGGTGGCGCGGGGGGCTGGTGCTGGGGGGTGACGGCGCGCCGCTGACGGTGCCTACCCCCTACGCGGCGGGACACCTGCCCACGTTGCGCTGGTGCCAGTCCGCCGACGTGCTCTACCTGGTCACGCCCCATGCCGCCCCGCGCAAGCTGGAGCGCCACGGCCACGCCGACTGGCGGCTGGTGACGGTGGATTTCGGCCCGCGCGTGGCCACGCCCACGGGGTTGCGCTCCACGGGGGCGCCGTCCGGCACCCGCCTGCACCGCTACGTGATCACCGCCGTGTCCGTGGACACCGGCGAGGAAAGCCTGCCCACAGCGGAACTGGGCGTCACCGCCGGGACTCCTGCGGAAGGTTCCGCCGTCAACCTGGCCTGGGACGCCGTGGAAGGGGCCAGCGAATACCGGGTGTACAAGGCCGGGGGCGGGGCCTCGGTGTACGGCTTGCTGGGCACCGCAGCCACGGGCGAAACCTATGCCGATACGGGCCGCACGCCGGACTTTGCCGAAGGCCCGCCCGAGCACCGCAACCCCTTCGAAGGGGCGGACGACTACCCCTCGTCGGTGCAGTTCTGGCAACAGCGGCTGTGCTTCGCCGGGTCGCGCAGCCATCCGCAAACCATCTGGGCCAGCCGTACCGGCTGCTACGAGAACATGGACGTCTCGCGTCCGCTCCAGACCGACGACGCGGTCACCGTCACCATCGCCTCGGAAACGGTCAGCGCCGTGCGCTGGATGATGCCCGCCCGCAAGCTGCTGGTGGGCACCGGCGGCGGCGAATGGACCCTTTCCGGGCAGGGCAGCGAGCCGTTCTCGCCCTTGTCGTGCCTGCTGGAATTCCAGTCGGCGCGCGGCTCGGCGGAACTGCCGCCCCTGGCCGTGGGCGACGGGGTGCTGGCCGTGCAGCGCGGGGGCCGGGCTGTGCGCGACTTTCGCTACAGCCTGGACGTGGACGGCTATTCCGGCGCGGACCAGACCATTCTGGCCGAACACATGCTGCGGGGCCGCAACATCGTGGACTGGGCCTACCAGCAGTCGCCCCATTCTGTGGTGTGGTGCGCCATGGACGACGGCACCATGGCCGGGCTTACCCTTATCGCCGAGCATCAGGTGGCGGGCTGGCATCGCCACGATACCGGCGGCGCGGTGGAGGCGCTGTGCGTGGTGCCCGGCCCGCCTTCCGACCCCGCAGGGGGCGACGAGTTGTGGCTGGTGGTGCGCCGCGACGTTAACGGCGCGCCGCGGCGGTACATCGAGCGGCTGGACCCGGCCTTCGAGTCGGATACCCCGGCCCCGGCGTTTTTCGTGGATTCCGGGCTGTCGTATCAGGGGCCGCCCGTGGCCGCGCTGGGCGGGCTGGAACACCTGGAAGGGCGCGAGGTGTCCATACTGGCCGATGGCTGGGTGCATCCGCCGCGCACCGTGGCGGGCGGGCACATCGAACTGGACCGTCCGGCCTCGGTGATCCACGCCGGGCTCGGCTATGCCAGCGACCTTGCCCCGGTAACGCAGGAGTTCGTGGCGGGCGATGGTCCCACCCAGGGCCGGGTGCGCCGGGTGGGCCGGGCGCGGGTGCGGCTGTATCGCTCGTCGGGGTTCAAGGCCGGGCCGGACGCGGACCACCTGCGCGAGGTGCTGTTCCGCACCGCACAGGACCCGCCGGGGCAGGCGCTGCCGCTGTTCGACGGCGACCGCGAGGTGACCCTGGATGCGCGGCTGGGCACGCAGGGCAGCCTGCACGTGCGGCAGGACGACCCGCTGCCGCTGACGGTGCTGGCGGTGATCAGCGAAGTGGAGGTGGGCGAGGCATGAGCGCGCATCCTGTCCACGTCACTCGCCCCGCCCATGTCACTCGCCCTGTCCACGCCACTCGCCCCGTTCACGTCACTCGCTCCGCCCACGCCGTTGCGGATTCCCCGGCTGTTCCGCCCCCCCCAGCCCCGGCAGTCCCGGCATCCCCGGCCCCCGTGCCCGCAAGGCGCCCGGCGGGCACGGTGCGCACGGGCTTTGCCCGGCCCGGCGCGAATGGGCGCACCCGGCTGCACGTGGTCCCGGCGCGTCGCCAGCACCTGCGCCAGGTGCTGCCCCGCTTGCGCCCGCGCGACCGGGCGGAACTGGAGGCCCTTGGCCCGCGCGGCGCCGTGGCCGAGGCGGCGCGGGCCTTCGCCCTGTCGCCCCTGCGCTGGGCGGTGTTGCGCGGCGGGCGGTGCGTGGCCCTGTTCGGCGCGCGGCCCTTTCCCGGCATGCCGGACACGGCGGCACCGTGGCTGTTCGGCACCCCGGACCTGGATGCGGAAGGCCGGGCGCTGGCCCGGCTGGGGCCGCTGTTTGCCGCACGCATGCGCGCGGCATGGCCCCGGCTGGTGAACATGATCCACGCCCCGGCCCTGGCGGGGCGCCCGGCCACGGCGCGCTGGCTGGCCCGGTGCGGATTTGCCGTGGCAGCGCACCCCATGCCGCTGGGGCATGGCGGCGCGCCGTTCCATCCCTTTACTTCCGGCGATTTCCCTGCGGCCAGCGTTGCGCCGGAACAACCGACCAACACGGGAGGATGACATGTGCGGATTGCCCCAGGCCCTGGTGGCAGCGGCCATTCTGCAGGGCGGCTACACCCTGATGGATTCGAACCGGACCGCCAGCGCCACCAAGGCGCAGCAGGAATACCAGGCGGCCACCCAGCGCAACGCGGCCTTGCAGGCCAATTACCAGATCGAGGAGACCCAGCGCGACGCCGAGCGCACCGAACGGGCACTGAAGCGTCAGGCACGTTCGCAGCAGGCGGGGGTGCGCTCGCTGCTGGCGGCGTCGGGCATGGACGCCGGGTCGGGCAGTGCGCTGGACGTGTTGCAGGACCAGTCGCTGGCCGCCGAGGTCGACGTGCTGGACGTGCGGCGGCAGTCGGAACGGCGGCAGCGGGCCCTGGAATATCAGGCGGCGGGGGCGGACAGCAGTGCCTCGCTGCTGATGGGCATGGCCAACGACCCGTGGTCGCGGGTGCGCCAGGGCTGGCGCAGCGGCATGATCATCGGCAACACCGTGCAGGGCGCGGGCAACCTTCTGATGTAGGCCTTCCTGCCATGGTACCGGCCCCGGGCGGTATCCGGGGTTGGAAACTGCCCCCAGGGCAGTGCCATCAGGAACGCAAAGGAGCGGACAATGACCATCGTATCGACGAACACCGTCGAACAGTACACCGGCAACGGCACGCAGACGGAGTGGCCGGTGACCTTCCCGTTCCTGCGGCCCGAGGACGTGCGGGCCGTGGTGAGCGGGACCGGCGGCGACAGGGTGCTGGCGTACGGCACCGACTACGTGGCCGCCGCGCTGCCGGGTGGCGGGGGCAGCGTGATTACCATGCCGGGCGCACCGGGCGCGCCCGGCGTGGTGGGCGCGGGCGAACACCTGACGCTGTGGCTGGACCAGCCCTTCACGCAGGAGATGGACCTGCGCAACACCGGCGTGCTGGACGCGGAAATGCTGGAGCACGGCTTTGACCGGCTGACCCTGATGGCCCAGCAACTGCGCGAGGAAGTGGGGCGCTGCGTCAAGGTGCCCCTGACCGACCAGTCCACACGGCCCGACGCCCTGCTGGAGGGCATTACCGCCAACGTGGGCCGTGCGGAACTGGCGGCGCTGGCCGCGCAAGATCAGGCGGCACTTGCCACGGATTGCGCGGAACGGGCGGAAACCGCCGCCACCAGCGCCGATGCCGCGCTGACCGGTGTGCAGCAACTGCATGGCGAGGTGATCCAGGCCGTGGCGGATGCGCGGGAAGATGTGGCGGGGTCCGCCGCGTTCGTGCCCATCGGGGCCATCCTCGACTTTCCGGTGAACACGGTGCCTGCGGGCTTTCTGGTGTGCGCCGGGCAGGTGGTGACGCGGGCGGCGTATCCGGAACTGGTCACCTACCTGACCGGGGGGCCGGAAGCCCTTTCCGCCACCCTGCCCGATTACCGGGGCACGCTGAGCCGCGCGGCGGACCTTGGGCGCGGGCTGGCCCCCGACGTGGTCGTGGGCGGCTACCTTGCCGATGCCTTTCAGGGGCACTGGCATTCGTTCTATCGGCACCAGAATGACCAGGTGCCGTCCGGCGGCGGGCAATATCTCACGGTCAACAACCCCACAATTCCCGTGCTTGTGGGCAATGGCGTGGTGCGTGGTGCCGTTGCCGACGGCGTGAACGGCACGCCGCGCGTGGCGGCGGAAACACGCGGCAAGAGCTACGGCGTGGTGCGCTGCATCAAGGCGTATCACGCGCCCATGGGCGCGGAACCGGTGGATATTGCGGAAGTGATGGACCGGCTGGATGCCATGGCGGCGGTTGTCAGCCCCGAAGTGGGGCGATTCTGCCTTGTTGGTGCGACCACCAGTGGCCAGTCGTTTCCCGCCAATGTGAACACCACTGTCGCCGCCCTTGGCGGAAGAGTTCAGTTCGGGGGGGAAGCATGGCCCGACGCGGGCGACGGTTCGCTGTCCATCATCGTTCCCGAGGCTGGGACGTACGAGATCGAGGCCAAGCTTACCCTTCTCAGCGGGACGAACAGTTCGGCATTCGCGTGGATTTCCGTGAACGGCAGCCTCCTTTCCGCGTCGATAGCCTATGCCCCCACGACATACTGGACTTTTTTGCATCCCCGTGTGGTGCGGACGCTTGCAGCGGGCGACATCGTGCGCATCGTGACGCAATCCACGGCCACGACGCAGAGCGGCTCAGGCGGGACGGCGACGTTGACCCTACAGCGCGTGAGGTAGAGCAATGCACAACGAACGCATGCACGAGGCCTTGTGCCGCCTGTACCCCGATGCCCCGGAAGGCGCGTGGGAACTGGCGTGCGGCCCGGAGACGGATTGGGACGTGATGATTTCGGAGTGGAGGCTGGAAGAGGCGCAGCCCGCGCAGGCGGCGCTGGACGCGGTGTACGCGCAACTGGCGCAGGAAGAGGCTACCCCTCGCCCGCCCGAACCGGAAGCGCTGGACCTGAATGCCATCACCTATGCCCAGGCCGATGCCATCATCCGCGCCGAAAGCGTGGAGGATTTGCGGCTGGCAATGCTGGACGTGCTGGGGTTGTAGGGGAGGGGCGAAGGAAAGAGGACAAGAGGCAGCGGCAGGCAGGGGCTACGGCTGGCAAGAAGCCGTTGAACACAGGGGCAGCGGCGGACACGGAAGAGCAGAGGACACGGAACAGAGGAGTGCAAGGGCACCGCTGGACCGGGTTTCGTTAAGGCACGGCACCGCGCGTGGATGATGGATGCGGGCGGTGATGCCCAGCGCGAGTGGCGCGCGTGGCGCGGAATGACAAGGCCCCCGGCATGCCGGGGGCCTTTGCATGGGCGTAAAGGTTGAGGGAGAGAGGTGTGCTAGTCCTTGCCGGGGGGCGGGGTCGCGGGGGATGTGGGGGGCGCCGGGGGCGCGGGTGGTGTGCCGTCGGATGCGGTTTCGGGGCGTGGCCAGTCGGAGAAATCGCCGGTGAAGATGGCGCCTTCTATGGTGGCGGCATCGGCGCAGTGTTCGCGGGTGAAGGGGATAGGGGAGGGGCGGCCAGCAGCGTCGATGTCGCCATATATGAATGCGCCGATGAAGTTGGCATTAGTGAGGTTGGTGTTGCAGAGGTAGGCGCGTGAGAGGTTGGCGGTGGTGAGGTTGGCGGCAGTGAGGTTGGCCCTTCTGAAGGTGGTTTCCGTGAGGTTGGCGCTTGTAAGATTGGCGCGCGTGAGGTTTGCCTCGTTGAGTGTGGATTGCGTGAGGTCGGTCGCTACAAATTGAGCCTGTGCGAGGTTTGTTGTCTCAAGATTGACATGAGTGAGAAAAGCTTCTCTGAAGTCCGCTTGCCTGCAATCTGATTGTGAAAGATTTGCCTCTAGAAGGTCGGCCCCTTCAAGGTTTGCGCGCTTGAGGTTTGCAAACGTGAGTCGTGCTTCGGTAAGATCTGCATTTATGAGCGTGGCCTCTACTAAGTTTGCAGCGGTGAGCACAGCCTTCGTAAGTATTGCGGCAGTAAGATCGGCGCGCGTAAGCTTTGCGGACATGAGGTCCGCTTGGGTGAAATTTGTCCGTGCCAGATTGGCGTTAGTGAGAGTGGCTTGAACAAGCTTAGCCTCAGACATTTCTGCTTCCGAAAGATCGGCCTCGGCTAGAATTGCTAGAGTTAAATCGGCGTCTTCAAGGTTTGCTTGGTTGAATTTTGTCTTTTTGAGGTAAGCTCCTCGGAGAATCGCCCCTGTTAGTCTTGCTCTTTCAAAGTTGGTCCGCGCAAGGTTGGCAGCTGTGAAGTCGGCGCCGACAAGGCTGGCACCGATGAGATTGGTCTCTGCCATGTTGGCGGTAATGAATTTAGCTTGGAAAAGTATAGCCCCAGGCAGTTGCGCGCTGGTGAGGTCGAACCGGTAGCCGGAAGGGAGCGGGAAGGCGTCCGTGGATTCTTTGGAAAGCAATGTCACGGCGGCCCGTACGTCATTGCGCATGGTGGCGCGTTCGTGAGTGGCCGGGGCGGATTTGCTCCCATCTTCACCCCCAGTCCGGGAATATCCATCGCACGAAGCATCCGGCGTGGGTTCGCGGATGAAGGCGCAGAGCATGTCCAGCACGGCGCGCTTGTCGTCTGCATTTTTGGAATCCTTGCCGGTGCGCCAGAGCATGAAGATGCCGCCCAGGCGCGAGGCCATCTGCTCGCTGCCGAGCAGCTTTGCGGCCTCGATGAAGCGGTCGGTAATGTGCCCCTGCGCAGTGGTGCGGGTCTGCACGTCGTGGCACCAGCCGCGCCACGCGGCAAGGCCGAAGGCCGTTGCACCGCCGATGATCAGCGACAGCTTGTAGATGATTTCCAGCGGGGTGGTTCTGGTGCTGCTCGCATCGTCGCCCGGTGCAAGCGGTCCGCCGAGAAAGTCGCTGACGGACGTCCAGAACAGGGTTACGGCGATGATGGTGCAGAGCAGGACAACCCCGCAGAAGGCAAGCCAAAATGACGGTTGTCTAAGCAGGTTGCCCACGGCAACACCAACCCCGTCCGGCAGCCCCGCCCATGTCCACGCCCGGCTCCACGCGTGCCGCCACGCCAGCGTCAGCCCCGCAAGCAGCGCGAGGACGATCAGCGCCTGCGCCCCGGTCAGAAAGAGGCTGGCCGTGCGCGGCGAGATGTGTCCGGCAGTCAGTTCGAAAACAGGCGCGCATAGCGTGACGGCCAGGCTGGCCGTCCATTCCGGAACGCGCAGCAGGTGCACGTAGGCGCAGCCAGCAAGCAGAAACAGCACAAGGATGACGATGCGGCGCATGCGGAGTCCTTTGGCCGGAGGGCGGACACGGGAAGAGGCGCGGGCCGTCCGAAAGCGCGCGCACCAGTGGTTGCCGATGGTGCGGAGAACGGTGTCGCCTCTATACGGCACCGCGCGAAATTTCGGAAGAGCGGTATGCGGGACGGGATAGCGGGTGGCGGTGCCGCCCCTCCAAACGGCAAGGCCCCCGGCGTGTGCCGGGGGCCTTGTGTCTTTTCTTGTGGGAGTGGTCTCCGTCCGTCTCCGTCCGTCGCCGTATGCCATCGTCTGGCATCGTCCGGGATCGTATCCAGATGCCTGCGGGTGCCGGATGTCCCGAATGCCTCCGGGGGCCGCGCGCTCATCCGCGCCCGCACCCGTTGGTCACGCGGCCTGCATCACTTCATGGAATCCATCAGCCGCCGCAGGGCGGCTGCCTGCGATGAAAGCTCGGCGATGGCGGCTTCCGCCTCGGACATGCGCGTGGCCGTGGAACCGGAGATTTCGTTCACCTCGGCGATGATGCGGTTCAGTTCGTCGCCGGTGGCGGCCTGTTGCTCGGCGGCGGTGGCGATGGAGTTCACCTGGTCGGATGCCTGCTGCACCGCCTGCACGATCTCTTGCAGCATGCCGCCCGCCTCGTTGGCCAGGGACTGGCTGTCGGTCACGCCGCGCACGGCAACGTCGGTGGCCTCGGCACTGCGCCGGGCGGACTGCTGGATGGCCCCGATGGCCGCCTCCACCTCGCGGGTGGCGTTCATGGTCTTTTCGGCCAGTTTGCGCACCTCGTCGGCCACCACGGCAAAGCCACGTCCGGCGTCACCGGCCCGGGCCGCCTCGATGGCCGCGTTCAGCGCCAGCAGGTTGGTCTGGTCGGCAATGTCGCTGATGACCCCCAGCACGTTGCCGATGTCGCTGGCCTGGGTGCCCAGTTTTTCCATTTCGTTGCGCAGTTCGCGCGAATGGCTGCCCAGTCCTTCGATGGCGGCGGCCACCTTTTCCACGATGTTCGCGCCCTGTTTGGCGCGTTCGGACATTTCCGTCGTGGTGCGGTTGGTGTCCGAGGCATTGCGGGCCACCTCGCGCACCGTGGCGGCCATTTCATCCATGGCGGTGGCGGATTCGGAACTGCGTTGCAACTGCCTGTCGGCCCCGCGCGCGGCCTCGCCCACCCGGTCGGAAAGCTGGTTGGCCGCATCGGCCACCGTGGTGGCAATGGCGTCGGCATCGCGGGCCACCCCGGCAATGCGTTCACTGCGTTCCAGTGCCTCCGTCTCGCCGCGCTTCACGGCGGTGATGTCCTGCCGGATTTCCATGTACCCCACCAGCGTGCCGTCGGGCTTGCGCACCGTGGCCGCGCGGGAATGGAAGTAGCGCGTCTCGCCGCCCATCTGCCGGGTGAAGTCCAGTTGCGTTTCGGATTCGCCGGTGCGGGCCAGCCGGTCGATGGGAGGCTCGGTGCCGTAGATTTCGGTCCCCTGGTAGCTGCCCAGCGGCTTGCCGATCAGGTCGTTTTCGGCATGGCCCAGCAGGGTGCAGGCGGCGCTGTTCAGGGCGCGGATGTTGCGGCGCGGGCCGGTGACGATGATGGGGTCGGGCACGCGGTTGATGATGGCCCGGTTGTAGGCCACCCGCTCGCGGATGGCGTCCACCATGTGGGTGATGGTTTCGTGCAGTTGCCCCATTTCCGCCGTGAAGCGGTACGAGCTCTTGTATTCGAAGTCCCCGTCCGCGATGCGCGTGCCGAAGTCTGTCAGTGCCGCCAGCGGGGCCTGGATGGAGCGGTACAGCCCCACGGCCATCAGTCCGCCCAGCAGCACGGCCAAGGAGAACGCCACGGCCGCGCCGGTGCGCAGCATGGACCCGGTGTCGTTGGTTTCTTCCGCGTGTTCACGGGTGGCCTCGATGGTGACCTTGGTCAGTTCGTCGAGGGCCTGTTCCAGCTTGTGAGCCTGTTCGCGCCCGGCGTCGAAGCGGATGTTGGCCTGCTCGGCGGAAAGCCCGGCCGCCGGGGCCTCGCGCGTCAGGCTGGCAAAGGAGGATAGGTACGGCCCGCTCAGCGAGCGGATGGCGGTCACCTGGCGCAGCAGGTCGGTCAACTCCGGCATGACGCGCAACATGCGCTCGGCGGCTTCGGTGTGGGCGGCGAGGTCGGTGGCGGCCTTTTCGTGCCGGGGCAGGTAACCGCGCAGCCGTTCGGCATTGGCGATGTTGAGCAGGGCGTCCTTTTCGTAGCGGCGCAGCTGGCTTACGTCGTGTCGCATGGCGTACACGGTTTCTTCCAGTTCCACATGCTCGGAGACCAGTTCGTCCACCAGCCTGTTGATGTTGCCGAGGGCCAGTACCATGGCCACGCCCATGACCAGGTTGAGCAGGGTCAGCGTGCCGAGTCCGTAGATCAGTTTCTGGCGTATGGTCATCGGGCGGTCCCCCCAGGGATGAGGATAGGTTTGTGACGGTGCGTTGCGGGGTGAGGGCAGACGGCGGGCACCATACGAGTGTACAGGACTTTTTCGGTAAACTAGGGCACAACTTTAGCCGATGCGCAAGGATTCTTCATGGCGGGGCGCGAAAAAGGCCCGGTGGTTTCCCGCCGGGCCTTCCTGATGCTATGCCAATTCCCGTCAGTTCTTGGCCGTTTCGCCAGTTGCTGAAGTCGGGCGGCGAGCCGGCACGAGGTGTGCGGTCAGCTCCATTCCAGCAGGCGGCGCTGGCCGGTCAGGGCGCGAATGTCCGTGACGTCCTGCGACACTTCCAGGCAGCCAAGGTAGGTGGAGTCTGTGTCGCGCACCGCAAAGTAGCGGATGTGCAGGAACCGCCCGCCCATCTCTATCCAGAACTCCGCCGTGTCCCGCTCGCCTGCCTTGAATTTGGCCAGGATGTCCTCGACCATGTGCACCGATTTCGGCGGGTGGCAGTTGCGCACGTTGCGCCCGATAACCGCCGCGCTGCGCGGAAAGATGCGGTGCGGCACGTCGGAATAGTAGGCCACCCGGTCGTCGGCATCCACGAAGCTCAGGTCCACGGGCAGACTGCGCAGCATCTGGTTGAGCACGTTGGGGGCCAGCGCGCCGGTATCCAGGTGCACCAGTCGGGCGCCCTGCGTCTGGCTGGCGGCGGTGGCGCTGGCCACATCGGTCAGATCGGTCGTCTGCGGGGTCCATTGGTCGCCGGGCGTCACCCAGGCGTAGCCGATTTCGTCCTCGCCGTGGCGCACCCGCGCCCACTGGGCTTCGGTCAGCGATTCCAGGGCCATGGGAAAGAGCACCTTCTCTTCCTTGTAGACCATGTCCTGCACGGCTTCCGCCGCGTCGCGCGCGGCCAGGGCGGCCGTGGTGGCGGCCAGGTTTTCCATGGCCGCGCGGGCGGCCTTGAACAGCCTGCGGATGTCGTCGTGCACTTCCCACATGACCTTGGGCGGCGCTTCGATGCCGTTTTCCTCCAGCAGGGGGAACAGCTGGTTTTCCTTGCGGGTGTAGTGCACTTCGATGTGGCCCAGGTCTTCCAGCAGTTCCTTTACGTAGCGGCTGCTGAACGACCAGGCCATCTCGTCGATGGGCGAGGTGCGGTCGCCGGGGGTGCGGTGCATGCGGTCCACCTGGGCGATGATCTCGTCGGCCAGTTCCATGGCCTTGGCGTTCTCGTCCATGTAGGTGCGCACCGGGTGCCCGGCGGGCGCGGACACCGCCGGGGCCTCGTCCAGCGCCCCCTTGAACAGGTCCACGTGCAGCGAGCACAGGCGCTTTATCTCGGCTTCGGGCAGGCCCTCGGCCACCAGCGCCTGTTCCAGCCGGGCAATGTCCCCTCCGGAAATGTCGCCCACGGCGGCGGCAAAACGCGCCTTCAGCGCCGCCGGGTCCGCCCCGGCGTGCAGTTCGCGGATGAGGTCCTTCAGGGTGCCCATGCGGGCGGTGTCGGAAAGGGGCGCGGCGGCGGACGCGGTTGGCTGTCCGGCATCGCACGGCGTGCCGCAGGCGGTGGCGCAGGGCGATGCCTGTGCCTGGATGGCGGGCTTTGCGCCCGTGCCGGGCGCGCCCTTGGGCACGATGGTCACCGCTTCGACGGAATGGTCCAGCACGCCGCGCGCGATGTGCAACATCAGCCCGTTGACCTCCAGCCCGGCGATGTCCGCCGCCTGCTGCAACGTGGCCACCCGGCCCAGCGTGTTGCGCAGGAGCGGGTTCTTCAGCTTGGCGAAGGCGGGGGCGAAGTCGGCCAGCACGTCGATGATGTAGGGATGTTCGGCAACAAGGTCGTGTATGGACGTGGACGGGGCGAGATGCATGGGGCCTCCCGTGGGGTTTCGTGTGTCTGTCTGCATCCGGCGCGCACGTGGCGGCTGGCCGGAAAGGCGTGGCCGGATGTGCCGTCAGGGCCGGGACTGTTGTTGGGCCGGGACTGTCGTCATGACCGGGACTGTTGTTGGGCCGGAACTGCCGTCAGGGCCGGATATGTAGATAGTGTAGGACCGGACGCGGCCATGTGCCGTGACGGGCGTCACGCCGGACAGCATAGCACGGATGTTTCCGAAGCGGCAGGGGGGCAGGGCGCGCGGCGGTGCCGGGCAGCCCCGGCATGCGGTGCCGAGCGCATGCGTGTCCCGTCCGGCGTTTCGCACACTGGACAAAATGCCTGCGGTCTGCAAAAGCACAAGGGCCGCGTTTCGTCGGCATATCCCCGAACACGGCAGTGGAGCCGTTTCCGTACGCCAGTGCCGCACCGCCCGCGCGGTGCCCCGCGCAGCACGCGACGCCACGATCGGCGCACCCCGTGCGCGGCGCGCCCCCGGCCAACTGCCCGGCGGCCAGGCCCCGGCCCGGAAACCCCAAGCAAGACAACAACTCCGACCAGAGAACAACCCCGAAAGGTGGACCAATGAGCAACGAACCGGACAAGATCATCTATTCGATGATCCGCGTCACCAAGCGCCACGGCCAGCGCGAGGTGCTGAAGGACATTTCCCTTTCCTATTTCTACGGCGCCAAGATCGGCGTGCTGGGCCTGAACGGCTCGGGCAAGTCGTCGCTGCTGAAGATCCTGGCCGGGGTGGACACCAACTTCGACGGCAAGACCGTGCTCGCGCCGGGGCACACCATCGGCTACCTGGAGCAGGAGCCGCTGGTGGACGAAACCCGCACCGTGCGCGAAGTGGTGGAGCAGGGCGTGCAGGACGTGGTCGACCTCGTGAAGGAATTCGAGGAGATCAACGCCAAGTTCGCCGAGCCCATGGAGCCGGACGAGATGGACGCGCTTATCGAGCGCCAGGGCAAGGTGCAGGAACAGATGGACGCCAAGGGCGCCTGGGATCTGGACGCCCGCCTCGAAATGGCCATGGACGCCCTGCGCTGCCCCCCCGGCGACACGCCCGTGTCGGTCATCTCCGGCGGCGAGCGCCGCCGCGTGGCCCTGTGCCGCCTGCTGCTGCAAAGCCCCGACATCCTGCTGCTGGACGAACCCACCAACCATCTGGACGCCGAATCGGTGGCCTGGCTGGAACGCTTTCTCCAGACCTTCCCCGGCACGGTCATTGCCGTCACCCACGACCGCTACTTCCTCGACAACGTGGCGGGCTGGATTCTTGAACTGGATCGCGGGCGCGGCATTCCGTGGAAGGGCAACTATTCCTCGTGGCTGGAGCAGAAGGAAAAGCGCCTGCAACAGGAAGAAAAGTCCGAGGTGGAACGCCAGAAGACCCTCCAGCGCGAACTGGAGTGGATCCGTATGTCGCCCAAGGGCCGCCACGCCAAGGGCAAGGCGCGCATCAACGCCTACGAGGCCATGCTGAGCCACGAAAGCGAAAAGCGCGCCGCCGACCTTGAAATCTACATTCCGCCGGGACCCCGCCTGGGCAAGGTGGTGGCCGAGGCCAAGGGCATCAGCAAGTCCATGGGCGACAAGCTGCTGGTGGAGGACATGAACTTCATCATCCCCGCCGGGGCCATCGTGGGCATCATCGGCCCCAACGGCGCGGGCAAGACCACCCTGTTCAAGATGCTGGCGGGCCTGGAAGCGCCCGACGCGGGCGAACTGAAGGTGGGCGAGACGGTGCAGTTCGCCTTCGTGGACCAGAACCGCGAATCGCTGACCCCCGGCAAGACCGTGTACGAGGTGATCAGCGAAGGCTACGAAACGGTCAAGCTCGGCAACCGCGAGGTGAACGCCCGCGCCTACTGCTCGCGCTTCAACCTGATGGGCCAGGACCAGCAGAAGAAGGTGGACGTGCTGTCCGGCGGCGAGCGCAGCCGGGTGCACCTTGCGCGCATGCTGAAGTCGGGCGCCAACGTCATCATGCTTGACGAACCCACCAACGACCTTGACGTGAACACCATGCGGGCGCTGGAAGACGGCATAGAGAACTTTGCGGGTTGCGTGCTGGTGATCAGCCACGACCGCTGGTTCCTCGACCGCATCGTCACGCACATCATGGCCTTCGAGGGTGATTCCAAGGTGGTGTTCTTTGACGGCAACTACTCGGAATACGAAGAAGACCGCAAGAAACGCCTGGGCAAGGACGCCGACCAGCCGCACCGGATAAAGTTCCGCAAATTGACGCGGTAAGTTTGCGGCGCAATGCATGAAAAGGCCCCCGCATTGGAAACGGTGCGGGGGCCTTGTGCGTGTTCGGGGTAATGCGGCTGGTCGGCGGCGCGCAGCGCCGCGCCGGGCGAGGCGGGCTTCGCCTGCCCGCACGGCTCAGGGCATCACGAGCGTAGCGAGTGTGCCCGTCATGGAGTGATCCAGCCGCACCGGATAAAGTTCCGCAAGCTGACCCGCTAGGTTTGCGGCGCAATGCATGAAAAGGCCCCCGCATTGGAAACGGTGCGGGGCCTTGTGCGTGTTCGGGGTCATGCGGCTGGTTTCAGGATGGGGCTACCCTTCCTTGAACCGCGCGATGACCTCGCCAAGGCGTTGCGCCTCGGCGTTCAGGTCGTCCAGCGAACGTTCCGCGTCGCGCATGGCCTTGGCGGTGTCTTCGCTGATGGTGGTAACCTCGCCCAGCGAGCGCACGATGTCCGCGCTCACCGCCGCCTGTTCCTTGCCCGATGTGGCCACGGCGCGCACCTGCCCGGACACGCCGGAGGCCAGCCGCACGATCTCCTCCAGCGAGCTTCCGGCGGTATCCGCCTGGGCATTGGCCTGGGTCACCGCCTCCACGGCGGTGTCCACCTGGCGCGCGCTGGCCGTGGTGCCGTCCTGAATGGCCCGGATGGCCTCGCCCACCTCGCGCGTGGCGTTCATGGTCTTTTCGGCCAGCTTGCGCACTTCATCGGCCACCACGGCAAAGCCGCGTCCGGCGTCACCGGCGCGGGCCGCCTCGATGGCGGCGTTCAGCGCCAGCAGGTTGGTCTGGTCGGCAATATCGCTGATCACGGCCATGATGCCGCCAATGCTTTCGGCCTTGCGCGAAAGGTCGGCCATGCTTTCGTGCAGGCTGGCCGCGCCTTTCTCCACCCGGACCACGGCCTCCTTGACCCGCTGCACGCCTTCGGCACCCTCGCCCGCCTTGGCCCGGGCGCTGTCGGCGGTCGCGGCGGCGTCCGCCGCCCCCCCGGCCATGCCCGCCACGGCGGCATCCATGCGTTCCATGGCATGCGAACTTTCGGCAACCCGGGTCTTCTGGGCGTCCGCACCGCCGCCCGCAAGGCTGACCTGCCGCCCCACGGTATTCGCCACGTCAACGATGGCGGCGGCGATGCCTTCCAGCATGCCCGCTGCCTCCTGCATGCCGTCGCGCCGGGCCTGTTCCGCCCGCATTCGGGCCGCCTCGGCCTCGGCGGTGGCGGCCTCGGCGCGCCGGGCATGCTCGGCTGCCTCGGCGGTGCGCGAACCGGCTTCCTCGATGCGCATGCGCAGCGATTCCACCATGCTGGCGATGGAGTGCTTCAGCCCGCGCAACTCGGCGCGGAACGTGCCGCGCGGCTGCGCACCCAGGTCGCCCGCCGCCACGGCGCGGGCATAGGCCACCAGCGCGTGCAGCGGCGTGCGCACGGACCGCGTGACCAGCAGCGTCAGCAGGCAGCCCACGGCGAGAATGGCGGCGGTGACCGCCAGCACCGTGTTGCGCAGGCGGTTCGCCTCTGCCTCCAGGTCATCCACGTACACCCCGGTACCGATGATCCATCCCCACGGCTTGTAATGGGCGATGTACGATTCCTTCGGGTAGGTCTGGTCGGTCACGCCGCCGCCCTGCTTCGGCTTGGGCCACACGTAGGCCACCAGTCCCTCGCCGCGCTGCTGCGCGACATCCACGAAGGCCTGGAACAGGTTGCGGTTGCCGCCGGGGTAGTCGGTTGCCGGGGCTCCCGGCGCGGCCCGCCAGTGGGTGGCCCGGTTGTAGGCGGGCTTGTCCAGGGTCTGGCCTTCCAGCGCGGGGGCTGTGGGGTGCATGACCATGGTGGGGTAGGGGGTGCGGTCGTCGTTGATCCAGAAATAGTCGCCGTTGCCGTAGCGCATCTGCCGGATGGCGTCGGCCGCGCGCCGCTTGGCCTCGTCAAGGGACACCTCGCCCCGGCTGGCCCTGGCGTCCAGCCCCTCCACCAGTTTCATGGCTGCCTGTACCAGATGGTGCAATTCGCCCTGCCGGGCCCGGAGTGCGTCGGAGCGGACCTGGGGCAGGAATCCGCCAAGAATGGTGGCCACGAACAACAGGGCGATGAACGTGGCCAGGGATATGATGCGCAACGCCACCCCCGCCTCGAAGCGGGGCGCGGCAGGCGCGGGCATGGGCGGCAGCGTGGCATTTCCGGCGGCGGGGTGGGGCATGGGATACTCCGCTATGATGTGGCGTGCGCGGGGCAGAGGGTGTTCGTTGGCCGGACAAGCGTATCCGCCCGCTGTTGCGGGCTGAATTATAACAATGGAGCGGCTGGGGGCGGCATGGGCGGGGGGGCGGGGCGTAGCGGGCGCGCGGTGCCCGTTGCGCGCTTGCGCGGGGGGGCATTTCTGCTAGGCTGGGGGTAAGGCGGCGGACCCTTCGTGGACCGCGCGCCCACCGTCTTTTTTGCCACAGCGACCCGCAAGGAGGTGCCCATGACCCGACAGGCTTCGTTCACCCGGCTGGAGCAGGCGCAGTTGCCCGGCTTTCGGGAACGTCTGGACCGCGCCGAATCGCCCGACGAGGTGCGCAGGTTCTTCGCCGAAACCGTGGCCACGCTGCTGTCCGACGCCCTGGGCACGGCAGGGGCGGTGCGCCACGACGATGTGGCCCTTTCTCCGGATGCGGCCGAAGGGTATGCGCTGACGCCGTCGGTCCGTGCCCTGCCCGGCTTTGCGGACATCTGGAGCGATTCCGACATGCCGCGCATCGCGGGCGACTTTGCCCGCCTGGCCGTGAAGCGCCACCGCCATCTGGCGGGCAACCCGGAGCGCACCGAAGCCAAGACCCGGCACAAGGACGGCAAGCGCTAGCAATCCCGTGGCGGAATGGTCCGGAGCAGTATCGGTTTCTCCGCCGTATCGCAGTGCGCTCACCAGCACTTTTTCCCGGCTTCGCCGTGCTGCGCGGGTTTGCGAATTGCCCTCTGCGGCGTACGGATTTCGCTTCTTCCCCAACGCACGACGCCCCGCACGGCAAGGCCATGCGGGGCGTTTCGTTGCTGCGTCAGGGGCGCGGCTACAGCCAGCGCTTCTTGATGAACACCAGCCAGGCCACCAGGCACAGCCCCACGGTCACTCCGGAGACGATGCCGAAGGCATAGGGCGAATCGTGCAGGGGGGTGTCTATGTTCATGCCGTAGATGCCGGTGATGATGTTGGGAATCATCAGGATGATGGTGAACCCGGTCAGGAACTTCATCACCGTGTTCATGTTGTTGGAAATGATGGAGGCAAAGGCATCCATGGTGCCGGAAAGGATGTCGCTGTAGATGTTGGTCATGCCGATGGCCTGGCGGTTCTCGGTGATGGCGTCTTCCAGCAGGTCGCTTTCTTCTTCGGTGATGCGCAGCGAGCGGGTGCGCAACAGCTTTTCCATGATGATGTCGTTGGCCCTGAGCGACGTGGTGAAGTACACAAGGCTCTTTTCGATGTTCAGCAGCTCGATGAGCTCCTGATTGCGCATGGACTGCTGCAAGCGCTGTTCGATGAACGCGGTGCGCCGGTTGATGTCCTTCAGGTCGTTCAGATAGGCGATGGAGGTGCGTTGCAGCAGGTGAATGGCCAGGCACAGGCGGCGTGCCGTATCCATGGTGCGCGCGCGTCCGTTCAGCAGTTCGCTGACGATGTCGCGCGGCGAACGGCACACCGTGACCACGGCGGTGCGGGTGATCACGATGCCGATGGGCAGCGTCAGGTAGGGCACGCGCACGTCGGTCTCGTTTTCCAGCGGCACGCGGATGACCAGCAGCAGCACGCCGTCCTCGTGTTCCAGCCGGGCGCGCTCGTCGGCGTCCAGCGGGTCGGTCAGGTGGTCCAGCGGAATGCCCAGCAGCACCGAGGCGCGGCGCAGTTCTTCATCCGAAGGATTGGAAAGATTCACCCAGCAGTCGGGTTCGATGTGGTCCACGGGCGTCAGCACGCCGTCGATGGTCTTGTGAATGGTGAACACGGCAAGGCTCCTTGCGTCCGTTCCGGGGTGCGGTCTGGCGCGCGGCGTGTGCCGCGCGTGCCGGGAACAGCGGTGCGCCGTGCAAGACCCGATGCCTGGGGATCAGGGCTGGGCGCGGCGGCGGAAGCAACGGAGCGTCACGAGTACGGGTCCGCGGAGCGGGCCACGGAACGCACGCGACGGTGCATCCGGCAGCGGGCGCGCCGGATGGAACGGTCGGAGAATACGGAAGATGCGGAAAGCAGGGAAAGCGGTGTGCGGAACATGGTCCACCTCCGGGGGCGCGCAGCGCCGCCGGGCGGACCGGGAAGGGATCAGGCCCGGACGTGACGGCGGCAGCGGCGCTGGTGCGTCGTTGCGAAACGGTGCGATGCGATGGGGCATCTACTACTGTCGCCGGAATCCACGTCTGTGCTCCTGTTGGGGGTGCGCGGCGGGCCGTGTGGCCGCCGGCGGGGTGCGCCAGGGATGGGTATGCCCATGCCGTGGGCACGCTGCGGGGTCTGCTTTACGCCCGTGGGGGCCGCTTGGCAACCGGAAATGCACCGGGCGGCGGGCTGGCGGGTGCCGGGGGCGGCCCCTAGCGGGACAAGCCCAGAAATCTGCGCCGCAACTGCTCCGCGCGGTCTCGGTTGACGCCGAAGTCCCACCAGCCGGAACGGGCGGCGGAGCGCAGGTGCACGACGGATGCCGCCGGGTCTGCCACGCAGGTCACGTCGTCGATGAAGCCGAAGACCTTGCTGCGGCACTGGGCGCGCACGGTCAGGCCGTCCATGTCCGTCACGGTGCAGCCGGGCAGGGCGCCCAGGGCCACGGCCACACGGCGCATGGCCGTGGCCGCGTCGCCGGTGAAGGGCAGCGGCTCGATGTACTGCCCGTCACGCACGGCGCCTTCGGCCTGGGTGATGACGCAGTTGGGGCGGTCGGGGCAGGCGGGCAGGCGCACGGGCTCGGCAGGCAGATTGGCGCTGACAGGCTGGTCTGGCAGACCCGGCTGCGCGCCATGGGCGGGCCGGGCAGGGCATGCGCACGCCGTCAGAAATGCCAGTAGCAACAGCGCGGGCACGGCAACGACAGAGGAAAGAAGGGATGCGGACATGGGCTCTCCATGGGCACTTGCGGGGGCGCCTTCCGTTGGACGTTGCAGGACATGGACCATGACCGGAATGCGCGCCGTGGATCGTCGCCCCATGACACATGACAAAGGGCCGCCCCGTATGCGCGGAACGGCCCCGTGGAAAACGGCGCGGAGGTTTCCGCTACGGCTTCAGGAAGCGGCTGACGTTGTCGATGACGTTGCGCAGCAGGTCGTCGGTGGGTTCCACGAACTGGAAGTGGATGGTGCGCACGATGCCCACCATGATGCCCACGATCATGCATGCGGTGTCCTCGACGCTGATGTCGGTACGCACCGAGCCGTCCTTCTGGCCGTCGCGCAGGGCGACCAACAGGTATTCGTTGAGATACGTGTAGATTTCCTTGATGGCCAGGAACACGTCGTCGTTCCGTTCGCCGTAGCGGGTGGGCGCGTCGCGGAAGATCAGGCAGAACTCCATGCGGTTCTTCTTCACGAACACGTAGAACGACTTGATGATGGAGACCACCTTCTCCACGCTGGTCTCGGGCGCGCGTACTTCGAGATACTTCTCGATGTCGCTGATGAGCTGATCCTTCACGTTGCGGATCAGGGTGAGGAAGATGTCGTCCTTGGTCTTGAAGTGACGGAAGATGGTGCCTTCCGCCACGCCCGCCTCTTTGGCGAGAAGGCTGGTGGGGGTGTTGTTGAACCCGCGCTCGGCAAACAGCTTGGCGGCGGTAAGCAGGATGGTGTCGCGCTTCATGTCGGAATCCTTTCAGTGTCTGCCGCGATACGGCAGAAGCGAGGAGTGAACGCTCAAACGAGAGAAGGCTAACCCCACTCCTGAGCGGTGTCAACGTTGACGTGGGGGGCACCCGCGATCCGCGTGAAATTGGTGACCGTACCGGTATGTTCCGGCTTGCGGCGGCTGCCGCAACGCCCGGAAAAGACAGGAAACCGCATGGCAAACGGGCGCCCCGGCCGGTGATAGGCCGGGGCGGCAATGGGTGAGGTGGTGTCCGGTATGCGGTTCAGCTCCGGCGGGCGGCCTGCCCGGCACGCGGGGCCAGGGCGATGCGGTTGCGCTCCACCGCAGCCTCCAGTTCGGGCAGCAGGTCGCGCACCGCTTCCATGTCGTCTGCGGTGGCGGCCCGCTCCACGCAACGGGCGATGCGTTCCAGCACCCGCAGGCCGAAGCTTTCTGCCTTGCCCGCGATGCGCGCCGCCGCTTCCTGCACGGCAAAGGTACTGCCGTCGGCCCGGCCCCGCCGGGCGTCGTCCAGGGCGGCATCCAGGGTTTCCAGCAGGCCGGGGATGAAGGGTTCGATGTCGTCGCCCATGTGCCCGTGCGGCTCTGTCCGTTGCCTGGTCGAGGGCGCCGGGGGAACTGCGTGAGCGGGGGGAGCGGGACGCGCCGGGGCACGCCGCGCCGTATCGCCTTCCGGATTCCTGGCACGGTCCGCGCCCCGGCCAAGGTGCACGGCGATGCGTTCCGCGATGCGCTCGGCAAAGCTTTTGGCGGGAGGGGACTGCGGCGGGGTGTCCGCCTGCGAGTGGCCCGGCGCGTGGGGGGCCTGCCCCTGTCGGGTGCCGGGCGGCACAGGAGACGGCGGAGCGGACATCTGGCCGGGCTGGGGCCGGGTGTACTGCATCTGCTGCGGCAGGGGCTGGGTGGCCTGCTGGCCGGTGGGCCATGTCGGCGTTGCCGGGACGACGGGCGGGACGGGAGCGGCCTGCGCCTGTCCGTGCATGGTCTGGCCGACCGTGGCCTGCCCGTCCGTGGTCTGGCCGCGTACCGCTTGCCCGTGCAACGCCTGTCCGGCGGTTTCCTGTCCGGCGGTTACGGGGGCGGCAGGCTCGGCGGGCTGCTTGGGGCGGTAGCCGGGGCGCACCTCTGCCGATACGTCGCGGATGGGCCGGGTATCGGGTTGCTGGGCCTGTGCGGGTGTCTGGTCCGCCTGTTCCGGCTGTGGATGGGGCATGGCGCGCTGGCCTTGCTGCTGCGCCCGCTGGGCGCGTTCCCAGCGTTCCAGGCGCGCGGCCGCCCCGTAGGACGACGAGGCGCTGGGTCCGGCATGGGCCGTGGCCCGGTGCGGCTCCATGGGCATGGGGTCGCCCACCCATTCGCCGCCGTCGGCGGTGGTGGCGGGCTTGCGCACCACGGTGGCAGTGTCGTCGGGGCCAGTCCCGGCGCGTTCGTCGCGGGTCGTGGCGGTGGCCGGACTCGCAATGCCCGGACTCGCAATGCCCGGCTGTGGCCGGGGAGCCGTCACGGGCATGGGCTCGCCCACCGACTCCTCGAAAGCGTCGCCCCAGGCCGGGGCGGGAACAGGGGCCGGAGTGGGCGCAGCCGGAAGAACGGCGGCGGGTTCGCCCGCCACAGCCGCAAGGGGCGCAGGGGCCAAAGTCGCTGGCGCAAGGCTCGCCGGGGCCGTGGCGTCACCAGCGGGTTCGAAATCCTCTGCATCGGTGACGATGAGGTCCAGTAACGATCCGCCTTCGGGCAACGACCCGCCTTCGGGCAGCCCGCCGCCGTACGACACGTCGGTCGTCAGGATGATGCGGGCCGCCGGGGCGGCACCGGATGCTGAAGCTTGGTGGCTGGCGGCGGGATCGGTGTGCCCCACGGCAAAGATGTCCGCACCGAACAGGTCCGGCAGTTCCTCGGCCTCGTCAGAACCTGCCCCGTCAGAACCTGCCCTGTCTGGGCCTGCCTCGTCGGCCATGCCGCGAGCCACATCGGTGTCGGCGGCATCGGTTTCGGGTGTGGCAGGCGCGTCCGGCATATCGGGGGCCTCGGGCGACTGTTCCGTTTCGCCCACCACGGGGCGGTCCCAGGGGTGCCACGCCGTGGGCGCGTCCGCCACTGTCGCCATGCTGGCGGGTTCCATGGAGTCAGACGAAGCGTCCGCTTCCGCGGGGGCATCCCCTGTCGCCGCATCCGGCAATTCCGGTAGTGCGTCCATGCCCGGGGCATGGTCGTGGGCCGGGGTGTCATACAGGTACGCATCGTCCCGAGCGGCATCGGGCGCGTCCCAATGCGTGCCTGCATCCCATGCCGGGGGCGCATCATCGACCAGCGAAAGATCGCCCGCCCCGCCATGCCCCGCATCGGCGCCAATCTCGGCACCGGACAGGAACAGGTCGGGCAGGTCCGCAAATTCCGGCGGCGCGGCGTGAGGGGCATCGTCCGCATCGTCGTACGTCATTTCGGTAGGGCCAAGGCCGTATCCGGCGTGAGCGGCGTATTCAGGCTGCGGCTTCGGTTCGGCATGGGGCGGGGCCAGTTGTGCCACGGCGGCGCGCAGGCCGCTGCGGGTCAGGGGCTTTTCCAGCGTTTCGGTGCATCCGGCGGCCAGCATGCGCTCGGCCTGCGCCTCGTGCGACACAAGGGCCAGCACCGGCACCGGGGCCAGCCCGTGTTCCTGTTCGAAGGCGCGGATGGAGGCCACGGCCGCCACGATGTCGTCCTCGGGCATGTCGCCATCCATGATGACAAGGCCCGAGGGTGCGCGCCGGTACAGGATGCCCGCCTCGGTGGCTCCGCGCGCCTCCAGCGGCGCGTGGGGCAGCCCCTCCAGGAAAAAGGCCAGCAACTGGCGGTTGCTGGGCACGTCGTCGGCCACGATGACCTGCAACGGGCGGCGCGGGGCCACCGGCCCAAGGTGCAGCTGGTCTGCCGCCGTGACGGCGTCGGGCGTGGGCCGGGCCACGCGCAGGTCGTCGGTCAGGTCCACGCCCACGAAGGGGCGCGGCGCGGTGGCGTCGCCCGAAAGGGCCACCAGCCGCGCGGTGAACGAAATGGTGGTGCCCTGGCCCCGCCCGCTTTCCACGGTCAGGGTGCCCCCGGCGGCGTCGGCCATTTCCCACGCGCGGGCCAGCGCGCTGACGCTGCGCCGGTGCGGCGGGCCGCCTGCGCCGGAATCGCTGACGGTGAACAGCAGGTGGCCGGGGTCGGTACTGTCGGGCACGCGGCGTACCGACATGTGCACCGACCCCTTGTCGGTGGAACGCACCGAACTTTCGGCCAGCAGGCGCAGCAGTTCGCCCAGTTGGGCCGCATCGCCTTCATACAATTGCGAGAGATGCGGCGCCATGAACCACGAGATGGCCAGCCCCTTGCGTTCCGCGCGGTCGGCCACGGCGTCGTGGGCGTCGCGCAGCAGGCGTTGCAGGTCGAATACGGACCGACGCGGGGCGGTGCGCAACGGCGCGGCCACCCGGCCAAGATCCTCGGCGATGGAGGCCAACTGGCGTCCGGCGGTGCCCACGGCCTCGGCGTGGCTGCGGGCGGCGGGGGGCAGCGCGCAGTTCTCCAGGCCGTCCAGTTCCTGCAACATGGCATCTATGGGGGCCAGCAGGGCCTCTTCCATGCGGGCCAGGGCCAGCGGGTCGAGTCCGGTGGGGGCCGTGGACACGGTGGAGGCGGCGTTGGGGGACATGTTGGCACCGTCGTCTGGCCCGTCTGGCCAGCCAGGCCCGTCCCGTTTGTCCAGCCCGTCTCCCGAGTCCCTGGTCAGGCCGAAACCGGTGGCAAGATCGTCCCGTCCGGCCATGGCCACGGCACGGGCCAGGCGGCGCGAGCCGCGTGCGGTCGGCGTGTCACCCAGTTCCGGCACCACGTCGCCAAGCGAAAGCTCAAGCGGTTCTTCGGCAGCGCTGCCGCCAGCGGTACCTGCACCTTCAATGTCGCCGGTCCCGTCAGGATCGTGTGCGTCCGCCCTGGCGGGCGTGCGCGGGGACGGAGCAACCCCGCCGCGCAACTCTTCGGGCGAGATCAGGCGCAGGGCGGGTTCGTCGGCCAGCGGGTCGTCCAGGTCGGGGCGTTCCGCTGCCGGACTCTTGCGTACACGGTAGCCGCGTCCGCCGGTCAGGGTGCCCTCGGCCCCGGCCGGGCGCGGTGCGCTGGTGCCCGCCACCAGCAGGGCCAGCAGGGCCAGTCCCCATAACGGTGCCGTGGATATCCATGCGGCTGGCACCGGCGATGCCAGCCCCGCGACGCCCACCCCGGCACCGGCCAGGGCGGCCAGGCATCCGGTCAGGAAACGCCGCGAACCCGGCAGGTTGCGGAATTTGCAGGACACGGCGGCGGGCAGCACCAGCACCAGCAGAAGCGGCCACAGCGCCAGCAGGCGCGAGGACCAGGCCATGCCCGGCACCAGTGGCAGCAGGACCAGCGCGGCCCCGGCCAGCGAAACCACGCGCAATTGCATGTCCGCGCTGGCAGCCTGCTCGCGGGTGCGCAGCAGATGGCGCCCCACGTGGGGCAGCAGCATCAGGGCAAGGCCGGGTGCCAGCACGCCGGGCAGGCCGCGCAGCGGCACGTACCCGGCGGGCGTGGGGGGCTGCCCCGCAACGGCCTGGGCCAGTACGGCGGCGGCGAACAGGCTTGTCCACAGCCGCCATTCGCCCCGTTCGAAAACCCCGCGCAGCAGGCACAGGACCAGCACGGCCACCAGCACTCCGATCACCAGCGGGCGGGCCAGGGCGTCGTTGCTGGTGGCGGCGTTCTGGGGGGTGCGCAGCATGGGCGCGAACCACGGCCCCGGCACGCCGTCCAGTTTGACGTAGATGGGCAACGGTTTGCCCACGGGATCGGGCAGGGTGAACACGTTGCCGCCTTCCGGTGCCTGCGCCTGCCATTCGTTGGGTTCGCCGGGCTGGTTGCGCTTGGCCAGGAACAGCGTGGCCCTGCCGGGAAGGTCGCGGCCCAGGTCGAGCAGCAACTGGCGGTTCTGCCCGTCCGTGGGCCGGGGGGCCAGGGTCAGGCGCAGCCAGGTGGAGCCGGAGCGGAACAGGGGCAGGCCGTTGCCCAGCGGGGTGAACCCGGCCTGATGCGAGGGAGAGAGCAGTTCGTCCACGCTCAGCGTGCCGGTGGGGTCCACCAGAAATTCGAGGAACGGGGCCAATGGCTGGGTGGCCAGCAGCGAAGACGCATCCAGCGCGCGGGTGGCGTTGGACAGCGCGGGAGCGGCGGCGGGCATGGCGCCGGGCTGGCTGGAACCGGACGGGCCGGAACTGGGCGCGGGCGCCGCAGTGGCGGCAGACGCGGAAGGAACCGGCCACGTCGCAAGGCAGCAGGCCAGCAGGAGGCATGCGCCCACGCGGAGTAGGGTGGCGCGGCGGCCGGATGAAAAGGGGCGGAACACCGGAACACCGGCGGAGGGAACGCGGGCGGAGGGGACGCGGTGCGACAGGACGCGGGGCGAACGAGGGGCCGAAGCGATGGTCGGGGCGTGCGGCATGGTTCCGTGGGCGCGCGGGGCGCGCGGGTTGCGTGTTGACCGTGCGCGGCGCGGCGCTCGGGCCGCGCCCCGTCGGAACATAGCGCACTTCGGCATGGGGGGCGAGCGGAAATGAAGGCCCGGCGCGGCAGGCGGGGCACCGGCAACCGCTGCGCCAGCACCACGCAGGCACCACGCTGTCGCCATCCGGCACCGAATGACGCAAGGCGCCCCCGGAGGGCGCCGGTTGGTGTCATGTGGTACCGGCCGTACCAGGAGCACAAACGAAAAGCGCGCGGCGGCACGTGGCCGCCGCGCGCATCCGCACGGTGTGAGGCAAGGCCCCGGCTACTTGTTCTGCTGCTGCAACGACTGCATCATTTCCTTCAGCGGCTGGCCGTTGGGGGCCTTGGCATCGGGGTTGATAGCCAGCAGTTCTCGCCAGGCCTTCATGGCGTCGTCCTTCCGCTCCAGGTCGAAGTACAGCACGATGCCCTTGTTGAAGCGGGCGACCTGATGCTTGGGGTTGGCGGCAATGGCCTTTTCGAAGGTGGCCAGGGCGCGGTCGTGCTGGTGGTCTTCGCGGTACATCACGCCAAGGTCGGTCAGCACGTCGGGGTCATTGGGCTTGAGCGCCAGCGACTTCTCGTAGGCGGGGATGGCTTTCCTGGGTTGCTCGGTATCGAAGTACAGGTGTCCCAGCTTGGTCCATGCGGCCACGTCGTTGGGGTCTTTCAGCACCGCCTGCTCCATTTCCAGGATGCGGCCCATGACGTCGGGCGATATCTGGCTGGCCGCGCCGCTCGGGGTCTGCTGGCTGGGGGCGGACACGGCGCGCTTTTCCTGCGCGGGTGCGGACGAATACATGCTCGCCACCTGTACGCCCAGAAACGCGCCGACGATCAGCGCCACGGCCACGGCCATGTACATGGTGGACTTGCGGACGTATGCGTCGTCCTGCTGCTGGCGGCCCTGGGTTCGGTGTGTCTGCGACATGGATGCTCCGTTCATATGTAGGGAAGTATGTGCCGGTAGCGCGGCGCGGCAGGCGCACCGAGTGTCCCGGTCAGGTGGGCAGTGTTACCTGCGCGTGCGGCATCCGGCAAGAGGCAGAGCGGAAAGGGGGGAAAGCATGGCGCTGCTTGCGAATTATTAACACTTTAGAAAACGGTGTGTTGCGTGCAAGTTTCAAGCTTTGCGCAAAAACCGTGTTGACACCTGGCCGCCTGATGCCCTAGATACCCCCTTCGCCGCGACCGATTGCCCCGGTCACTTCGTGCAGGGGCAAGCAGACACGGCACCGCTCTTTTCAGCCGATGCAGTTGCCGCTTTCCTGTTTCGCCAGCGAGTTTCGCTGAAAGGCCACGGGGTCTTCGAGAAAAATCGAAGAAAACGAAAAAAGCGGTTGACACTTGGCGGGGCGCTGGGGCATACATGCTCCTCGCCGCGACGGGAAGCTCCGGCGGGGCGAAGGTCGCAACAGACCGGGTTCTTTGACAAGTAAATAGCGAGTCGGGAAGGAATCAGCCTTTACGATAGT
>Ga0247728_10067_pt1 | contig 49823 bp, 47 predicted proteins | sample SalenrCarbi39_FD_183048 | JGI IMG/M metagenome (GOLD analysis project Ga0247728, IMG submission 183048) | Saline wetland microbial communities from Lincoln, Nebraska, United States - Carb-i39 | ecosystem: Environmental > Aquatic > Non-marine Saline and Alkaline > Salt marsh | place: USA: Nebraska...
CGGGTTTTCTGTTGTCCGCAGGGCGGTGCGCAATGTCACCGCGAAAAAGCTAGCAGACGCAGCGCAACACCTTCAGCCCTTCCTGAAAAAGCACTTCCACCTTGTCGGGGCGCAGCACGGCGCGCACCTCGCCGGGGCCGAACACGGGATGGTCGATGATCTCGCCCTGTTCGTAGCTTTCGTTCATGCTGTACTTACGGTTGTTTTCCGCAGGGTTGCGGGTCATGGCGACCTTCCAGGCCACTTCGGTGGCCTCGGCGTCGCGCGCGGCCCGCTGATTGGCGCGGGTAGCGGCGGCCTTGCGGGCGGCCTCGGAACGCGAATTGGAAACGTCCACGGCCTCGGCGCGGGTGGCACCCGCACGCACCTTGCGCACGGAGGGTGCGGCATTGCGCGGGGCGTCCTTTTTCTGGGGACGGTATTTATGCACCGAGCCGCAGGCCCGGCATTCGACCTTCACCACTTCACCGCCGACCATGGCCACGATGACGTGACCCGTAATGTCGTTGCATCGGGTGCACTTGGCCTCAATGATCGACCCGGCGGCAAGTCCTGTACTGCGCATCAACACACCTTTCGCTTGTCGGGCGGCACGGGCCGTCCGGCGGCCATGCCGCCGGGCGTACGCGCCATCCCGGAAAAGAATGAATCCCCCCCGCGCTCCATCGGCCGCCCGTTCCCGGCAAGGGAACGCAGCGGCACCCGGCGGGGTGCATGCCCGCATCCGTATACCCGCAACACTGCATCGCCCACGGCCACCGGTCCTTCCCCCTGACGCGGCCTGCATTCCGCGCGCGTCCACAATATGGGTGGGCGGACGACGCGCTGCCCCCGGACGGGTGGTCCAGGCGCGGCGGGCATCGGCCCGTGGGCGCAACTGTTGGGGATCATGGAAACCCGGCTGCATAGCCGTGGCAAAACACCCACCGCCGCAAAAAAACCACAGGTTGGCACCTGTGGTCGGGCGGGGTGTTGCGGAACGGCTTCCTTACCCCCCCGAGACAGCGAAGGCAAGTCCAAAAGGCACTCGCCGGGCCGCCGCCGGGTCGCCTTTCCCCTCGAACAGGACATGAAACGGAAGCAAACCGGACGCTAACCGGAAACACCGCGAACAGGAATGGACAGGGGCGGACAGGGGCGGACAGGTACGGTGGCAACCGGAATACGGTTACGCTTCCGGCTCCTGCGCGGCCAGGACGGCGTTGCACGCCTCTTGCCAGGCCGTCATGCGTCCCTCGAACCCGCAGGCCGCCAGCCAGTCGATGTCCATCGGCCTCGGCACCCGCCCCGGCGTCAGCACCACCAGTTCGTGGTGCAAGGCATTGGCGGCATGCACTGCTGCCACGCAGACAATATCCACGCTGCCGCAGGCGGGCGCGTGGTGGCGGTACACCGACTCCACCACGGTGTCGGGCAGGCCCCACAGCGCCAGCAGGTACGCCCCCATTTCCGCGTGCGAGACACCGAAGACCTCACGCTCGGCGTCATGCACCAGGCTGCCCTCCTCGCGCACCCGGGCAAGGGCCGCGCCGTATTCCCCGGGCATGTGGGCAAGCAGCACCAGCTTGCCCACGTCGTGCAGCAACCCGGCGATGAAGCAGTCATCCTGCTCTGCCGCCGAAAGCCCCTCTGCCGCCGCGATGGCCCTGGCGAACCGCCCGACCCCGGTGCAGTGCCGCCACAAGAGGTCGGTGGAGCAGCCCAGTTCCGAAGGCGGGGTGAACTGCCGGAACAGTTCGGAAAGCAGCAGCAGGCCGCGCACCGTCTCCAGCCCCAGCAGCACCACCGCCTGGCGCGGCGTGCCGATGTGCCTGCGCAACCCGAAGAACGAGGAATTGACCAGTTTGAGCACCGATGCGGTCATGCCCATGTCGCGCGAGATCATGTCGCCGATGCGTTGCAGCGAGGGTTCCGGCTTGTCCATTTCCTCGCGCAGGGCGGCGAAGACCTCCGGCAGCGACGGCAGCGAGCCGATGGCCCCCAGCAGCCCCCTGATACGCGGGTTGCACAGCACCTCGCGCAGGCGCAAGGCGCGGTTCACGGTGCGGGCCAGGTCCTCGTGGCTGCACGGCTTGCTGAGAAACTGGTGGGCGGGCTTCACCGTGCGCATGATCATGGCGTAGTCGGAATAGCCGGAAAGGATGATGCGCAGGGTATCGGGAAAGCGGCGCTGCACTTCCGCCAGCAGCCTGTCGCCGTCCATGCCGGGCATGCGCATGTCCGAAACCACGACGTCGTGCGTCTCGCGGGCAAGAATGTCCAGCGCCTCGGCCCCGCTGCCGGCAAAGGACATGTGCCAGGCATCGCGCATGTGGCGCAGCGCCAGACGCAGCCCGTGCAGCACGTTGGGCTCGTCGTCCACGAAAAGTACCCGCAACTTGCCGTGCGTGGCCGGCTCCGTGCATTCCATCGTCTCCTCCGCTCCGTTGCGCAATGCCCCAGACGGGATGCCCCCGCCGATGGTCCGGCCCGACCCGTTCCAGTCTGCACCAGTCTGGCCTGCACCAGTCTGGCCTGGACAAGATGCCGCCCCGTGTAACCGTAGCATCCGCCCCCCGTTCAGGCAACGCATACGCGCGGAACACAGAACCCCGCGCGCCACACCCTTACGCAACGCCGTGAATGATGGTACACACGCCCCCATCAACGCACCCGCGCAATGCGCTTTTTCCGGAGCATAGCCGCCATGATCACCACTTCCATGTCCCCCCCGGATGCCGCCTCCATGGGCAGCCTGCGCGTACGCACCCTGCATCTGGCGCCGGATTGCACCATTGCCTCCGTATCCCCCGGCACGGAAGCGCCCGTTGCGCCGAACGGCGCCTGTTCGCGGGTGCCCGCACCCGCCACGGCAAACGGAACCGGCATTCCCGGCCCCGTTATCGCAAGGCTTGGCGAGGCCGAATCCACGAGGCCTGCCGACATGACGCCAGGCGAGGCCGAGTCCACGAGGCCTGCCGTTGTCTGGCCAAGCGAGGCCGAGCCCGCGAAGCCCGCTGACATGGCGCCAGGCGAGGCCGAGTCCACGAGGCCTGCCGTTGTCTGGCCAGGCGAGGCCGAGCCCGCGAAGCCCGCTGACATGGCGCCAGGCGAGGCCGAGTCCACGAGGCCTGCCGTTACCTGGCCAGGCGAGACCGAGTCTCCGAGGCCCGCCGTTATCTGGCCAGGCGAGGCCGAGTCCCCGAGGCCTGCCGTTATCTGGCATGACATCACCGCCCCCTCACGCGACGACCTGGGCCGCTTCCTGGCCCCCTACGACCTGCCCGACGACGTGACGGAAGCCTGCCTGGCACCACGCCGCTACCCCGAAGTCAGCGTGTTTCCTTCCGGCATCATGGTCCACCTGCCCACCCGCCACGACTGGAACGCCCAGCACAGCCGCTATCTGACGGTGCTCTGCCTGCCGGGCCGCATGATCACCCTGCACGATGAAGACATCTCCCTGCTGGACAAACTGGTGCAGATGATCCGCTCCGGCAACGCCCCGCTACAGGCCAGCGTGCAGGCCCTGCTCATCTTTCTGCTGGACGCCTGCATCGACGCCAACGTGCACTTCTACATGGAGGCCCGCACGCGCGTCGAACAACTGGCCGAACTGCTGGACGACACCCCCGACGCGGTCAGCCCCGACGACATCCTGCCGCTGAAGCGCGCCATCACCCGGCTGTCCATCCAGTTCGAGGACCAGTTCTACTGCCTGGCCACGCTCCAGACATTGCAGGCCACCGCCCTACCCCTGACCAGCCAGCGCGAAGGCCTGCGCGACATCATGGACAACCAGAACCACCTGGCCCGCAGCCAGGCCCGGCTGGAAATGCGCCTGCGCGACCTGTACCAGTTCTACCTGCTGCTGTTGCAACGCAACACCGACCACCGCATCCGGGTGCTTACCGTGCTTACGGCGGTGTGCATGCCGCTTACGGTCATCGCTGGCGTCTACGGCATGAACTTTCGCCACATGCCGGAACTGGACTGGGACTACGGCTATTACGCGACGCTGGGCGGCATGCTGGCGGTGGCCGCGGGCATGATGTGGTTCTTCCACAAGCGCGGCTGGTTCCGGTAGGGATTGTCCCCCCATTGTCCTTTCGCCCGTCGGCTTCCGACCCGAAGGACGCGCTGCGAAAAGGCCCCCGGCATTGCCGGGGGCCTTTCCATTGCGACGGTGGGGATGGCATCACGGGCGACGGCCCTTGCTCAAGACCGCCAAAGCAGGATTTTTGTTCGTTGACAAGGAAAACGAGCCTGCCATGAGGAAATATACTCTTACCGTATTTGACCGAAATGGCAGAGGACGTTTGACGACGTCAACGGACAAAAAGACAATTTGGCGCTATCCCTGCGAGATTTCGATGCGCCGCGGCTTCGCCGCTTCCGCCTTGGGCAGGAACAGGTTCAGCATCCCGTCCTTGAGCACGGCGCGGATGCGCTCCCTGTCCACCATGTCCGACAGGGTGAAGGTGCGCACGAACTCCACGGCGTCGAACTCGGCGTGCATGCGCCGGTCGCTTCCCGCCGGGGCATAGCTGCTGCGCCCGGTGACGGTGACCTCGTTCTCTTCAAGGTCGATGGTCAGCCCCTCCGGTGGCACGCCGGGCAGGTCCATCAGGATATGGAAGCCATCGGCCTGCTCGATGATGTCCGTGGCAGGGGAAACCCGCTCGATGCGCGCGGCGCTGCCTTCACGCACCGACGCGGACCGTTCTGCGCCGCTGGCGTCCCCGGTGCGGGCCACACTGGCGTTGCGTTCGGTGATGTCGGGCATCATTGCACACCTCCTGCCGGCGCTTCGATGGCGATCTTGCGCGGCTTCACGGCTTCGGCCTTGGGCAGGGTCACCCGCAGGATGCCGTTCTCGCTGCGGGCGGAAACGCGGTCGCGGTCCACGGGCACGTTCAGGCTCAGGATGCGCTGGAACGAGCCGGAAAGGCGCTCCTGCCTGAAGTACCTGCCCTCGGTGGGCTTGCGTTCGCCCTTGATGATCAGGTTGCGGTCGGTAAGGGTCAGTTCCACGTCTCCGGGTGCCACGCCGGGAACGCTGACGTCCACGGTGTAGCCGTCATCATTCTCGTGCACGTTCAGCAACGGATATGCAGTGCGCCGCGAGCTGAACGAATGCAACCGCGACATTTCGTCGAACATGCTCTCGAAACTTTTCGGCATGTCGTACAGTGTGCTGAAGTCAATCACCATGTTGGTACCTCCTCTGGTCCGGCACGTTCATGATTTGCCATTGCCACAGTGCGGCGGCATGCACATGGAACAGAATTTCCGCCGCACCCTTTCCGGAAATTAGCTAAATCCGCTCGCGGCAGTGTCAACACCCCCGGCACACACTTCATGGTGCGTCCCTTTCCGGGCAACCCGAAACCCGGCGTGGGCCTCCACGGCCCGCCCCCGTGGCGGGAGCCCGCGCCGGGCCTTGACAGACGGCTGCCGCCGGAAGGTTGACCCGGCTTCGTGCTTCCTCTACATGGTGGGGCGCACCCCCGCATTCCGTGGGGGCGCGGCGACGCAAGGAGCACCCCCCCATGCGCATTTCGGTGGATGTGGAAGCAACCCTGCCGGAGAGCCTGCGCGGCCCGGAAGGCGGTACCGGCCCCCAGGCCGCGCGCGAGGAACTGGGCGTCATCGCCGGGGCGGCACGCGGCCTTTCCGACGTGGTACGCATCGCGCGCATCCTTGTGCCTGCCGACTTCGGTGCGGCGCTGGACGAACTGGCCCCGGACAGGCATGCGCCCCGGTCACGCACGGATCCTTCCGCGTCTGGCGCCCCCACGGCCCCCAAGCCCCCGAAAGCGATGACGGCAGCCATCCCCGCCCCGCAGGGCTGGGTGCTGGTCTTCCACCCCGGCATCTACGGGCCGGAGCACGACGCCCACATGCGCTACGCCCTGTACTGGCGCGAACTGACCCGCCTGGTGAACAAGGGGCGGCTGCCAGTGCCCCTGCGCGCCGCCACCGGCGCTTCCCGGCAGGACAGCCACGCCGTGCTGCTCACCGCCGTCTCGCGCCTGTTCGGTGAATACGACGCCGCCCGCAAGGCCTGGGACTTCCGCGACGGGCTGCTGCGCAAGGTGCTGCGGCAGGAACTTTCCGAACGCGCCCGCACCGCCCTGCTGCACGCCTTTGCCGCAGACCTCGGCCACGTCACCTCGGCAGACGCCCGCACATGGTTGCGCATGCTGGCCGACGACCACGCCCGCACCGGCGATACCGTCACCTACCTGCGCGCGGTGCGCCCGCTGGTGATGCGCCTTTCGCTGGCCCTGTCCCACGCCTGGGCCACCCTGGACCACTTCCCCGACCTGGCCGCGCCCGGCGCCGAACTGCTGCACCGGGCCGAACTGCCCGCCGCCGCGCGCGACCTGCACACGTTCTTCCGCAACCGCCACGTGGCCGGTTCGCCCGACATGGAACCCGGCACGGAACTGCTGGCGGCATTGTGGGCGGGCTTCGGCCTGCGCCTGGCCGACGGACCGGACGGGCTTACCGCGCTGCGGCCCGGCGACTAGCCCGTCCCCCTCCCGCGCGCGGTACCGGGTGGTGCGGTCCTTGCCGTTCCATCCGGCGCATGCCCTTCCCCTTCGCCGCGCGAATACTTATAGTCCCGGCATTGCCCGGTGCCCCCCCCGTGGGGCGTGCACGCCATGTGCATCCCGTACTGTATATGTACGCCACGCACGAGTGCGGACAGCAAACGCGGCACCAGCGCCACGTTGCCCCCGAGGGACCACCTCTTCCCACAGCCCATACCGTCATATTTCTCCATGTTTCCCCATACTTCACGGACACGGGAACCCCATGCGCAAGAAGATCATCATCGGCCTCGCCATCGCCCTCGCCGTGGCCCTGATCGCCGCCTACTTCCTGTCGCGGCGCGAAGGCCGCACCGAAATCACCCAGACCGCCACCGTGAGCCGGGCCACGGTACGCAAGGTGCTGGACGCCACGGGCATCATCAAGCCCGAGGTGGGCGCCATCGTGAAGACCGGCACCCGGTTCACCGGCATCATCCGCACCATGCACGTCAAGGTGGGCGACAAGGTGAAAGCCGGGCAGATCATCGCCGAAATCGACGACCGCGAGCAGCGCGCCCAGCAGGACCAGGCCGAGGCCACCCTGCGCAAGGCCCAATCGGAGCGCGCCCGCGTTGAAGCATCGTACCCCCTGCAAATCCGCGAGGCAGAAGCCCAGATGGCCGCCGCGCAGGCCGACTACGACTACGCGGCCCTGAACCTGAAGCGCCGCCGCACCCTGGTGGACCAGGACCTGGACGCCCGCAATACCCTGGACGAGGCGAAACAGCAGGCTGAAACCACCGCCAACACCCTGGCCGCGCGCAAGGCCACCCTGGAACGCCTGCAACGCGAATCGACGCTGGCCATCAGGACCGCGCGCGAGGCCGTGAAGGAGGCGCAGTCCGCGCTGGAAGCCACCAACGTGCGCCTGTCCTACTCGGTGATTCGCGCCCCGCTGGACGGCGTGGTCAGCGAGGTCACGGCGCAGGGCGGCGAAACCGTGGTGGCGGGCTTTCAGGTGGCCAACCTGATCACCGTGCTGGACCCCACCCGGCTGGAAATGTGGATCTACGTGGACGAAACCGACGTGGGCCAGGTAACCCCCGGCATGTCCGTGGAATTCCGCGTGGATTCGCTGCCGGGCCGCACCTTTGGCGGCACGGTGAACCAGATATACCCGCAGCCGGAAATCCGCGACAACATCGTGTACTACCGGGCGCTGGTACGCCTTACCCCGCAGACCTCCACCGACCTGCGGCCCGAAATGACCACCCAGTGTCGCATCGTGGTGCAGCAGAAGGACAATGTACTGGCCGTGCCCAACGAAGCCCTGAAATGGGTGGGCGGCGAGCAGGTGGTGTTCGTGCAGGACGGCGGCGCCATCCGCCGGGTGCGGCCGCGCATCGGCCTGGCCGGAGCTGAAACCAGCGAGGTGCTGGAAGGGCTGGCCGAAGGTGACGTGGTGGGCACCAGGGTGGTGCTGCCCGCATCGCGCGGGGGGGCGCGGCCCGAGCAGGCGTCTGGCGGATCGGGCGGTCCTGGTGGACAGGGCGGCGGCCCCGGTTCCGCGCGTCCGGGCCGGTAGCGGGGCGCGCAGCATGACCAGCACACCCAACGACACGGCACGGCAAACCGAGGCGGTGAAAACACCCGCCCCATCGACGGGCACTGGCGCGCCACTGGTCGAACTGTCCGGCATCACCCGCAGTTTCCGGCAGGGCGACCTGACCGTGGACGTGCTGCGCGGCGTCAGCTTTTCCATCGGACGCGGCGAGTTCGTGGCCATCCAGGGTTCTTCCGGCTCCGGCAAGTCCACGCTGCTGCACATCCTGGGCCTGCTGGACAGCCCCACTGCGGGCCGCTACGTGCTGGACGGGCACGACGTGTCGCACCTGGACGACGACGCCCGGTCGGAGGCCCGCAACCAGCTGACCGGCTTCGTGTTCCAGAACTTCTACCTCATCCCCTACGCCACCGCGCTGGACAACGTGCTGCTGCCCGGCCTGTACAGCCACAAGAACCTGCGCACCCAGCGCAAGCGGGCCGAAGACCTGCTGCACCGCGTGGGCCTTGGCGACCGCATGGACTTCGTGCCCGCGCGCCTTTCCGGCGGGCAGCAACAGCGCGTGGCCCTGGCCCGCGCCCTGCTGAACGACCCCGCCCTGATCCTGGCCGACGAGCCCACCGGCCAGCTCGATTCCACCACCAGCGCCGACATCCTGGACCTGTTGGCGGACATCAACCGTACCGGCAAGACCGTGGTGGTGGTGACCCATGACATGGAAACCGCCGCCCGCGCGCGGCGGCGCATCGTCATCCGCGACGGGGTCATCGAAAGCGACGGCCTGCACGGCGAGGGGCTGCCCTCTCCCGATCCTTCCGCCATCGGCCCGGTCGGCGGCGGAGTTCCGGCATGACGACCCCGGTGGCCCCGGCGCCCCTGACGCCCCTGACGCGCATGACGCGCATGACGCGCCCGGAATCCGACCCGACTTCCCGCCGTTTCGGCGGGCAGGGTACGCCGCCCCGCCCGCGTGGCCTGTCAGGGGTGTCAGGCCTGTCAGAGTTGTCCGGACAACTGCGCGAAGTCTGGCGCGCCGCCAGGCTGGGCCTTTCCGCGCTGCTGGCCTACCGGCTGCGCAGTTTCTTCGTCATCGCCGCCGTATCGCTGGGCATCGCCTCGCTGACGGTCATCGTGGCCGCCGTTGACGGCGCATCCAAGAAAGCCGACGAAATCGCCGACATGTTCGGGCCGGACGCGGTGCTGGTGTTCGGGGGCAACATCGTCAACCAAGCCGTGGGCGCCCGCACCCTTACCCTTACCTGGGAAGACGCGGCGCGCATCCGCCAGTCGCTGCCGGGTGCGTACATCGTGCTGCCCATGCGTTCCAAGGGCAACGTGCGCCTGAAGCACGAGGCCAACAACTACGACGTGTCGCTGGTGGGCGGCACCACCGAGAATTACGCCAAAGCCTGGAACTGGCCGCTGGTGGAAGGCCGAGACCTTACGGCGGAAGACGTGCAGCGCGGCGCGCGCGTGGCCCTGATGGGCGACAGGCCCGCCCGCGAGCTGTTCGGCGACGAAAGCCCCGTGGGCCGCACCTTCCTGATGTCCGGCGTGCCGTTCACCGTGGTGGGGCTGTTGCAGTACCGGGGCATGTCCGGCGGTGGCAGCAGCGTGGACGACCGTGTCATCATTCCCCTTACCACGCTGACCCAGCGCTTCAACATGGACCGCCGCTACTTCCGTGCCCTGCGCGTGAAGTTCGAGGACGTGGCGGGCATGGACGCCCACGTGGAAGACCTGCGCAGCCTGCTGCGCCACCTGCACCGCCTTGCCCCTGAAGACCCCGACGACTTCACCATACTCACCGCCAAGGAAGTGCTGAAGTTCCTGTCCGTGATCAAGGGCGGACTGGTGCTGTTTCTGGGGGTGACGGCGACGGCGGCCATGATCGTGGGTGGCTTCGTGCTGGCCAACCTGTTCCTGCTTTCGGTCACCGAACGGCGGGTGGAGATCGGCCTCAAGAAGGCACTGGGCGCGCCGGGTCGGGCCATCCTGCTGCAATTTCTGATGGAATCGCTGGCGCTGACCCTGTGCGGCGCCGTGGGCGGCGTGCTGCTGGGCGCGCTGATGGGCCAGATGCTGGAACGCCTTGGGCTCATCGAAATGGTGCTGTCGGTCAAGGTGTTCCTGCTGGCCCTGGCCGCCGCCACGGCGGTGGGCCTGGTGTTCGGGCTGCGCCCGGCGCGGCAGGCCGCCGCACTTGACCCCATTCAGGCCCTGCGCGGGGGCGAGTGATGCAACGGCTGCGCATTGCCCTGCGTTCGCTGGCCGCCCACCGCATGCGCACGATACTGGCCATGCTGGGGGTCTTTCTGGGCGCGCTGGCGCTTACCGCCGTGCTGCACATCTCCAAGGCCATGGTCAAGAAGGCCGACATCGAGACGCAGCGCCTTGGCCCCAACCTGTTGCAGGCCCTGTCCGGGCAGGCCAACTTCCGGCGCGAAGGGTCCACCCGCGTCACCGGTATGACCACCACTTTCAGCCTGGAGGACGCCCGCGAAATCCTGGGCACCGTGCCGCAGGTGCGCCTTGGCGTGCCCTATGCCAGCGGTTCCATGCCGGTGCGCTATGGCCGGGTGAAGACGGGCAGCCAGCTCATGGCATCGCCCCCGGCCTACGCGCAGGTGCGCGTGCTGGAAACCGAGCATGGCCGCTTCTACAACGAGGAAGAGGAGGCCACGCAGGCCAAGGTCTGCGTGCTGGGCTACGCCATCGCGCAGCGCCTGTTCGGCGACACGGCAGACGCCGTGGGCAGGCAGGTGTTCTTCTTTCGCGCCAACGTGCTGGTGGTGGGGGTGCTGCCGGAAAAGGGCCAGGACGTGACCGGCGCCAACCTGGACGAGATGGTGTTCACCCCGCTGTCCACGTACATGCGCCGCTTCACCAATCAGGACTGGATCAGCGGCGTATTCATGAACCTGCACGACCAGAACGACGAGGCTGCCGCCAAGGCCGCCGTCACCGACATCTTGCGCCGCCGCCACCACATGGGGCCAAGCCGCAAGGACGACTTTTCGGTCATCTCGGCGCAGGATTCCGCCCGCCTGCGCAACCAGGCGCTGGAGCTGGTGTGGACGCTGGGGGTGCTGTCGTCGTCCATCTCGTTTGCCGTGGGGGCGCTGGGCATCCTGTCCATCATGATCCTGCTGGTGCGCGCCCGCAGGCTGGAAATCGGCATCCGCCGGGCCGTGGGCGCCAGCCGCACGGTGATCATCCGCCAGTTTCTGGCCGAGGCCGGGGTGATGGCCGGGGTGGGCGGCGCGGCAGGCGTGCTGGCGGCTGTGGGCATCGTCACCGTGGTGTACACCGTGGGGGACTTTCCGTACCTGTACGACCCGCTGCTGATTGCGGGGGCCTGCGTGGCGTCGGTGCTGCTGGGGTTGGTGGCCGGGGCGTACCCGGCGTGGCAGGCGTCGCGGGTGGAGGTGTTGGAGGTACTCAGGAATCCTGAGTGAGGGGGAAATGGAAGAGGGGGAGGGGGCGTGCGCAGTTGCGTCCGGCCTCTACGAAGGCCGTTGCGCCCTTTTGACCACGCCCGATTTCGTTATGGCTCCGACGGGTGTGGAGGGGGCGTGCGCAGTTGCGTCCGGCCTCTACGAAGGCCGTTGCGCCCTTTTGACCACGCCCGATTTCGTTATGGCTCCGACGGGTGTGGAGGGGGCGTGCGCAGTTGCGTCCGGCCTCTACGAAGGCCGTTGCGCCCTTTTGACCACGCCCGATTTCGTTATGTCTCCGACGGGCAAGGGGCCGCTGAGCGGCGGCCCCTTGCATCCCCGCGCTCCAGGGGGGCTTCGCCACCCCTGGACCCCCAACGTATCCTGCACCGCATTCCTTCGCCGCCAGCTTCCCTCCGGCGCAGGACGCCTTCGGGTGATCTGGCGACGGGAACGCGATGTGCCCGAATCTCTCGTAGCCTCCATTTCACTGGGGTGCTTATACCTACGCCCTCGTTGCGACGCATGTGCCGCCGTCAAGGCCCGGCGTCACACGCTTCTACGCACGTCACGTTTCCTTTGAACAACATTCAGCTCTACGCAGTTGGTCTGGCGTTACCAGTGAAACAAGACGTCAAGCCCTTCAGGCAGGGTGCGGCATGCACGCGGATTGCACCCGCAGCCGACGATCCCCGCCGGAGGTTTTGCGACGTGTAAGCCTTGGCGTTGCGAGGGCATCCCATACCGACAGAAAGTGCACGCACAACCCGAATCTTCATCAAGGCGACGAGAGCCTTGCGCACATCGCATTCTCGTCGCCAGATCACCCGAAGGCGTCCTGCGCCGGAGGGAAGCTGGCGGCGAAGGAATACAGTGCGGGAAGAGTGGGAATAAAGGCACCGGGGCTACGCCAAGGCGTCGGGAGCCTTGCGCACATGCGCATTCAGGCGGGCAGATCGCCCGAGGCGCGCTAGCGCCGCAGGGAAGCTGCCCGACGTAAAGAATGCGGTGCAGGACGACACGGGGTTCCAAGGGGCGGAGCCCCTGGAACGCGGGGATGCAAGGGGCCATCGTTCAATGGCCCCTTGCCCGTCGGAGACATAACGAAATCGAGGGTGATCAAAGGGGCACGACGGCCTTAGTAGAAGCCGGATGCAACCGCGCACATCCCCTCCACACCCGTCGGAGACATAACGAAATCGAGCGTGGTCAAAGGGGCACAACGGCCTTCGTAGAAGCCGTCCTCAACAAGGCACCCCCGCACTCCCCCTCCCCAACCAGCGCAGCGCCTCTCACCCCTCACTCCTTCCCGTTCTTCCTCTCCCACCACGCCCGGTCCGGCCCCAGAAACCACCAGTCGGTGTGGTCGGTTTCGGCAATGGTCTTGGCAAGTTCGCGGCCTTCCTCGGTGCGCAGCCTCTCCAGCGCGCTTTCCATCCACTTGCCCGCGTACTTGTTGCCCAGGTCCAGTTCGCGCTTCAGGTTCAGGATCAGGTCCAGCTGGTCCGCGTCGTGGGCCAGTTGCGCCTCGGGGGTCTGCGAGGCTTCCAGGTCGTCCCAGAACTCCAGCATGTCCACCTCAAGGCCGGTGCCTTCGGCGGCGTGCACCACTGCATCGCGCGGCTTCGAGGTATTGTAGATGCGGTTGACGTAGTTGAAGTCGCCGATGCGCGCCTCGTGGAAGTCGTGGAACAGGCACAGCATGGCGGTACGGGAAGGATCGGCCCCGGCCATGCGGGCCAGCACGTAGCCGATGATGGCGGTGCGGAAGGAATGTTCGGCCACGTTCTCGTTGCCGGTGCCGAGAAACTGGTAGCCGGTACGCGGCGTGAGGCGCAGCATGCCCGCCTCGTTCAGAAAATCGACGATGCGCTTCAGGCGGCCGCGCCCCTGAAGGTTCAACTGGGGATTGCAGGCGGTCATGGCAAGGCTCCGGAAAACATGACGTCGGCCGCCAGCGCCCGGCGACAGACACCGGATGCGCCGCGCGGCGCGCCCGTCCGGCATACGGCATTTCCCCGGCGCTGTCCAAACGGCCCGGCGCTCCGGACAGGGGCCTCCGCCTCCCGACACATCTGGCCCCATCTGGCCGCGTCTGGCTGCCGCCGACGCCGCGCGCTCCATCCCGCCCCGACGCGCCCGTTACCCCCAAACCGGGCCTACACCGGGTCCATGCTGCCCCAGCGTCTGCCGCACAGCCGGAACAGCACCAGCGCGAACACGGCCCCCAGCGTATCGGCCAGCATGTCCTTCTGGGCGTCCCACACGTCGCCCTGACTGCCCAGAAAGGCCAGCCCCGCCTCGCCGCCTTCGGCATCGGCCACCAGCCATTCCAGAATTTCCCACCCGGCGGCCACGGCCATTACCGCGAACAGTCCGAACAGCAACGAAACCACCGGCCCGGCCAGGCGGCGACGCGTCAGCAACTCCGCGAAAGCATAGGCATAAAAGCCCACGCTGAAATGCCCCACCCGGTCAAAGTGGTTGCGCGCAAAGCCGAAGGCGTCGGTAATGACGCCAAAGGGCACCCGCTCGAAGGTGTAGTGCCCGCCCACGGTGTGCCAGAACAGCCACACCGCCATGAGCAGGTAGGCCGCCCCGCTGAACCGGAATCTGCGCGCCGTGCCCGCCAGCAGCAGAAAGATGGTGATGACCGGCGTGACCTCCATGTACCACACCGTGCGGTCGTACGGCGCAATGCCCAGCACCACGAACACCGCCACGAACACGGCGGCCAGCACTTCCGGCAGGCGTGATGAAACGGCAGGCATCTCGGGGGAATGCGCGGCGGGTGTGACCATGGGGGCCTCTCTTCTGCGGTGCAGGGGGTGATGGGATGCGCGCACGATGCCGCAGGGCCGAAGAACTGTAAACAACCGCCTGATGACGACACGAAAAAAAGACGGGCCGCGCATGCGACCCGCCCCGTACGTGCCGGTTCGCCCGCCGTCCTGCTGGCGACTGGCGGCTGGCGAGAGCTAGACGTCCCCTTCCGGGGTTTCGCCCCTTTCCGGCAACGGAATGATGCCGTCCGCGTCCAACTGGTGGCGGGCCCTGTTCTTTTCCACCACGGCCACGGAAGTATTGGCGTAGCAATACACGCACATGTGGCCGCAGGTGTTGTACATGCCGATATCCTTGCTTTCCACGCACCCACATTCTGTCCGCTGGCCCTTGTCCTTGCGCAGCAGGGTTTCCAGCCGTTGCGGCACGCCCAACACATGCTGGTCAAGCCGGATGCCGAGATGCCGTTGCAGCTTCACGTTGCCGGGACGGCATATCCTCGCGAAGAGGTCGCCGTCCACGCACTTGTTGGGATCGATGCCGTAACGCGCAAACGACCTGCGCTCGCCGCACGTCGCGGGTGTGAGCTGCCGAGAGGCAGCATAGGCCGCGATCATTTCCCCCAGCCGGTCCTGCTCGTCGAACGAAGGCTCGCGCAGCAACAGTTCCTGCTGCCGTTTGACGTTGCGCTGCACCTTGGCATAGGCCCCCACGTCCACAAAACTGAAGACCAGTTGCCGCGTGTACGGGGCCAGCGCATCCCCCACGCGGCGGATGCGTTCCATCACCCCGTCCGCGTCCAGCCCTTCGGCAAGGCAGATGGGATCATACCGCCACACCACCCGCTCGGATCCCCAGCGGCGCGACAGGGCCGCGAACGTCTCGATGCGCTCCGCCAGCGGCGGCACGCGGGGTTCGTATCCTTCCGCCTCGTAGTCGTTGACCGTGAACTGGAAATAGAAGTCGTACCCCCTGTCGTGGATTTCCTCCAGGTAGGGCAGCAGCGGCTTCGCATTCTTGGTCCAGAACACGATGCCGCCCGCCGCGCGCAGGTCTATGCGGAAGTCCTGCTGATTGAAGGGATTGCGCCACCGCACATACCCTTCGCGCAGGCGACGCATGAACCATTCCGCGTAAAAGGCCGGAATATCCGTGGACCGGCTGGCGGAAATGATTCCGGGCGTCAGTTCCCGCCCCTGAAAATCCGGGGAATCCTGCACGTTCTTCTCCCTGTCAGCGTTCACGCGCATCCTATCGTACAGTTTGCGGCAAACCTTCAAGGCACAAAAAAACCGGGCCGCTTGCGCGGCCCGGTCGAGCGTGTCTGCCAAAACCCCTCCACCTTACGGTGTGTTGCCTTAGCCGCCCAGCAGCTGCATGGCCATACGCGGCAGGGAGTTGGCCTGCGAGAGCATGGCGACGGCAGCCTGCGTCAGGATCTGCTGACGGGTGAATTCGGTCATTTCGCTCGAAACGTCCACGTCCGAAATCCGCGATTCGGCGGCCTGCAGGTTTTCCGACTGGATCTGCAGGTTGCTGATGGTGTTTTCCAGACGGTTCTGGAGAGCACCAAGGTTCGCGCGAATCTTGTCCTTCGAGATGATGGCGTTCTCGATGCCTTCCAGGGCGGCCTGCGCGGCAGACTGCGTGGAGATCGACTTGCCCTTGCCTTCCGCTGCCTGGCTGCCCACGCCCAGCGCCGACGCCGTGGAGGTGCCGATGCGGATGTAGTAGTAGTCTTCCGAGCAGTCGTTGGCCGAGCCGAAGTGGACCTTCAGCTTGCCGGTGGACACGAGGCCGGAGCCGTCGTGGGTGGCACCGGACAGGTTGCCGTTGAGCAGGTGAATGCCGTTGAAGTCCGTCGAGTTGGCGATTCGGGTGATTTCCGAGGCCATGGCCTGGTATTCCGAATCGATGATGAGACGCTGGTCCGAGGTGTAGGTACCGGTAGCGGCCTGTTCGGCCAGTTCCTTCATGCGGATCAGCTTTTCATCGATGACGCCAAGGGCGCCGTCGGCGGTCTGGATCAGCGAGATGGCGTCGTTGGCGTTACGCACACCCTGGTTCAGGGCGGCGATGTCCGAACGCATCAGTTCGCGAATGGCCAGGCCGGCCGCGTCGTCAGAAGCGGCACCAACACGAAGACCCGACGACAGTCGGCGTACGGACGTGGACAGGCTGCCGTACGACGAGCTGAGGTTGCGGGCGGCATTCATTGCCATCAAGTTGTGATTGATAACGAGAGACATAATATTCCTCCATGAATATTGCGCCGTTCCGGGCGGGGCACCACGCCGACCGCATCCATGCGATCATCCGCCGTTCATGCCCCTCTTTTCGGCCTGCCCATGTGAAACTATAGGGGGTGGCCTTCACTTTTCTTTACATGTGTCCGGACAAACCGGATTCGGGCAGGATTCGGGACGGATGCAGGCCCCGGAACCGGATTCCCGCACCAGACGCAGTGTTCGCGGCCTGCCCCCCCCCTGCCTGGCCATCCGGCCCGTCCGCCTTGGTCCGTGGACTCAGCGCATCCTGTCCGGTCCCGATGCCCCGTGCGACCGGGGCGTGCCTGCGGTTTGCCATGCCCCGATGGCGGATGTAGACTGATCGCCTGGCGTGACCGCGCCGAGACATCACCAGACGCGCAGCGTCGAGACATCACCGGACGCGCAGCGTCAAAGCATCGCCCGGCGTGACCGCGCCGAAGCATCACCCTGCGCACAAGCCGCACGGGAACATCACCGGGCGCACCCCGCCCGCAGCGCACAGAAGGAGCCTTTCATGAGCGTTCATCCGGCACCGGAACGTTCCGCCCCCGGCAAGCAGGCACGTCGTCCCGTCGGCACGCTGGACGTGCGCGCCGCCAAGGGCGCGCGGCGAATCGCCATGCTCACCGCCTACGATGCCCCCACCGCCGCCCTGGTGGACGGCTGCGACATCGACATCATTCTGGTGGGTGACTCGCTGGGCATGGTCATGCTGGGCCGGAACGACACCCTGTCCGTGACCATGGACGAAATGGTGCACCACTGCCGCGCGGTGACCGGCAGCGTCACCCGCGCGCTGGTGGTGGCGGACATGCCCTTCCTTTCCTATGAAACGAGCCCGGCGGATGCATTGCGCAACGCCGGGCGTCTGTTCCGCGAAGGGGGCGTGCGCGCCGTGAAGCTGGAAGGCGCCGGACCATACCTGCCGCAGGTGCGCGCCCTGGTGGACGCGGGCATTCCGGTCATGGGGCACATCGGCCTCACCCCGCAACGGGTGGCGCAACTGGGCGGGTTCAAGGTGCAGGGCAAGACCGCCGACGCGGCCCGACGCCTGCTGGACGACGCCCTGGCCCTGGAGCAGGCGGGCTGCTTCTCCATCGTGCTGGAATGCGTGCCCTCGCCCGTGGCCGCGCGCATCACCGCCGCGCTGACCATCCCCACCATCGGCATCGGCGCCGGGCCGGACTGCGACGGGCAGGTGCTGGTGCTGCACGACATGCTGGGCCTGCAGGACCGCATGGTGCCCCGCTTCGTCAAGCGCTACGCCAACCTTGCCGGGCAGGTGACGGACGCCGTGACCGCCTACAAGCAGGAAGTGGAAAGCGGCGCCTTTCCCGGTCCGGAACACGGCTTTGCCATGCCCGACGAGGAACTGCGCCAACTGGGCAGGGACGGGACCTCCAGCGGAAAGGAATGACCACACCTTCCACGGACCGGGTACGGCAGGCACGCTATGGGCGCAGCGACCCGTGAACAGGTTGCTGCAAGGCAATCGACAGCCTTGTGGGCCAGACATCTCCAGCGCATGCGGCAACCTGTCCGTGCCCATGGAACGAAGACAAGCACATCGTTTCCAGCTTCCGGAGTATCTGCATGATTGAAGCAATAGGCGTGGAAAAGCGAAATGCCGTTCTCAAAGAGAAACTGCTCAAGTGGCTCCCGAAACAGTCCCGACTGGAAACACAGATTTTCGGTTTGGCATTAAGCCGCTTTGACCAGGAAACTTCTGCGGAGAAATGCTTCTATCACCCCATCGTCGCGCTTATTGTCCAGGGATTCAAACGCTCCATGATCGGCAACCACGACGCAGATTATGGTGAGCGACATTCAATGGTTGTAGGCGTTGATATGCCGGGAATATTTCATATCACCCATGCGTCGCAGCAAAATCCTTTCCTCTCTCTGTCTGTAAGACTTGACAGACGCATCATTTCCCAATTGGCGACAGAGATGCCTTCAATAGTCACGTCAGACAACAAACCTGCAAATCCTGTAGCCATTTCCGAGGCCAGCGAAGAACTTCTCGAAGCATTCATACGGCTGGTCGATCTGCTGGACACACCGTCAAGAATACCTGTCTTTGCCCCCATGATCCTCCGCGAAATTCATTTCCACTTGCTTTCGGGCAGCCAGGGTGACTGCCTGCGGCTGTTCAGTACTGGCGGAACACAAACCAGCCAGATTGCCCAAGCCATCACCTGGCTGCGAGAAAACTACACAGGCCGCCTCCACATGGAAGAACTGGCCCGCCAGGTCAACATGGCCCCTTCGACATTCAACCGCCATTTCAAGCAGGTGACCAGCCTCAGCCCGCTCCAGTTCCAGAAACGCCTGCGCCTTTACGAAGCGGAGCGCCTTATGCTGCTTGAAGGAAAGGATGCCGGCACGGCGGCGGTCATGGTCGGCTATGAAAGCGGCTCACAATTCAACAGGGAATACAAGCGCCAGTTCGGAGCGCCACCCCACCGGGACGTGGCGCAGAAACGTTCCTAGCCCAAGACAACCGCGTACAATATTTGACAAACAATACAAACGAAGGGCGGAATGCATGTGTTGACGTGCATCCCGCCCTTCTTTGCGCCTGCCTGCTCCTCAGCGAAGCGCGAGCGAATCAGGCAAATATCTGCATGAATTGTGTATAGCGCCGACAGACAAGCCCCCTTATCTTGCTATCAGCCAAAACAGCCCACACAAACACCGTAGCGCTGAAGGAGGTTGCAATGCCAAGCAGAAACGCCGTGCCGCTATTGGCACTATGCCTCATCGCATTATTTGGAATCCCGGCAATAGCTCACGCCAAGAACGAAAACCACGACAACCAGTTGAGCAACAAGCAAAAGAGCATCATCCCCATTGCAGCCTTTACCGCAAATGGAGACACCGTAAAACTGAAGTCTGCCCTCGTTCATGGACTGGAAAACGGCATGACGATCAACGAGATCAAGGAAGTTATCGTCCAGATGTATGCATACGCGGGATTCCCTCGGAGCCTTACCGGTCTCGACACCTTCCTTGCCGTCCTGGAAGACCGGAAAGGACGAGGCATCAGGGACGAAATCGGCAAAGACGCCACCCCCTTGCCCGCCGGTGCAAGCATTCGCGACCTCGGCACGGCAGTCCAGACCAGGATTGTCGGCAGACCGGTCAGAGGCCCTGTCTACGAGTTCGCCCCCATCATCGATACGTTTTTGAAGGAGCACCTTTTCGGCGACATATTCGGGCGTGACGTCCTTGACCTCCAAGAAAGGGAACTGGCAACCGTGGCCGCCCTGGCCAGCCTTCCCGCCGAACCCCAGCTGCGCTCCCACCTGAACGTCTGCATGAATGTCGGCCTGACCGAACCCCAGATGAGGGCGTTCGTATCCATACTGGATGCAGAGGTCGGCAAGGATGAAGCCGAAAGGTCAGAGAGACTTCTGGATGCCGTCCTGCAAAGCAGGCAACCATCGAAATAGCAATGCAACACAAGAGGTAGCCATGAAAGAAATGATTCTGACAACCTTGGCCATGCTCTCTGCACTGGCCTTCGCCAGTGCCGCCAATGCTGCTGAACGGAATGCCTTTGGCCTTGTCTACAGGGGGGCCATTACGGAAAACGCCAAGAACAAGGTGAACATACACCCTGTAACCTACACCCTGAACGGCCTCAGGATTGCGGCCAACGTCTATACACCCGCCGGATATGACGCCACCCGCAAGTATCCTGCCGTGGTGGTGGCCCACCCCAATGGCGGCGTCAAGGAACAGGTGGCAGGCCTCTATGCCCAGCGACTGGCGGAAAACGGCTATGTCACCATCGCGGCGGATGCGTCCTACCAGGGAGCCAGCGAAGGCACGCCCAGAAACATCGACAAGCCCTATTACCGCACGGAAGACATCCACGGCATGGCCGACTACATCAGCAGCTATCCCGGCGTGGATGCCAATCGCCTTGGCGCGCTGGGGATTTGCGGCGGGGGCGGCTATACGCTGCATGCCGCCAAATCCGACAAGCGATTCAAGGCCGTGGCAACCCTGAGCATGTTCAACTCCGGCCAGGTGCGGCGCAACGGCTACATGAACACGATGCTTGATTCCGTGCAGCCCCGCCTGAAAGCGGCCTCTGACGCGCGCGCCAGGGAAATCGCCACCGGAGAAATCAGCTATTCCGGCAACGTCGACTTTGACGCCCTGACGGACGAAAGCATCAGCAAGATTCCCACCGACCTCTACCGCGAAGGCATGATCTACTACGGGCAGACGCACCGGCATCCCAACTCCACCTTCCGCTACACGACAAGCAGCCTTATGGAACTGATGAGCTGGGACGCCACCGACCATCTTGAACTGATCAATGCCCCGCTGTTGATGATGGCCGGCGAGAAAGCCGACTCGCTGTACATGACCGAAGAGGCATTCCGCAAAGCGGTGGGAACCAGCGACAAGGAACTCTTCAAGATTCCCGGGGCAACGCATATCCAGACCTACCATGTGCCGGAATATGTCGCCCTTGCCGTCGCCAAGCTCAAGGAATTCTACGGCAGAAACCTGTAACGGCGCCTGCTGACCACAGCACGGTAGTGCCGCACGGAATGCCGCAAGGAGCGCATCGTGTTGCGCAGCGGACAACACCTGCTCCCGCGCACAGGTGCGGCACTGCCCAGGCAGACGCAGTGGAGGGAATCCACCATGGAGTTTGCATGAACGTTCTCACAATATCCCTGATTGCACTGTGCCTGCTGATTCCGGAAATCGCATTCGCCGCACCGGCCCATGCCGAAGAGCAGGCCGCCGGTGGACAAATCGTCATTCCCGGCGGTTCACGCCCTTCGTCCACGGCTCCGAGCCGAAATTTTACGGGATACGTCCGCGTCGATCCCGTCTTCCAGGCTCAGGCTCCCGCCCGTGCCTATGGTTCCTATGTCACCTTTGAACCGGGAGCGCGCACGAACTGGCATACCCATCCGCTGGGCCAGACCCTTATCGTGACGTTCGGGACGGGCCTGACACAGGAATGGGGCGGCCCCGTCCAGATTGTCCGGCAGGGGGACGTGGTGATTTGTCCTCCCGGCGTCAAGCACTGGCATGGCGCTGCCCCTGATGCCGCCATGACGCATCTTGCCATAGGAGAACATGTGGAAGGCATGAGTGTAGAATGGATGGAGCAGGTAACTGATGAACAGTACCGAGCCAGATAAGGGCGGAACCAGCAGCGGAATTTCGACTCTGCCGTCATGCGGGCATGAATTTGGCGCCAGCGCGGGCACAGATGCGGAAGTCCGGATGGACCATGCCAACCGGTTCCGGGAAAGACAGCCGGGGAAGGATCAAAAGTAAGGAGTATCTTGCATGAAGCGGAAATCATTCCTTGCGGGACTATTGCTCACGGTGGGACTTTTTGCGACGGCTGACGCCATGGCGGCGGAAAAGGGGACCCAGCCCCCGCTGCTGATTCAGGAACAGGGCAGCTTTGCCGTGGGCGGCACGGTTGCCCGGAATCCCGGCACATTCGATCCGCGCAAGCCCGCCGATCCCGCAGGCCAGACGTTCCACGGCGACCACGCCTACGTGTTTTACCAACAGCCGGTAAATGCGCGCAGATACCCGCTGGTATTCCTGCACGGGGCCGGGCAGTTCTCCAAAACCTGGGAAAGCACCCCGGACGGGCGTGAAGGGTTCCAGAACATCTTCCTGCGGCGGGGCTTCAGCACCTACCTCGTTGACCAGCCGCGGCGCGGCAATGCGGGCCGCAGCATGGTGGAACAGAAGGTAACCCCCACGCCGGACGAACAGATGTGGTTCACCCAGTTCCGGGTGGGCGTATGGCCGGACTACTTCCCCGGCAGCCAGTTCCCCAAGGGCAAGGACACACTGGATCAGTACTTCCGGCAAATGACGCCGAATACCGGCCCGTTCGATGCCGGGGTAATTTCGGACTCCCTGTCCGCGTTGTTCGCGAAAATCGGCGACGGCATCCTGGTCACCCATTCGCAGGGTGGCGGTCCGGGTTGGATGACGGCCATGAAAAGCCCGAATGTACGCGCTGTCGTGGCGTACGAGCCCGGCAGCAACTTCACCTTCCCCGAAGGAGAGGTTCCCGCGCCCATTGAAAACAGGTTCGCCACCCTGAGCGCCCTCGGCGTTCCCATGGCAGACTTCAAGAAGCTGACGCGGCTGCCGATCATCATCTATTACGGCGATAACATCCCCAATGATCCCAGCGACGTTCCAGCCCAGGATTACTGGCGGGCCTGCCTTGCCATGGCCAGGAAATGGGCGGAAGCCGTGAACCGGCATGGCGGCGATGCGACCGTTCTCCACCTGCCCGAGGCGGGACTGAACGGCAATACCCACTTCCCCTTTTCGGATCTGAACAACGCGAAGGTGGCAGACCTGCTGTCTCGGTGGATGAAAGAGAAGGGGCTGGATTGACAGGCTCCGGGCTGTTTCCGCATGCCGGTCCCTGCCCTCCGACGCGGAAACAGCTCCCCCCACGGAAAACATGCTCATGCCGCATTACATCTGAACTGCGGACAAGGGCCGACGAAGCCCGCGAAGAAAGGGGCTATCCGGAAACAGCGGTCAGACGGAAACGTCGATCAGGTACAGGCAGCGCGGCTCCACCAGCAGCAGCTTGTCGTCGGAAAGATGCTCCGGCGCGGTGACGAAGCCGCCCCTTTCGATGACGTGAATGGCGTTGGCTTCGCGGCTGGAGTCATGCAGGAACAGGGTATCGCCCAGCAGCCGCCCGGCTGCCGTCCAGTGCGAAATCACCGGGTCGCCCCGGAAGGGCAGATAGCGGTGAAAGCGCAGCACGGCTGCCCGTTCCGGGCCGTCGGCAAGCCATCCGGCCAAGTGTTCCCATACCGCGCGGGGCGTGGGCTGGGGGGACGCATCCGGACCACGCCCACCCCGCGCTGCTCCCGACGCATCCGGACCCACCCGACCCGTCACGCGCAGGGCCGGGCTGGTGGCAAAGGGGCGCTCCACGCGCAGCGGAACCACGTCGCGGCTGGCGCGTTCCAGCACCGCCCGCACCAGCGCGTCATGATCGGTGGCGTTGTACAGCACGGCGCGAAAGGATTCCGCATCGCGGGCAAGGTCCAGCAGCACCTCGTTGAACAGCCGCCGCGCCTGCCCGATGCCCAGTTGCCGGACGGAACACAGGGCGTTGACCACCGCGTACACGGCGCAAAGCACGTCCAGTTGCCCCTGATGGAACGGCTGGAACGATTGGCCTGCTCGGGGTGAAGGGGACGAGGGCGATTGTTCCCGCACGGTGGCGGACCTGTCCGCCGCTCCGTGCGTTGCTCCGGGCGCTGCTCCGGGCGTGTCGTGGGAATTGGGCGCGACCATGCGGCTCCCGTGGGCATTGACGTTCGGACCACGTGGCGGCGTGCCGGGTGGACAGACCCTGCTCTTGCCCGCAGCCACCGCCCCCGTCAAGTGATGGCGGGGAATGGGGTGGCCGTGGAGGTACGGGGCAGGCACAGGGCAGGCACGGACCGCGCATGTCCGCACAGATCATCTGACACTCCGGCCAAACCGGGGGCCTCACGCCATGCCGGTACGGGTTTTGCTGATTCGCACCCCACTCGGACAAACCTGCCGGGCGCCCGGTGCGCCCCCTGGCCTCGACCCGCTTCGCGCCGTCCATATCGGTCGCCGTTTTCGCTGGACATCGTGGCGGGCTGCGTGTATACCCGCCTACACAACAATATTCGGATAACTTGATATGCAGATACTCACCGATCCCCGTACGTTGCAACAGACCTGCCTGCGCTGGCGGGCCGACGGCAAGCACACCGTGCTGGTGCCCACCATGGGCTATTACCACGCCGGGCACGAAAGCCTGATGTCCTACGCCCGTTCCCTGGGCGACAAGGTGGTGGTCAGCCTGTTCGTGAACCCCACCCAGTTCGGCCCCGGCGAAGACCTGGCCGCCTATCCGCGCGACCTTGAACGCGATGCCGCCCTGGCCGAGGCCAACGGCGCGGACATCCTGTTCACCCCGCAGCCCGCCGACATGTTTCCTGCGGGCCATGCCACGTGGATAGAGGTGCCCTCGCTGGCGGGCACGCTGTGCGGCATCACGCGCCCCACCCATTTCCGGGGGGTGTGCACCGTGGTCATGAAGCTGTTCCAACTGGCCATGCCGCGCACCGCCGTGTTCGGCCAGAAGGACTGGCAGCAACTGGCCATCATCCGCCGCATGGCGCGCGACCTGAACGTGCCCGTGGACGTGGTGGGCCGCCCCATCGTGCGCGAGGCGGACGGACTGGCCATGAGTTCGCGCAACATCTACCTTTCGACCGAAGAACGTGCCCAGGCCCCCAACATCCACCACGGCCTGGCCCTTGGCCGGGCGCTGGTGCAGGGGGGCGAGCGAGACGCCGCCGCAGTGGCCGAGGCCATGCGCCGCTACTGGCGCGAGAACCTGCCCCTGGCGCAGGAAGACTACATTTCCATCGTGCATCCGGAAACGCTGGAGCCGCTTGCGCGCATCACCGACGCGGCCCTGTGCGCCGTTGCCTTTCGCCTGGGCAAGGCCCGGCTTATCGACAACATGCTGCTGGCGGGCGAATAGCCCCGGCATCTCCGGAACCACCGGAACTGAAAACCGCAACCCCACGCTAAGAAACGCGCCCGAAGCCCGCAGCGCCCCGCAACCGCAACGCCGGGGGGCCAGGCCACAGCCGGGGCCACGCGCGCATCATCAGGAGGACCGCATGATTCCCGGAAAAGGCCGCTACTTCTTCACGTCCGAATCCGTCACCGAAGGCCACCCCGACAAGGTTGCCGACCAGATTTCCGATGCCGTGCTTGACGTGCTGCTGGCGCAGGACCCCATGTCCCGCGTGGCCTGCGAAACGCTGGTGACCACCGGCATGGCCTTCATCGCGGGCGAAATCCGCACCAAGGGCTTTGCCGACCTGCCCGAGGTGGTGCGCTCGACCATCCGGAACATCGGCTACAACAGCTCGGAAATGGGCTTCGACTGGAAGACCTGCGCGGTCATTTCCTCCATCGACAAGCAGTCGGGCGACATCGCCCAGGGCGTGGACCGGGGCAACCCCGAAGACCAGGGCGCGGGCGACCAGGGCATGATGTTCGGCTTTGCCTGCGATGAAACCGCCACCCTGATGCCCGCCCCCATCTACTGGGCGCACCAGCTTTCGCAGCGCCTGACCAAGGTGCGCAAGGACGGCATCCTCGACTTCCTGCGGCCCGACGGCAAGACCCAGGTTTCGTTCGAATACGTGGACGGCAAGCCCATGCACATCAACAATGTGGTGGTCTCGTCGCAGCATGCCGACAACGTGTCCAACACCACCATCCGCGAAGGCATCATCGAGGAAGTGATCAAGAAGACGCTGCCCGAAGGCCTGATGGCCGACGACTGCGAAATCTTCATCAACACCACTGGCCGGTTCGTGGTCGGCGGCCCCATGGGCGACTGCGGCCTGACCGGCCGCAAGATCATCCAGGACACCTACGGCGGCGCAGGCCACCACGGCGGCGGCGCATTCTCGGGCAAGGACGCCTCCAAGGTGGACCGTTCCGGCGCCTACATGGGCCGCTACATCGCCAAGAACGTGGTCAAGGCCGGCCTTGCCCCCAAGTGCGAAGTGCAGATCGCCTACTGCATCGGCGTGGCCGAGCCTGTTTCGGTGCTGGTTTCCTCGCTGGGCAGCAGCGAACTGTCGGACGAAGTGCTGACCCGCGCCGTGCGCGAGGTGTTCGACCTGCGCCCGTACCACATCATCAAGCGTCTTGACCTGAACCGCCCCATCTACGGCAAGACCACCTGCTACGGCCACTTCGGCCGCGAACTGCCCGAGTTCACCTGGGAGCAGTGCGACGCCGTGGCCGACCTGCGTACCGCCGCCAAGGTGTAGCGCGCGGCATCAGCCAGCCAGAAAAGACAGGGCGGGGAGCATGCTCCCCGCCCTTTTTGCGTGCAATGGTATTCGCCCTTGCGCCAGTGCCCCTGCGCGAGAAATAGGGGCTATCCCGCCACCATCCCGCGCTATCCGGCCACTATCCGGCCACTAGCCCGCCACTATCCCGCCAGATCGGCCAGGTCCGCCTGCAAGCCCGACACCGAGGCGTCCAGGTCCACGTCAAAGCTGGCCCCGAACTCGCTGCCGTTGACCCAGGCCACCGTGTAGGCCACGTCGCTCAGGTAGGCCAACTGAAAATTCTCGCCCCGCACCAACGTGCCCCGCAAGCCCTGCGCGGGCATGGGGTTGCCGTCGGCCAGCAGCATGCGCGAGCCGCCGGGGCTGATGTCGATGATCTGGGCGATGCGGTCCGTACCGTCCATGTGCACTCGGCACGACTGGTTCAAGCCGTAGGCTTTCAGAAAAATGCGCGCGTGGCGCCTGCGTTCCATGGTGTTTCCCCCTTTTTCGCCCTGCCGTGGCGCAACCGCCCGCATGCGCGCCAGCCCATCTGGCGCATCAATGCCTGAAACGGCGGCAACGCTACCACGCCCACGAAAGGATGGGAACGCCGTTAGTCGCTGCGCCCGTCATCCCCGCCCAGGCGCACCCGTCGAGCCTACGCCGCGCTGGCCCCCTGGCGGAACCGCTCGATCAGCCCGCGCACCCGCCCGGTAAGGCCGGGCAGGTCGGGCTTGGATATCTGGTCGTCGGCACCCACGGCGGTGCCCTTGTGGCGCAAGGCGTCGGTGATCAGCGAGGAGAACAGCACCACCGGCAGCTTTTGCAGCACCTGGTCTTCCTTGATGCGCCGGGTCAGGTTATGTCCGTCCATCTCGGGCATCTCGATGTCCGACACCACAAGGTCCACGTAGTCGTAGATGTGCTTGCGCTCTTCTTCGGCGCGCTTGCGCCAGCCGCACAGCACGTCCCACGCCTCTCGCCCGCTGCTGGTGCGGGTAACGCGAAAGCCCGCCTTCTCCAGGGTGCTGCCGATCATGTTGCGGATGGCCGAGGAATCGTCGGCGATGAGCACGTGCCAGTCTTCGGACAGGGTCATCGTCGGTTCCGCAACGTGCAGCGTCGCGCCTATGTCCGCCCGGGGATTCATGGAGGCCACGATCTTCTCCATGTCCAGCAGGAACACGATGCGGTCCTCGAAGCGCACCACCCCGATGACCGACTGGCCGCTGTAGGCCTGCATGTGCGAGTCGGGGGCCTCCACCTGGCTCCAGCTCAGGCGGTGGATGCGCGTGACCCCGGAGACCAGGAACGCGGTGACCATGCCGCTGAACTCGGACACGATGACCTTCAGCGTATCGCTGGCCACCACCTGCTTGTTTAGCCACCCCCCCAGGTCCACCAGGGGCAGCACCCTGCCGCGCAGGTTGAAGGTGCCCAGCGCCGCCGGATGGTGCTTGCTGGGCACGCCGGTGACCGTGGGCCGCCGGATGATCTCCAGCACCTTGGCCACGTTCATGCCGTAATAGCCACGGTACACCCCACCGCCGGGCAAGGTTTCCTCGATGTAGAATTCGATGATTTCGAGCTCGTTGGTGCCCGATTCGAGCAGGATGTTGGTCTGGCTCATGTGCCCCCCTGAAAGGTCGTGACGTGCACCCCAGTATGCCACACGTGGCACCGTGGGCAATTGTTTTTCCGGGTCGGGCGCAACAATATAGCCCCGCCGCCGCCTGCGTGGCGAAAAGGATGCGGGAAGCCGGATGCAGGGAAGGATGCCGACGTGAAATGGCCGGTCAGCACCGGGGGGGGGCATGCGACCGCACGGTGCAGGTGCGGCCAGATGGCGACAGGTGGGGACAGGTGGGACCAGATGCGAAAGGACGCGGGAAGCGGAGACTCAGGCCGCCCGCACGCCCACCCTGCGCAGTACCTCCGCGCTGGCGCGGAAGGGATTGTCGGCCCGGCCGCATTGCGGCAGCGGCACTTCCGGCAGGGCGGGCAGCCCGGCAAGGTGCGCATTGTAGGCATGCACCGCCAGCGGCTCCAGGGTCAGCACGTCTTCGGCGTTGTAGGCCAGCAGGGTTTCCAGGGCGCGCTCATCCCCGCTGTTCTGCCAATGGTGCCACAAGAGCACGGCGGTATAGCCGTCCACCCCGGTCAGCCCCCCGCGATCCAGCCCGAAGGCCTGCTCCACCCGCTTCAGCCCGCCGGAATACCCCAGCGGCTTCAGCACCCAGCGCAGGTCCAGGTGGGCCATGTCCAGCTTCTGGCGGAAGGTATGCTCGATGAACGGCGCATCAAAGCCGCGCCCGTTGAAGGTCACCAGCAGCTTGTAGTCGCGGATGTCGTCGGCGAAGGCTTCCAGGTTGTTGCCGTGGCGATAGGTGCGCAACTGGAACCCGTCCCACAGGGCTATGGTGGTGATGTGCGATTCCGGCCAGCCAAGGCCCGTGGTTTCGATGTCCACGTAGGCCGCCTGATGGCGGAACGCGGCGAACAGCCGCCACTGGTCCGCCGCGCCCAGGCGCTGGCCGAACCACGCGGCATCGCCCGCCGCGAGGCGCGCGTGCGAATCGGCGATGCCGGTGGCAAACGTGCCTGCCTCGTGCCTGCGGCAGGGAATGTCGCCGCGCGCGGCGGCATCCTGCCAGGTCAGGCAGCCCCCGCGCCACAGGCGTTCCTCGAAGGCGGCGCCCACGCCGGGCAGATGGCGGAAGGTGGAGGTGATCATGACATGCCGCCGTTGCGGGGTTTGGCGGGCGATTTGGGCGGAGGTGCGGTCGCAGGCCCGGCCGATGCGGCCCTGGCGGTGCCCGCCTTGCCGGGCCGTTTCCCGGCGGCCTTGCCCGCTGTCTTGGTCACCGCCTTGTCCATCTTCTTGCGCGAATCCGCGCCGGGCTTCTCCCCCACCCCATGGCGCGGGCAGACCTCGATCATCTCGCATTCGCCGCAACGCGGGGCACGCGCATCGCACACGTGGCGACCAAACCACACCAGCATGTGGTTCACGTCGCCCCAGGCATCGCGCGGAAAAAGGTCCATCAGGTCGCGCTCTATCTGCACCGGGTCCACGGATTCGGTGAAGCCCATGCGGAAGGCAATGCGCTTGACGTGGGTGTCCACGGCAATGCCCTCGTTGATGCCGTAGGCCCCCCACAGCACCACGTTGGCCGTCTTGCGGGCCACGCCGGGCAGTTGCACCAGTTCGGCCATGGTGCGGGGCACCTCGCCACCGTGCACTTCGGCCACGCGGCGTGCCGCCCCCAGCAGGTTGGTGGCCTTGTTGCGGTAGAAGCCGGTGGAATGGATGACCTCTTCCAGTTCTTCCTGCGTGGCACGGGCAAGCGCTGCCGGGCCGGGCCAGCGGCGGAACAGGCCGGGGGTGACCTGGTTCACGCGCACGTCGGTGCACTGGGCGGCCAGCACCGTGGCCACCAGCAGTTCCCAGGCGTTCTGGGCCACCAGATGCGTTTCGCGGGTGGGGTAACGCAGGCGCAGGAGTTCGAGCACCCTGGCCGCGCGGTCGGCGGTCTGCATGAAAGGCTCCGTGATGGGGATATGCGCGCAACTGGCGGGCAAGGGGACGGAAGGCCCACGGGACAGTGGCGAACAGGACCGGGCAGGCATGCCGGTGAACAGGCGTACAGGCGTAGGGGGGCAGGCATGCGGGCCTGGTGACGCCCTGCCCAGTGTGCGGCGGCCAGTATATGCCATGCCGGGCCGCGCCCCGCAACCACATGAAAGAGGAAGGCCCCGCGCGCCCTGCCGGGGCGTGCCGTGCCCTGCGCATGATTATCTGCTGCCGCCCTGCCGCCCCGTCACCGCCGTCAGCCAGCCCCATCCACATGCGTCCGTGCTCATTCGCACCGTATCCACCGCCCCCGCAAGCCACCCACCGCACCGGCCCCCTGCGGCATTCCGGTGCCGGAACCGTGATCATCGCGTTGCCGTGTGGTGGCTTCTCCGTTATGCACATGGGCGGCGCGCCGCGTGCGGATGCCTTCATCCCGCATCCGCTGCCCGTCGGCACCGCGCGGCCACCCCGCGCACCATCATACCCACGGCGCCGGGCGGCACCCCGCCGCAGGAGGTCCACATGGCGGTCATCGTGTACATGACGGCCCCGAACCCGGAAGAGGCCGAGCGCATTGGCCGCATCCTGGTGGAACGCCGCCTTGCCGCGTGCGTCAACGTGCTGGGGTCCATCCGGTCCATCTACCACTGGGCGGGCGACATCCAGACCGAAACCGAAGCCGCGTTCATCGCCAAGACCACCGATGCCCTCGTGCCCGCCCTGACCGAGGCGGTATTGCAACTGCACCCCTACGAGGTGCCCTGTGTGGTAACCCTGCCCATCACCGGCGGCAGCGCCGCCTTTCTCGGCTGGATCGACGAAGTAACCCGCAAGGAGCCCTAGCATGTCCATCTACGTTTCCGGGTCCATCGCCTACGACCGCATCATGAATTTCCCCGGCAAGTTCGCGGACCACATCCTGCCGGAAAAGATACACATCCTGAACGTGTGCTTCCTCATCGACCGGCTGGAGGAAAAGCGCGGCGGCACGGCGGGCAACATTGCCTACAGCCTGGCCCTGCTGGGCGAAAAGCCGCACATCCTGTGCTGCGTGGGCAAGGACTTTGACCGCTACGCAGAGGAACTGGACAAGCTGGGCCTGCCGCAGGATGGCATCCGCAAGCTGGACGACCAGTTCACCGCCGGGGCCTACATCACCACCGACCAGAGCGACAACCAGATCACCGGCTTCAACCCGGCGGCCATGCGCTTTGCGTGCGAATATCCTTTCCCCGCGCTGGACGCCAAGGCCGACATCGCCATCGTCTCGCCCGGCAACGTGGACGACATGGTGGGGCTGCCGCGCATGTTCCGCGAGCGCGGCGTGCGCTACATCTTCGACCCCGGCCAGCAGATTCCCGCCCTGTCCGGCGACCAGTTGTACGAGGCCATCTGCGGCGCGCACATGCTGGTCACCAACGACTACGAACTGGAAATGATCATGAAGGCCACGGGCCGCACCAAGGCGGAACTGCTGGAGCGCACCGGGTGGATCATCACCACCATGTCCGAGCACGGCTCGCGCATCGACAACGGCAGCCCGGTGCTGGTGCCCGCCGTCAAGGCCGACCAGGTGCTGGACCCCACCGGCGCGGGCGATGCCTACCGCGCGGGGCTCATCAAGGGGCTGGTGGACGGCAAGGACGTGACAGAGGCTGCCCGCATGGGCGCCACCTGCGCCAGCTTCTGCGTGGAGCACTACGGCACCCAGGAACATGCCTTCACGCCGGAGCAGTTCGCGGCGCGGCACAAGGCGGCGTTTGGCGTATAGGGCCTGCACCACCATGAGCCTTTTGCCCTCTGCCTGACCGACCCGAAGGGCGCGAAGCGTGCCCGTTGGGCGAGCTTGCGAGCTCTACGGGCATCGAGAACAGAGATGTCAGAATGGTTTTTTATTTCGGCCGAATACCACAAAAGTATACTCCCTCCATAAAGAAACCATTCTTCCTTGGCAGAGAACAAAATCCCTCATAGCGGCAACAGGCCCTAGTGGGTACCCACACGCCCGACCAAGCAAACAACATAAAATACCGCCGGATTCCCGAGGGAATCCGGCGGTATTTTGTGTTGGTCGATAGTCAAGAGCCCGCATCAATAAGACGGGGCACCTACCCGAACAGTTTCTCCGGCGGCCTGCGCTCCGGCACGATGTCGTGGGGAATCTCGTCCTCGTTCCAGGCCTGCGACACGTACAGTCCGCAGAAGCAGGCCCCGAATTCCTTCACGTCGTCCTCGCGGTACACGCAGGGACAGACGATGTCGCGGTCCTTTTCGAACTCGCCAAGGGCCAGGCGACAGGGGCAGGCCATGTACCCGTAGCGCTGCTTGTTCACCAGCAGGCTTTCCAGCAGGGGCATGGTCATGTCCATGTCCTTGTTGAAGAAATAGCCCTTGGGCTCCTGAATCTTGCGCAGCATGTCATGCAGCGCCTGCGGGGTTGCGGGGCCGCTCATAGTTGCAGGGCCTCCTTGATGTCTTCCTTGTGGAAGCCCACGATGACGCGGCCATTGCCGCAGACCAGCGTGGGAAAGGACAGCTTGGGATTGTGGGTGCGAATTTCTTCCAGCACCGCCTTGCGCTCGTCGCCCTCAAGCTGGTCCACGAACACGCACTTGTAGTCCACGCCGTGTTCTTCGAGGTACTGCTTGGTGTTCTTGCAGTGAACGCAGGTGGACAGGGCAAACAATTTCACTTCGTTGGAATCGTCGGACATGATCAATACCTCGCTCGGCGTGCGCGCCGCATCGTTCGATGGAATACGTCTGAGGTGCCGCGAACTGCTGGCGCATCCTAGCAGCAGCCCCCCGGCGTGACAATCCGCACGAAAACGCAAAGGGACTGCCCTTCCGGGGCATGCACCGGGATTACCTGCCGAAAGTCGCCCCCCGCCGCTACGCCGATGGCCGCCCGGCCACCGCGTCGGCAATGAGCGAGGCCAGCCGCCGCACGGTGGCGGCAAGGTCGGGGTGTTCCTCAAGGGCGCCGTCCACGCGGATGCCGTAGCGCTCATCCCGCAGGGGGCGGCGAACGCCATCGCCGCCGGGGTGTCCGGTGCCGTCGCGGTCGCCCAGCAGCACCGTGAGCGCGTTGTGGGTGATCACGATGGTGCGCCCGCCCACCTCCACGGTCAGGGTATCGCCGTCGTCCCGCACCTCGAAGCGCTGGTCCTCGGGCAATTCCTCGCGCATTTCGTCCAGGGCGGCGGCCACGGGGCGCAGCCGTTCGCGGGCCACGTCGCGCAGCCGCTCGGACATGCCGGTGGCGCTTTCGCCCACGGCCCGGCGGCGCGACAGTTCCTCGCGCAGCACATCGCGCGGGTTTTCCGGCCTGGTCCGCCACACGTAGCGCAACAGCAGGTAAATCAGCAGGACGAACAGGCCGCCCAGAATCAAGCCGCGTATCATGCCATACTCCATGCCGCGAAAGGTGTGCCTTGCGCAAGTGGCCGGACAAAGGCCCGGCCCGGCGGACATGCGGAACCATCGAAGCCGGGCGTGCCAGCCAGGCCAGGCACGTCAGTCAGGCCAGTCAGGCCACTCAGGCCAGATCGGTACATGCGGGCTGCCGGGCCGCTTCAGCCAGCGCGGCGTGCCCGCAGGTACCCCGCCCCGTCATGGCCATCCGCCCCCCCCGAACGGGGTGAAACCCGCAAACCGTTGCGGGGCGCGGATTGCCGGGGCGACGGCCAGTTTGCCCTTGACATCTTTCTTAACGTCTTCCTATGACTTACGTAACTGGAAAGCCATCGGCAAGGCCCGTTGGCACGTTCCGGACTGTCACGATTCCCGCGCGAAACGGTTGCGAACCGGCACCGCGCCCCGGCAAACCTCAACCCGCATCGCCGCCCGAAAACCGGACGATACGCCACGCGACACGGGGGAAAACGCCCGACAGCGCGACAGCGCGATAACGCAACTGCGTCAGCCACGGCAGCCACGGCGGATTACGAAACACAGGGACCACGCAGCGCCACGGGCACCCGCCCGTACCGCGCACCGCCAGGCAAAGGCCGCACGAACGGCACTGACGCACGACGTCACAGGGACGACGCCCCGCACGAGGAAGCACGAACGGAACACGGTTTTGTTGGCGGCATCACGCATTCATGGACACTGCGCCCTGCCCGGCAGGGATTTCATCTCCACAACCATCAGGAACAAGGGAGACGGATTATGTCCAAGGCGTTGGAGACCCAAAGAACCTATGCTCTCGTAGGAACCGGAGGTTGCGGTAAGACCTCGCTCGCCGAAATGCTGCTGTATCAGGCGGGCGTGGTCGGCCGCCTCGGCAAAATCGAGGAGGGCACCACCGCCCTCGACTTCGAGCCGGAGGAAACCAAGCGGCGCGGTTCCATTCAGCCCTCGGTGGCCACCCTGCAACGCAACGGTTCCCGCCACTTCCTGCTCGACATTCCCGGCGACAACAACTTCATCGGCGACATCGGCTACCTGCTTTCAGGCGTCGATGCCGCCGTTTTCGTCATCGATGCGGTGGACGGCGTGCGGCCGCTCACCCGCAAGCTGTGGCAGTCGGTGCGGGCCGCCGGGCTGCCCGCCGCTGTGTTCATCAACAAGGTGGACCGCGACCGGGCCGACTTCGACATGGCCTTCTCCGGCCTTTCCGCCATCCTCGGCATGCGGCCCGTGCTGCTGTACATGCCCATCGGCCAGCAGACCAATTTCAAGGGCCTGGTGGACGTGCTGGCGGGCAAGGCCTGGTTCTTCGACGACGACGGCAAGGTGACCGAGGGCGAAATACCCGCCGACATGGCCGACGATGTGTCCGCCCTGCGCGAGACCACCATCGAGAACATCGCCGAGGCCGATGAAACCCTGATGGAAAAATACCTCGAAGAGGGCGAACTGACCCCCGAGGAAATGGCCCTGGGCCTGCAAAAGGGCGTTCTGGCCGGGGATCTCGTGCCCGTGGTGGCCGGCGCCGCCATGGAAAACAAGGGCGGCGCGCAGTTGCTGGACACCATCGACCGCCTGCTGCCCTCGCCACTGCAACGCGCCGCATGGCTGGACGCGGGCGGCAAGGAACGGGCCAGCAGCCCCGGCGCCCCCGCCGCCTGTTTCGTGTTCAAGACCCTGGCAGACCCCTTCGCGGGGCAGCTCAGCCTGATCCGGGTGCTTTCGGGTACCGTCTCCACCGAATCCACCCTGAAGAACATGACCACGGGCGAACCGGAACGCCTTGGCTCGCTGCTGTACCTTACCGGCAAGACCCAGACCCCCTGCAAGGACGTGCTGGGGCCCGGCGCCGTGGTGGCCGTGGCCAAGCTGAAGGGCACCCGCACCGGCGACACCCTGTGCGACGAAAAGAACCCCTTCGCGCTGCCCAAACCGGCCATGCCGCCGCAGCTGATCACCTATGCCCTCGCCCCCAAGGAAAAGGGCGACGAGGACAAGGTGTTCACCGCCGTGCACAAGCTGCTGGACGAGGACATCACCCTGCGCCTGGCCCGCGACGAGGAAACCGGCGACATCCTGCTTTCCGGCATGGGCCAGCTGCACATCGAACTTTCCGTCGAAAAGGCCAGGCGGCGCTACAAGACAGAAATCGTGCTCAAGACCCCCAAGGTGCCCTACCGCGAAACCGTACGCGGCAAGGCCCAGGTGCAGGGGCGGCACAAGAAGCAGTCCGGCGGGCGCGGCCAGTTCGGCGACTGCTGGATAGAGATGGAAGGGCTGCCGCGCGGCTCCGGCTACGTGTTCGAGGATGCGGTGGTGGGCGGCTCCATCCCCCGCCAGTACATCCCCGCCGTGGACAAGGGCGTGCAGGAGGCCTCCGCGCGCGGGTACCTTGCCGGGTGCCCGGTGGTGGACTTCAAGGTGAAGCTGTACGACGGCAGCTACCACACGGTGGACTCGTCCGAAATGGCGTTCAAGATCGCGGGTTCGCTGGCCTTCAAGAAGGCCATGGAACAGATGAAGCCCACCCTGCTCGAACCCATCGTGCTGCTGTCCGTTTCCGTGCCCGACGAATACATGGGCGACGTCATCGGCGACCTGTCGTCGCGGCGCGGCAAGGTGCTGGGGTCCGATTCGCAGGTGGGCATCACCGAAATCAAGGCCCACGTGCCCATGAGCGAAGTGCTGCGCTACGCGCCCGACCTGCGTTCCATGACCGGCGGGCAGGGCGTGTTCACCATGGAATTCGACCACTACGAGGAAGCGCCGCCGCCGGTGGCCGAAAAGGTCATCGCCGACTACCGGAAGGAGCGCGGCGAGGAGTAGCCGAAGCTGCCGCCGCCAGTTGCGTGAAGACGGATGAAGAGAACTGACCACGAATGAGAAAAAGTGCGCCGCCCCCGGGGTTCCGGGGGCGGCATTCACGTTGTGGGCGTCAGAGGGCAAGACCGTTACGACGCACCGGATTCCCTCCAACCAGACAGGGGGCCCCATCGACAAATGCACACTGTCGTATTTTTGCATTCTGCATGCAAAAAGGTTGACCCTTCCTCTCCCCCTGACTAAGCTTGCCCCATGAAGCTTTCCACGCCTTCCAACGCGCCCTCCCCCACGACGGGCACCGCCGACAGCCTTGCCGTCATCCGGCACGAAAACCTCGACGAAAAGGTCTACGCCCGCATCCGGGCCATGATCGCCGACGGCGTGCTGGCCCCCGGCCAGCGCGTGGCGCAGGAGGCGCTGGCCGCGCAGCTTGGCGTCAGCCGCACCCCGCTGGTCAACGCGCTGAAACGGCTGGCGCAGGACGGGCTGCTGCGGGCCATTCCCCGGCGGGGGTTCCGGGTGCGCGAACTGACCCTGCTGGAACTGGTGCAGTTGTTCGAGTTGCGCGAACGGCTGGAGCCGCTGGCGGCGGAACTGGCCGCAACGCGCATCACCCCGGACGAGGCGGAGCGCATGGCCGATGAATGGCGGGCCATGGCCAGCCTGCCGGACACGCCGGAGGCGCACCAGACCTACGTGGAGCGCGACCGGGCCTTCCACCGGCGGCTGGCCGAGCTTTCCTGCAACCCCTTCCTGCGTGCGGCCATGGACCCGGTAAGCATGCTGGCCGCCGCCTACCTGCACGGCACCCCCCGCCCGTGGGAAGACACCGTCCCCGATCATCTGGCCATCATTGAGGGACTGCGCCGGGGCGACCCTGCGGCCAGTGGAGCGGCCATGCGCAACCACATCGCACCGTCGCTGACCGCGTTGCGGCAGGCCCTGGCTGATGCCGAGGCTCCGGACGGGCCGGACGCCCTGCTCCCGACACCGGACGCGTCACCAGTCCCGGCAGGCGACGACAGCCACGAACCGCCCAAGGCGGCCTGAAGCAACCCCCTGCCCCACCGGCAGCCGACCATACCCCCCCTGCACCCGCCGCATCTCCATCCACAAGGAGTGACCATGCCCAGATTCGCCGCCAACCTGACCATGCTGTTCACCGAACTGCCGTTCGCCGAGCGCTTCGCCGCCGCGCGGGCGGCGGGCTTTGACGCCGTGGAATACCTGTTTCCCTACGACCACGCCCCGGAAGCGCTGGCCGCGCTGCTGCGCGACAACGACCTGACCCAGGTGCTGTTCAACCTGCCTGCGGGCGACTGGGCCGCCGGAGAACGCGGCATTGCCGCCCTGCCGGGGCGCGAGGCGGAATTCCGCGCCGGGGTGGACCGTGCCGTCGCTTACGCCAAGGCCCTTGGCGTGCCCCGGCTGAACTGCCTGGCGGGCAAGGTGCCGGACAACGACCCCACCGCCGCGCAGGCCGCGTGGTCCACCCTGGTGGACAACGTGCGCTTCGCCGCCGACCGGCTGGCCGAGGCCGGGCTGGTGCTGCTGGTGGAATTCATCAACCGCAAGGACATTCCCGGCTTCTTCCTGCATTCCACCGCGCAGGTGCTGCGCCTGATGGACGAGGTGGACCGCCCCAACGTGCTGTTGCAGTACGACGTCTACCACGCCCAGCGCGAAGAGGGCGAACTGGCCGCCACCCTGTGCGCCCACATGGCCCGCATCGGCCACGTCCAGATTGCGGACACGCCGGGCCGCCACCAGCCCGGTACCGGAGAGATCAACTACCCCTTCCTGTTCGCCGAACTGGACCGCCTGGGCTACGCCGGGCACGTCGGGCTGGAATACGTGCCCGCGCCCGGTACGCTGGCGTCGCTGGACTGGATGCGTCCGTACGCGCAGCGGGCATGATGACAACCACGCAACACCGCACCGCAAAGGAGCACGCCATGCAACGCATCGGATTCATCGGGCTGGGCATCATGGGCGCCCCCATGTGCCGCAACCTGCTCAAGGCCGGATTTCCGGTAACCGCCTACACCCGCAACGGCGACAAGCTGCGGGCCATGGCAGCGGAAGGGGCCGTGGCCGCTGAAAGCCCCGCCGCCGTGGCCGCCGCATCGGACGTGGTCATCACCATGCTGCCCAACTCGCCCGAGGTGCGCGCGGTGGCCCTTGGCCCCGACGGCATCGCGGAAGGTGCGGCCCCCGGCTGCATCGTGGCGGACATGAGCTCCATCGCCCCGCTGGCCAGCCGCGACATCGCGGCGGAACTGGCCAAGAAGTCCATCCGCATGCTGGACGCCCCGGTGAGCGGCGGCGAGCCGAAAGCCGTCGACGGCACCCTGTCGGTGATGGTGGGCGGCGCGCAGGCGGACTTCGACGCCTGCCTGCCGGTGTTCAAGGCCATGGCCGCTTCCGTGGTGCGCGTGGGCGAGGTGGGCGCGGGCAACGTGGCCAAGCTGGCCAACCAGATCGTGGTGGCGGGCAACATCGCCGCCATGTCCGAGGCGCTGGTGCTGGCCACCCGCGCCGGGGCGGACCCGGACCTGGTCTACCAGGCCATCCGGGGCGGCCTTGCAGGCAGCACAGTGCTGGATGCCAAGGCCCCGCTGGTCATGGACGGCAAGTTCGCGCCCGGTTTCCGCATCAAGCTGCACGCCAAGGATCTGGGCAACGTGCTGGAAACCTCGCGCGAGTTGCACGTGCCCCTGCCGCTGGCCGCGCAACTGATGGAGGTAATGCAGGGACTCATGGCCGACGGGCTGGGAGACGCCGACCACGGCGCGCTGATCCGCCACTGGGAAAAGCTGGCCGGGGTGGAGGTGCGCCGCAAGCCGTCGTAGACGGCATGCCGGGCGTCCGCTGATCATTTGTTGAACATTCGTTGTTCACAGCTCGCACAAAATTATCATGCCCCGCCTCCACATGCCGCGCCGCCCCACCGGGTGGCGCGGCTTTCGTGTGCCGTTCGCCCTGTTTGCCCTGCCGCCGTGCGGCCAGCATCGCGCAGTGCGCCCCTTTGCCCACGGCACCTGAGCCGTTGCACCCCAGGCATGCGCCGCGCCGCCCGCCCCTTCCGGAGACTGTTCAGCCAAACGGCACGGGTCGGTGTGCGCATCGCATCCCCTTGTGAGGCCCGTCTTTTTGCGATAGCAAGAGGAACTGACCCGTGCCCTTTCGCACCTCACCGGACGCGTAACCAGAGTGGAGCCCCTCGCATGGCGGACCAGACCCCGCACCTGACCATCACCCCCCTTGGCGGACTCGGAGAGATCGGCCTGAACTGCCAGATCTGGTCCACGCCAGACTCCATGGTCCTGGTGGACTGCGGTCTGATGTTCCCCGAAGACTACCACCTTGGCGTGGACGTGGTGATTCCGCGCTTCGACCACGTGATGCAGAACCGCCACCGGGTGCGCGGCATCGTGCTTACCCACGCGCACGAGGACCACATCGGCGCGCTGCCGTGGCTGATGCCCCACCTGAAGGCCCCCATCTACGGGTCGCGCTTCACCCTGGCCCTCGTGGAGCACAAGCTGCGCGAGCACGGCCTGGCCGACCGCGTGGAACTGGTGCCCGTCTCGCCGGACGCGCCGCTGGTGCTTGGCGACATGACCTTCCGTTTTCTACCCGTGTGCCATTCCATCATCGAAGGGTACGCCCTGGCCGTGGAAACCCCGGCGGGCCGCGTGGTGCACACCGGCGACTTCAAGATCGACCCCAACCCCCTGTCCGGCCCCGGCACCGACCTTGCGCTGTTCCGCGACTTCGCCGGGGACGAGGGCGTGCGCCTTCTGCTGTCCGATTCGACCAACATCGAGCGTGACGGCCAGTCGCTGGGCGAACGCGAGATCATGGATACCTTCCGCCAACTGTTCCACGAGGCGGAAGGCCGCATTGTCGTCACGCTGTTCTCCAGCCACATCCAGCGCATCCAGGAAGTGTTCGACCTGGCCAGCGAGTTCGGGCGCAAGGTGGTGGTCAGCGGGCGCAGCCTGATGAACAACATAGAGATAGCGCGCAACCTGGGCTTTCTGCGGGCAGAGGCGGGCATGATCCTGGACGCCGTGACCATGCCCCCCATGGCCGACCGCGACCTGGTGCTGCTGGTCACCGGCTCGCAGGGCGAGCCGCTGTCGGCCCTTTCGCGCATCATCATGGGCGAGCACAGGCAGCTTTCCATCCACCGGGGCGACACGGTGGTCATGTCTTCGCGCTTCATCCCCGGCAACGCACGGGCCATCACCAAGCTGATCAACGAACTGTACCGGCTGGGCGCGGAAGTCTACTACGACAAGGTGCGCTCCATCCACGCTTCTGGCCACGCCCACCGCGACGAATTGCGCGCCATGATCGAGGCGGTACGGCCCCGCTACTTCGTGCCGGTGCACGGCGAGTACCGTCATCTGGTCAAGCACTGTCGCCTGGCGCAGGAATGCGGCGTGGCGCCGGAACGCACCATAACCCTGGAAAACGGCGACCCCATCACCCTCACCCCGGAAGGCGTGCGCTTTGAAGAGCACGTGCCGGTGGAGTTCATTCTGGTGGACGGCAAGGGCGTGGGTGACGTGGGGCATTCGGTGCTCAAGGAACGGCACATCCTTGGCGGCGAAGGCATGGTGATCGTGGTGCTGGTGGTGGACGAAATGAGCTGGGAAGTGCTGCACGGCCCGGAAATGCTGTCCAAGGGCTTCGTGTTCGAGCAGCACTACAACCATGTGCTTGAAGACGCCAAGTGCATCGTGCTGGACATCTTCGAGAACATCCCCCCCGGCGAGACAGAGCGCTTGCAGGACCGCATCCGCTCGTCGTTGCGGCGGTTCTTCCGCAAGGTGCTGGAGCGCGACCCCATCGTGGTGCCCGTGGTGACCACCATCTGAGCCTGCTCCCGGTCCCCCGGTCGCCCTTGCGGGCCTGACGACAGTCCTTCCGGCCCTTTGCCGGACCTGACGGCGCCCAATTTCGGGTACTGACGATGCAACGCGGCGGGCACCGCCCGCCGGAGCGGAGCGGCGACATGCGCGTGGTACGGGTGCAATACAAGGGCAGCGTGTTCTTTGGCGCGTTGCAGGACGACGGCGTGGTGTGCCTGAACCACCAACTGGGCCTGAAAGACCCCATCCCCCTGGCGGAACTTTCCATCCTGCCGGTGGTGGCCCCTTCCAAAATCATCTGCGCGGGCATGAACTACCGCGACCACGCGGCGGAAATCGGCTTTCCCGTGCCGGACGAGCCGGTATTCTTCCTGAAGGCGCCCACCGCCGTCATCGGCAGCGGCCAGCCCATCCTGGTGCCGCAGGGCGTGGGCCGGGTGGACTACGAAGGCGAACTGGCCCTTGTGGTCGGGCGGCAGTGCCGCAACATTTCACCGGATGCCGTACCCGCGCACATCTTCGGCTATACCTGCGCCAACGACGTCACCGCCCGCGACCTGCAACGGCGCGACGGCCTGTTCGGCCGCTGCAAGGGCTACGACACCTTCTGTCCCGTGGGGCCGTGGATAGAAACCGATCTGCCCGACACCGCCAACCTGGCCGTGCGCACCCTGGTCAACGGCGAGGTGCGCCAGCAGGGCAACACCGCCGACATGCTGTTCACCCCCAACGAGATGGTCAGCGCCATCTCGCGCGTCATGACCCTGCTGCCCGGCGACCTGATCCTTACCGGCACCCCGGTGGGCGTCGGCCCCATCGTGCCCGGCGACGAGGTGCGCGTGGAAGTGGAGCAGGTGGGCCTTTTGATCAACCCCGTGCTGGCCGCCCCGGATGCGGACGAGCATGCCGAGGTGCCGTTGCAGTAGGCGGGGCCGGTTCCGCCTCGGCCCGCCTCCGCCCCCTGCCTGATCGCGTTGCCCCAGCATGCCCGCCGCGTACGCCCCAGGTTTTCTCCGCGTTCTCTCCGCAGTCTCTCCACATACGGGCAGCCGGTGCGAGCTTTTTCGCCACTCGCCCCACCCCATCGCTTGCCATCCGCCACAATCTGACGTATGCAGTCCTGCCTTTTACACCAAGCACACTCCGGTTTCGGCCCGGGGTGCCCGCCACGCCACGTGCGGCGCGGGTTGAAGGGCCATGGCCGGTGTGGAAGAAAAAACCCGCAAGGAGTTCTGAAATGGCTTACGTTTCCATGAAGCAGATGCTGGAAACCGGCGTGCACTTCGGTCACCAGACCCGCCGCTGGAACCCCAAGATGCGCCCCTTCATCTTCGGCGCCCGCAACGGCATCCATATCATCGACCTGCAGCAGACCGTTAAGCTGTTCCGCACCGCCCACGACAAGGTTGTGGACACCGTGGTCAACGGCGGCAAGGTCGTGTTCATCGGCACCAAGCGCCAGGCTCAGGAAGCCGTGGCCGTGGAAGCCAGCCGCGCCGGGCATTTCTACGTGACCAACCGCTGGATGGGCGGCACGCTGACCAACTTCACCACCATCCAGAAGAGCATCGACCGCCTGAAGAAGCTCGAGGTCATGTTCGCCGACGGCACCGTCAACAAGTACCAGAAGAAGGAAATCCTGCGCATGCAGCGCGAGATGGACAAGCTGCTGGCCACCCTTGGCGGTATCAAGGAAATGGACCGGCTGCCCCAGCTGGCCTTCATCGTGGACCCGCACCGCGAAGACATCGCCGTGAAGGAATGCCGCAAGCTCGGCATCCCCATCGTGGCGGTCACCGATACCAACTGCGACCCCGACCTGATCGACTTCGTCATTCCCGGCAACGATGACGCCATCCGCGCCATCAAGCTCTTCGTGGCCGCCATCGCCGACGCCTGCATGGAAGGCGACGCCATGCGCAAGGAACGCAAGGGCAAGGACGCCGAGGAAGAACTGAAGAAGGCCGCAGCGCCCAAGGCCGAAGCCGCCCCCGCCGCTGAAGCCCCCGCCGCTGAAGCCCCCGCGGCCCCCGTTGTCGAAGCCGCCGCCGAGTAACCAGACCTCCACGACCTCTCAGGGAGACCGCACAATGGCAATTACCGCCCAGATGGTTAAGGAACTGCGCGAAAAGACCGGCGCCGGCATGATGGATTGCAAGAAAGCCCTGGAAGAAAACGATGGCAGCCTCGAAAAGGCCATCGACTGGCTGCGCCAGAAGGGCCTTTCCAAGGCCGCCAAGAAGGCTGGCCGCGCCACCTCCGAAGGCGTCATCGGCAACTACATTCACTCCACCGGCAAGATTGCCGTTCTCGTGGAAGTGAAGTGCGAGACCGACTTCGTGGCTCGCAACGAGAAGTTCCAGGAATTCGCCAAGAACGTGGCCATGCAGATCGCGGCCAACAACCCCGCCGCCGTGGACGCCGAGTCCGTGGACCCCGCCGTCATCGAGCGCGAGCGCGAGGTTTACCGCCAGAAGGCCCGCGAAGAAGGCAAGCCCGAGAACATCATCGAGAAGATCGTTGAAGGCGGCATCAAGAAGTTCTACAAGGAGATCTGCCTCCTGGAACAGCCGTACATCCGCGACGACAAGCTGACCATCCGCGACCTGCTGAACGACGTCATCGCCACCCTGGGCGAAAACGTCACCATCGGTCGCTTCGTCCGCTTGCAGCTGGGCGCGGAAGAAGCCTAGCCGCAGGACGGAACGCCGCCATGCCGCACGGATGCAACCGCACCAAGATCGGCATGGAGCAGACCGTGCTCGCATCATGAATGAAAGGGGGGTCGCGAGACCCCCTTTTTCGCGGGCTGCGACTTGGGGTATGTTTCCCCTCGGCAGCCGGGCGGGCGGGACTTCCACGCCGCCGCCACACACCAAGCCCCCGGCTGCCCCGCCGCCGCGAGGCCCCACGGGACGGGGCATCGTCCCCCCGGCGCGCCCCGCGCGCCCCACGCAAAGCAGGCCCCGCGCGCGAACGGCCCAGCCCCACGCCGCCCGGCCCCGGAGAAAGAACACCCATGCGCGACACCTTCCTCGTCTTTGGCCAGCCGCTCATCGAACAGGCGGAAATGGACGAAGTACTCGACAGCATGAAGCGGGCGTGGATTGGCACCGGCCCCAAGGTGCACCAGTTCGAAAAGGATTTCGCCGCCTACAAGGGCATGCCCTACGCCGCCGCCGTCAACTCGTGCACGGCCGCGCTCCAGCTTTCCTGCCTTGCCCTCGACCTTGCGCGGGGCGACGAGGTAATCACCACGGCCATGACCTTCTGCGCCTCGGTGAACGCCATCATCCACTCCGGCGCCACCCCGGTGCTGGCCGACGTGGACCCGGTGACCCAGAACATCGACCCTGCCGACATCGAACGCCGCATCACCCCGCGCACCAAGGCCCTGCTGGTGGTGCACTTCGCGGGGCGCGCCTGCGACATGGACCCCATCATGGACATTGCGCGGCGGCACAACCTGGCGGTCATCGAAGACTGCGCCCACGCCATCGAAACCACCTACAAGGGCAAGCAGGCGGGCGACATCGGGGACATCGGCTGCTTCAGCTTCTACGCCACCAAGAACGTGGTCACCGGCGAGGGCGGCATGATCCTCTCGCGCGACAAGGCCAGGATCGACCGTATGAAGATCATGGGCCTGCACGGCATGAGCGCCGACGCCTGGGCCCGCTTCTCCGATTCGGGCTACAAGCACTATTACGTCGTCGATCACGGCTTCAAGTACAACATGATGGACATGCAGGCCGCCCTCGGCATCCACCAGCTGAAGCGTGTGGAGGCCTACTGGAAGCGCCGCGAGGCCGTGTGGCAGCGCTACATGCAGGCCTTCGCCGACCTGCCCGTGGGCCTGCCCGCCGCGCCGGAACCGGACACCCGCCACGCCTACCACCTGTTCGCCATCCGGGTGAACGAGGCGCGTTGCGGCGTCTCGCGCGATGCCATGCTGCCCATGATGACCGCCCGCAAGATCGGCGTGGGGGTACACTACCTGGCCATTCCGGAACACCCCTACTACCAGAAGAACTACGGCTGGAATCCGGACGACTACCCCAACGCCGTGGCCTACGGACGCGAAACCATCTCGTTGCCGCTTTCGCCCAAGCTCAGCGAACAAGACGTGGACGACGTGATCGAGGCCGTGCGCGACATCGTCACCGGCAAGGGATAGGTAGCCATTTTTATACGTTTTTTGCGAGGGACATCGACTTTTTATGCGCCTCCGGCGGGCAGGGGCTTTGCCCCCTGCACCCCCGAGCTTTAATTCTCCGTCTTTCTTGCCTTTCCGCTGTACGGGAAATTGTCTTTCCTCCTTACACCCCGCAGCGGTCTTCCGCTGCGGGTGGCTGGTGCGGGCAGGATGCAAGGAATTACGATTTTTTGTGGCCGGGCAAGGCGGCGCGCATTTTTCGAGCGGAACATACTTCAGTATTTGAGCATCGAAAAACGCCCGCCAACGCCGCCCGGCCCAATAAAGTGGATTCTGCGGGCAGCGTGACCGCGCGACATCAATCCAGGCCCAGCCCTCGCTCCCCCAACCTCAACCCCGCCGCCACCGGCAGGACTGCATGCCCCCCGCCATCACCGGCCTTGTGCTCACCTACAACGGCGAACGCCTGCTCGACAGGTGCCTCGCCTCGCTGTCCTTCTGCGACAGGGTTCTGGTGGTCGATTCCTTCAGTACCGACCGTACCGTGGACATGGCCCGCGCGGCCGGGGCAGAAGTCGTCCAGCGCACGTGGGAAGGGCCGGGCCCGCAGTTCCGCCACGCCCTCTCGCTCATCGACACCGAATGGGTGTTCAGCCTGGACCAGGACGAAATCTGCACCGAAGAACTGCGCGAAAGCGTGCTGGCCGCAGTGCGCGCGCAGGTGCGCGGGGGCGAGGGCAGCCATGCCGCCAAGGCTGGCCACTGGGTACCCCGGCGCTCGTGGTACTACGACCGGTTCATGGAGCACAGCGGCTGGTACCCGGACTATCTGCTGCGGCTGTTCCGCCCCGCCCACATGGATGTGCACGTCTCCGGCGCGCACTATTCGTTCCACCCCAGGGGCGAAACGGGCCGCCTGCGCGGCGACATCCTGCACTACCCGTACGACAGCTTTCGCCAGCACCTGGACAAGATCAACTCGTACGCCCAGCAAGGCGCGGACGACCTGCGCGCCAAGGGGCGGCAGGGCGGCGTGGCCGTGGCCACGGCGCACGGCCTGGCCCGGTTCCTGAAACTGTACGTGGTCAAGCTGGGCTTTCTGGATGGCCGGGCGGGCTTCATCAACGCGGCGCACGGGGCCTTCTATGCCTTTCTGAAGTACATCCGGGTGCGCGAGGGCAACTGGGGCGCACCCTTCGACCATCACTAGACGCACGGCGACACTGCGGCGATGCCGCCAACGCCCCGCGAACGACCACGAATTCACGACGACGCAACATACAACCACCATACCGAGGGACGGACATGAGCGAACTCCGCTACAAGCGCGTGCTGCTCAAGCTCAGCGGCGAAGCCCTGGCGGGCGAAAACAAGTTCGGTATTGACCCCCAGACTGTTTCGAAGATATGCGAGGAAATCGCCGAGGTTGTCGACATGGGCCTGCAAGTGGCGCTTGTCATCGGCGGCGGCAACATCTTCCGCGGCCTCTCCTCGTCCGCCAAGGGCATGGACCGCTCATCGGCCGACTACATGGGCATGCTGGCCACGGTGCTCAACGCGCTGGCCGTGCAGGACGCCCTGGAAAAGATCGGCCATCCCACGCGGGTGCTTTCGGCCATCACCATGCAGGAAGTCTGCGAGCCGTACATTCGCCGCCGGGCCGACAGGCACCTGGAAAAGGGCCGCGTGGTCATCTGCGCGGCAGGCACCGGCAACCCCTACTTCACCACCGACACGGCGGCCGCGCTGCGCGGCATGGAACTGAAGTGCCAGGCCATCATCAAGGCCACCAAGGTCGACGGCGTCTATGACAAGGACCCCATGAAGCATGACGACGCCGTGATGTTCCGCAGCCTCGGCTACGTCGAAACGTTGCAGCGCAAGCTCGGCGTCATGGACTCCACGGCCATCACCCTGGCCATGGAAAACGACGTGCCCATCATCGTCTGCAACATGTTCAAGGGCAGCATCAAGCGCGTGGTCATGGGCGAAGACGTCGGAACCATCGTACACGGAGGCTAACCCCTTATGGATATGGATACCATTCTTCTCGATGCCGAAGAGCGCATGGAAAAGGCCCTCGGCGCACTGGACCGCGAATTCGCCAAGCTGCGCACCGGCCGCGCCTCCACCTCTCTCGTGGACAACATCAAGGTGGACTACTACGGCACCCCCACGCCCATCAGCCAGTTGGCGTCCGTCAGCGTGCCCGACAGCCGCACCCTGACCATCCAGCCGTGGGACCGTTCGGCCTTTTCGCTGGTGGAAAAGGCCATCATGAAGTCGGACCTTGGCCTGAACCCGGTCAACGACGGCAAGATCATCCGCATCTCCATCCCGCCGCTGACCGAGGAACGCCGCAAGGACCTCGTCAAGGTGGCCCGCAAGTACACCGAAGAAGCCAAGGTGGCCGTGCGCAACGTGCGCCGCGATGCCAACGACGCCCTGAAGAAGCTGGAAAAGGGCAAGGATATTTCCGAGGACGACGTGCGCAAGTCCACCGACGACGTGCAGAAGCTGACCGACCGCTTCGTGGCCAAGTCGGACGAGAAGTGCACGGCGAAGGAAAAGGAAATCATGGAGCTTTAGGAAACGGCCTCCGAACGGCTTGCGCATGTTCGGTCGCACGGAATGATTCCACATGGCCGGTCGCGCCCGCAGCAGTCCCGCCCCGCACACGCGGTTGGACGGACGGGTGGGCGGACCGGCCATGGCGCATATGACGCGGAGGCATCGCCCGCGTACCAGAGGCTTATCGTGAACAACGCTTCCACGGCGGGGTCCCCCCTGCCGGAAACTCTTGCGCCAGACACCCTGCCCCGCCACGTGGCCATCATCATGGACGGCAACGGGCGCTGGGCCACCCAGCGCGGCCTTTCACGCAGCGACGGCCACCGTGCGGGCACCGAGGCAGCCAGGGCCATCGTCACCGAATGCCGCACCCTGGGCATACCCCACCTGACCATGTACACCTTCTCCAAGGAAAACTGGGGGCGCCCCGGTGCCGAGGTGAAGTTTCTGTTCGAGCTGCTGGTGGACTTCCTGCGCGAGGAGTTGCCCAACCTCGTCAAGCGCGACATCCGGCTGTCCGTGTTCGGCCAACTGGCCGACCTGCCGTTGGCCGCGCGCAAGGCGCTGGAGCACGCCATCTCCCGCACCGCCGCCTGCACCACCATGCGCCTGAACCTTGCGCTCAACTACTCCGCCCGCGACGAAATCCTCATGGCCTGCCGCGCCCTGGCCGCCGAGGGCCTGCCCCCGGATGCCATCACCGAGCAAGCCTTTGCCGCGCGGCTGTGGACCACGGGCCAGCCCGACCCGGACCTGGTCATCCGTACCAGCGGCGAAGTGCGCATCAGCAATTTTCTGCTCTACCAGAGCGCCTACAGCGAATTCCACTTCACCGACACCCTCTGGCCAGACTTCACCCCAGAGCATTTCCGCGCCGCCCTGCGCGATTACGCCGGACGGCAACGCCGCTTCGGCAAAACGGAGGCAACCCCCGCGTGACCCCGGCATCTCCCCACTTCCAACGCGTCGTCACCGGCACGGCCCTTGCCGCCCTGCTTACCGTGGGCCTTGCCATGGGCGGCTGGGTGCTGCTGGTCATGGTGGTGGCCGTGGCCAGCCTGGCCCTGCTGGAATTCTACACCATGTTCTGGCCCGGCAACGCCCGCCTGCCCCTGAAGGCCGCAGGCATGGCCCTTGGTGCCGCCGTACTGGCGGCAGGCCACATGGACCGCCCGTGGATGGTGCTGGGCTGCATCGCCGCCGCCTTCCTGGTGGGGGCCGTGGGCTTTCTGCTCGCCTGGGGCAACGGCGATGACGACTGCCGCTTCACCGAAGGCCAGGTGCTGGCGGCGGGCATCCTGTACGTGCCCGTGCTGCTGCTGCCCGCCCTGCACTTCAACCGCTGGGAACAGCTGGTGGTCGTGCTGGCCGCCGTCATCTCCGACACCGGCGCCTATTTCATCGGCACCTGGTTCGGCAAGGCCCGCATCTGGCCGCGCGTCAGCCCCAAGAAAAGCTGGGTCGGCAGCCTTGGCGGCCTTGCCCTGTGCGTGCTCGCCTGCACCGGCGTCGGCGTTGCCGCAGGTACCGCCCCGTGGTGGGCCTTTGCCCTGCTGGGCGGCCTGCTGAACGTGGCCTCGCAACTGGGCGACTTTTTCGAATCCGCCCTCAAGCGCACCCTCGGCGTCAAGGATTCCGGCACCCTGCTGCCCGGCCACGGCGGCCTGCTCGACCGCATCGACAGCCTGCTCTTTGTCGTGCCCGCCTATGCTGCCCTGGATTCGGTGTTTCCGTTCTTTTAATGTTTGTCGGGGGAGAGGAAGGAACCTTTTGAAGCGACAGCCGTCGGCGAGTCTTCGAGCCATACGGATGACGACAGCAGAGCTAAAGGTTCCTTCCTCTCCCCCGCACCCCCTCTCCATCCTCCCAAACTTTTCAGTTGAAAAACCGTTGCCGCCATACCCATTGAAAAGTTTGGTGGAAAGGGGGATGGGGGTCCG
>Ga0247728_10068_pt1 | contig 49168 bp, 37 predicted proteins | sample SalenrCarbi39_FD_183048 | JGI IMG/M metagenome (GOLD analysis project Ga0247728, IMG submission 183048) | Saline wetland microbial communities from Lincoln, Nebraska, United States - Carb-i39 | ecosystem: Environmental > Aquatic > Non-marine Saline and Alkaline > Salt marsh | place: USA: Nebraska...
CCCAGCCCACCGAGATGCTGCCCGCGCTGGGGGACAGGACGACCATGGGCGTGTGCGCCATGTTGGCCGTGGCCACCGCCGTGACATAGTTGGTGATGCCAGGGCCGTTCTGGCCAATGACCACGCCGGCCCTTCCGGTCATGCGGGTGAATGCGTCTTCCATATGCCCGGCGGTCTGTTCGTGACGCACCGAAATGAAATCGATGCCCGCCGCCGGAAACAGGTCCAGCAGGTCCATGAAGGCCGACCCGAGGATACCGCTAACATGCGTAACGCCTTCCTGCACAAGAACTTCAGCCATTGCTTCACTGGGGGTCATCTTGGGCATGATATGCTCCTTGAAAATAGGGAATGCGCGCTGGCGGATGTCCGGCCGGTAGACACCCGTCCCCCCGTCATACGGATGGAGCCAGTGCGTTACCTATTTCTTGCAAAACATGGTCCCGCGGCGATGCCACACAATAACCTATTGAATATTAACAGTTATCTTCATGATTTTTCCTGTTTCCCATGGCATACGGACATGAAGCGTCCAGACATCCAGACAGTTCTCGCACAGTCGTCCGACCGCTCCGACAGTCCACCCTCGCAACGCCCCTGTGTCCCCTCCATTCACCTTGACACGGCGGCCACGTCGGGGCACCTCCCCCCGTACCGGCCCATGCTCCTCATGCCCCGCATGTCTTGCATGACCGCCACCACCGCCCCCGCAGGAGACCCCGTGGCCCGAAAACGCCCCCGCAAGCCTTCCCCGCCGCTGCCGCCGCCGCGTGCTTCCGCGCGACTGTACGCACGCATCGCGCCCCGGCACATCGCCATGTTCCGCTTTCTGCTGGAGGCACAGGACAACCTGGGCTACATGACCGTGCTTGACCGTGGGGTCGGCGGAGGCACGGACGGCGTCCCGAGCGGCCCGGCCGGTCCGGACGGTCCGGTTGCCGCACCTCATGACGGGGCCACTGAACGTGGTGCCGAGGTTACGGAAACCACGGTGACCGCCCCCGCCCGCAATACCTCCGGCACGGGCGCCGACGCGGTGCTCAAGATCGTGTTCTCGCCCCATCAGGAACGGGAGATGCGCGCCTTTCTGGACGGCATGCGCGCCACCATTCCCTTCACGGTTTTCGAATCGCCGCTGCGCACGCCGGCCCCGCCAGCCGGGTAGAACCTGCGGAACAGGGCAGGCGCACGGCGGTCATCCGCCGCATGAAAAACGACCGGGGCGCACCCTATGGTGCGCCCCGGTCGTTTCAGCCTGCCATCCCCGATCGCCGGGGGCATCCGGCAACACTGGCCGCGAAAAACCCCTTTCCCCTCCCTCTTCTCAGAACAGCGTGCCCTGCTCCCCTGCCCCGCCGCGCAGCGCCTGCATGCGCCGGATGTACGCGCCCACGTCGAACTTGGAGCGCGCCCCGTTGTAGGTCATGGAGCGAATGGTGCCCTGCACGGGCCGCTCGCCCCACGGACGATCATGTACCCCTCCCATGGACCAGGCGATGCCGGTGTAGCCGTTGCTATCGCGGCCATCCAGAAAATAGCGGTCGTTCAGGGCCACGGCGGCGCGCACGGCATCTTCGGGCGTGGGCGACCACAGCAGTATCTGCTTGGCCCAGTACATGCGCAGGTAGCCGTGCATGCGCCCGGTGACCACCATTTCGGTCTGGGCCGCGTTCCACAGCGGGTCCGCCGTGCGCGCGGCGACCAGTTGGGCCTCGTCGTACAGGGCCGGGCGCGGGTCGCTGCGGTGCTTGTCCAGGGTGTTCCGCGCCCAGTCGGGAAAGCAGGTGGTGGCGTCGTAGTCCTGCGCGTGCAGGCAGAAATTGTCGGCCAGTTCGCGCCGCACGATCAGTTCTTCCAGAAACGAGGCCCGGCAGTCGTCCGGCGCGGCCACACCATCCGGGCTGGCCTGGGCCACCAGCGCGGCCCGCTGGGCGGACAGCATGCCGAAGTGCAGGTACGGCGACAGACCGGACACGCCGCCCGCGTTGGGGTCATTGCGCAAATGGTAGCGATGCAGGCGGGTGCGGACAAAGTCGTCCAGTGCGGCGCGGGCTGCGTCCTCTCCGGACGCGATGTCCGGAATGCCCGGCAGCGGCCCCACCTCGGCCACGGTGCGGTCCACCGAAAGGCCGTCGCGCAGGGACGCCCAGTCCACGTCGGGGACAGGCAGCGACCATGGGGGCACCGGCCCGGAAGACACGGATGGCAGCGGGGGGATGGACGTCAGGAATTCCGGCAGCAGACGGTGGATTTTCGGGCGCAGGGTGCGGGCCGCGTATTCGCGTTTGGGCGAGGCTACCCGGCAGGGCACCACGTTGCGGCCATCCACCTCGTGCAGGGGGCAGAATCCGGCCAGCCCCCGCGCGGCAGAGGCCAGCCAGGCCCGCTTCATCCGCAGCACGTCGAAGTCCGTGACCACCAGCGCGGCATGCACCGAGCGGGCATAGCCCACCACTTCTTCCGGCGGGTTGCCGCGCAGCACCACCAGGGGGATGCCCGCAGCCGCCAGATGGCGCGCGGTTTCCTGCATCCCGCGCAGCAGAAAACCGAACTGGCGGATGGTGGCGCCCAGAAAGCCGTTTGCCAGGCACCACACCACGGCCAGCGGCGCGCCCAGCCGAGCGGCCTCCGCGTGGGCGTGCAGCAGCGCCCAGTTGTCGCGGGCGCGGTGCTCGCGGTGCATCCAGTACAGCACCGGGGCACGGCCCGGATGTCCGGCGCGGCCCGCGCGTGCGCCAGGGCCTGCGGAAACGGCGGGAGCAACGTGGTCTGCGGGATGCGCAGGCCCACCATGCATGGCCACCACGCGGCGAGGGTCCATGACCGATGAAAGGCCCGACGGCGGGTACGCGTCCTGCGGCGCCATGACATCCTCCCTGCCCCAATGGACTGCCGACCGATGCGCCCCGCGCCCGTATTCACACGCAGACCGGGCAGACGGGGCCAACGCCTCAGCGCGTTTCCAGCGTCTCCATGCACGACTTGAGGTCGCAGATCATGTCCAACACGTCCATGTTGTGGTTGACGCGCCAGTAGAACTCCTCGACCTCGAAGGGTTTGGTGAGAAAGTCGTTGGAGCCGTTCTTGAGGAATTGGGCGGTGAGCGGGCCGGACCCCACCGAAGACACCCCGATGATGGCCACGCGATCCATCTTGTGGCGACCGCGCAACTCGCGCACCAGTTCTATGCCATCCATGTTGGGCATCTGGTAGTCGGTAATCACCAGGCGGGTATGCGGGTTCTGCTCGAACACGGCCAGCGCTTCCACGCCATCCCCGGCCTCCAGCACACGAAAACGCTGCACTTCCAGCAATTTTTTGATCTGGGCGCGCTGGGTGCGCGAATCGTCCACCACCAGCGCGGTGATGAACTGGTTCTTGAACACCCGCTCCAGGCTGGCCACCATGGGGTCCATGTCCTGGATGGAGCCCTTGAAGAAGTAGTCCACCACGCGCCGCTCGATGAACCGCCGGCGGATATCGTCGTTGAAGGTGGCGGTCAGCACGATGGACGGCACCTTCCAGGCCAGGCACAGGTCCACGGCCTCGCCGTCGGGGGCATCGGGCAGGTTCAGGTCGATGACGGCAATGAAAATCTGCTGGCCATTGTCGCGCAGCAGGGTCTCTGCTTCCTGCATGCTGTGGGCAATGAGCGTGTCGAACTGGGTAAGCGCCTGAATCTGCTTGCGGATGATCTTGGACTGTACGTTGCTGTCCTCGATGATCAGCACCGTATGCGGCGCTTCTGCGGTCATGTTCATGCGGCCTCCCCGGCGCGTCATATGTCGGTGTGTCGACCGGATGCTACACGCTCGGCAGGGGCTGCGCAATGCCGCACGACCCGACGCGCACGGAAATCAGAGAATAAAGACATTATGTTACAGATTGTTGCCCGCATTTCCCGTGGGGGTTTTCCCTGCCGGACAGGGCAGGTACAGACCGAGGGAGGCCGAGCGCTCGCGCTCGACGGGCTACATGCCGAGGGGCAGGCAGAAAACTCCGGATGCGGAGAATGGAAGGCGATGGAGGCCGCGCGGAAGGCAGCCCCGGCGGTGCCCCTACCGGACGCCCAGGAACATCCGGGTGGCCAGCCAGTCCATGACCAGGGCCGGGTTCACCGGGCTGGGATTCAGGGACAGGGCCTCCTGCGCGGCGGCCAGGGCCTCGTCGCAGCGGCGCAGCCGGGCCAGGTCCATGCGCTCTGCCAGAAGGCGGCCCAGAGGGTCGGCGGCACGCCCGGCCAGCACGTCGGCCAGGGCACGCTGGCAGTGCAGCACCACGGCGGCGGCAAGCGGGGCATCCAGATCACCCTTGCGGGATGTCCGTTCCATCCAGCCGCCACCGGTCTGGATGAATTCCACCAGCGCATCCAGCCAGTCGCGCACCGCAGGGGGCGGCGGGGTGGCATCAGTGGGCCAGGCCAGCGTGAGCACGAAACTGCGCGACACCAGAGTGGGCAGCAGCCGCTCGCGCTGGGGGGCCAGCAGCACGAAACAGGTGGTGGGGCGGGGTTCCTCCAGCGATTTCAGCAGGCCGTTGGCCGCCTCCACGCGGGTGTGGGCGTCCACCAGCACCACCACGCGCCTGCGGCCCTCGCGCGGGGGTTCGCCCAAAAGGCCGCGCAGCGCGCGCACGTTCTCTATGGAAAAGGAACCTTCCTCGGCGCTGGGCTTGTTGCCGTCCAGCACGATGAGGTCGCGATGGCCGCCCCCGGCCATGCGCGTGCACGACGGGCAGGACAGGCAGGGACGCCCGCCGGGTGAGGCATCGTCCGGCGCCTCGCAGTTCAGCAGCGCCGCCCAGTACAGGGCCAGGGCCATGCGCTCCGGTGCGGTGCCCCCTTCGGCCAGCACCACCTGCGGCGGCGATGCGGCCAGCGCGTGCAGGTGGCCCACGGTGCGTTGATGCCGGGGGGCCAGCAGCGGGGCCACGGCCTCGCGCGGGTCTTGCGGCGCGGGCGGGGCGTCCGTTGCGGTGGCAGCGGCGCGGCCGCGCTTGGGGGCACCACTGGAGGGGGACGTGTTGTTGGCCATGGTACTTCCGATACTGGGGTGATGCGTGTTCCGAACTGCCGGGCCATGCTACCCGAAGGCGCAGGGGGCCGTCCATGCCCGTTGTCGCCCCGGCCACGCGCGGGTGCGCATCCGCCACGCAAAAGGGGCGGCCCGCGCCGCCCCTTCCGAGTGGATATTCCGAACCGGGGGCTACCAGCCCCGGCTGATGGTCTGGTCGCGTTCCGGCCCCACGGACACCAGGCTCACGCGCACGCCGGTCAGTTCCTCGATGCGGGCGATGTAGGCGCGGGTGGGCGCGGGCAGGCTTTCCCAGGTGGTGCAGCCGGTGATGTCGTCATCCCAGCCGGGCATGGTCTCGTACACCGGGGTGACGTGGGCCATGCCGTTCTGCTCCTGCGGGGCCACGGTGATGGTGCCGCCCTGGTATTCGTAGGCGGTGCAGATTTGCAGTTCCTTCAGGCCCGACAGCACGTCCAGCTTGGTCAGGGCGATGTCGGTGGGGCCGTTCAGGCGCACGGCCTCGCGCAGCACCACCGCGTCCAGCCAGCCGCAGCGGCGCTTGCGGCCGGTGGTGGCACCGAATTCGTGCCCCTTCTGCTGCAGGTAGTCGCCCGCCTCGTTCAACTGCTCGGTGGGGAAGGGGCCGGCGCCCACGCGGGTGGTGTACGCCTTGACGATGGCCACGATGCGCTCGAGCTTGGTGGGCGCGATGCCGCTGCCCGCCGACGCGTTGCCCGACACCGTGTTGGACGAGGTGACGAACGGGTAGGTGCCGTGGTCGATGTCCAGATGGGTGCCCTGGGCGCCCTCGAACATCACGTGCTGCCCTGCCGCCCAGGCCGCTTCGATCTCGGCGGTGACATCGGCCAGGTGGGGCACCACGCGCGGGGCCACGGCCATGACTTCATCGAACACCGCGTCCACGGTCATGGCTTCGCCGCCGTACAGGCCGGCCAGCAGGGCGTTCTTTTCCAGCAGCGCGGCCTCGATCTTGGCGCGCAAAAGTTCGGGCATGGCAAGGTCGGCGGCGCGGATGCCGATGCGCGACATCTTGTCCTCGTAACAGGGGCCGATGCCCCGGCCCGTGGTGCCGATCTTGGATTCGTTGGACTTGTGGCATTCGCGGGCCACGTCCAGCGCCTTGTGGTAGGGCATGATCACGTGGGCCTTGCGGCTGATCATCAGCCGCGCCGGAGAAACGTCCACGTCCTTGTCGCGCAGGGTTTCCACCTCGCGGCAGAACACCGCGGGGTCCAGCACCACGCCGTTGCCGATGAGACATTTCTTGCCCGGGTGCAGGATGCCCGAAGGAATGAGGTGCAGGATGTACTGCTTGTCGCCCACCAGCACGGTGTGCCCGGCGTTGTTGCCGCCCTGGAAGCGCACGATCACGTCGCACTTGCGGGTCAGCAGATCGACGATCTTGCCCTTGCCCTCATCGCCCCACTGGGCGCCCATCACGACCACGTTTGACATTTCCCACTCCTTGTGACATTGAGTGCCACCCTGCGGCTCCGGCTCTTGCCGAAGGCGCGCAGAAAAGGCATCATGTCTTATCCCGTGACTTCTTGGAAGTCAACGGAACTGCTGCCGATCCGGCATCGGCGGCAAAAAAACGTCCGCACGCGGACACGCCGGAGCCTTCGGCGGGGCCATGCCCCACCGGAAAAATGGCGCAAATGCGCCGCTCCGCGCCACGCCGCACAACCCACGGCCCGACGGCCACCCCCCGCGCACGGAAGCACGGCCCGCCACAGGCGAACGCCCCTTCCGCCCCCACCGACCACACAGGCCGCCCGCGCATCCGGCCATCCCTCTACTCCGCCTCGCTGCTCTCCACCCGTCGGCCTACCGTACCGCATGCACGATCACATATTCACCACCAGGGAACGCTTTGCGCTGTTCGGCCTTGCCATTGCCCAGGCGTTCCTGCTGCTGCTCATCCTGCTGCCCGCGCCGCGCGACTCCGACGTGCTGCGCGTGGCCGCCCCTGCCCGCGAACGGGTGCTGACACGCCTTTCGCCCTACGGCCCCGGCTTCGAACAGGAACTGCTGTCCGCCTTCTGCACCCGCTACGGCTACGAGCTGCGCTGGGTAAAGGCAGACAACCGTGACGAGGCCCTGCGCCTGGTGGCCGACGGCTACGCCGACGTGGCCGTGGGCTTCGGCTCCGCGCCCGATGGGAACGGAGACGACGACGGGGGCATCTCCGGCCCCGCCGCGTTCGACGCGTCCGGCTCGCCAGCCGACGCGGACGCCGCGCCCGGCGTCTCGCTGACCGCGCTGCTGACCCGCCTGGCCACCGGCACGGACCCCACCCCGCTCACCGATCTGATGGCGGGACCGGCCTACGACCACGCCCGCCCGGTGCTGGTCCGCTGGTCGGAACAGGACCAGCCCGCGCCCGTGAACGCCGTGCTGCGCGATACCGACGCCGCCGGTTCTCCGCGCGACGGCCAGCCCGGCGACGGGCTGCGCTCCGCCCTTTTGCTGACCACCTGGGAAACATCCGCCGATCTTCCCGCCGGTGCGGCCATGCCACCCGTGCAGGGGCTGCTGCCGCCCTCCGGCGGCCCGTCCCTCCTGTCCGGCGCCCGATCCGGCGTGCAGCCCGACGATGCTGCCGTGGACGCCGCACCCGCCGCCCCCTCCCATGCCATGGTGGACGGCGATTCGTGGCGACTGTGGCAGCCCTTCATGGCCGAACCCACGGCGGGCCGGACCATGGGCAAGGCCCTGTCCTATCACTGGTACTGGCGCGGCGACGACGCCACCCTGGCCCCTCGGCTGGCAGAATTCTGGCGCGAGCACACCGCCCCGGCGGATACCCTGCTGGACGACCTGACCGAGCGCTACTTCGGCTTTCTGCCCGAATCGCTGGGCGTATCCGACGACGGCGAATATGCCGGGTCCTCCGGATATGCGGACATTTTCGACCTGATGGACCTGATGACCGTGGTGACCGAAAAGCTGCCCAACCACGCCCCCGCCATCAGCCGCGCCGCCGTCCAGAGCAACATCGACCCGCTGCTGCTGTCCGCCGTGATCTTTCAGGAGTCGCGCTTCAATGCGTCCGCCCGCAGCAAGACCGGGGTACGCGGCATCATGCAGCTTACCCAGAACACCGCGCTGCTGCTGAAGGTCAACCGCATGAACCCCAGCCAGTCCATCCGGGGTGGGGCGCGCTACCTGCGCATGCTGTGGGACAGCCTGGACGACCTGAACCTGCAACCGTGGGACCGCTGGTTCTTCACCCTGGCCGCCTTCAACCAGGGGCCGGGGCACCTGCGCGACGCCATCCGGCTGAACCAGGACCTTGGCGGCTCGGGCCGCACCTGGCGCGAACTGAAGGACACCTTTCCCAAACTGGCGCGGCCCCGCTACCACGTCCGCACCCGGTACGGGTACTGTCGTGGCTACGAGGCCGTGGCATTCGTGGAAAGCGTGCGCTACTACTATTACATACTCAACGGGCTAGTCGCCCTCTCGCGGCCGGAAGCTGAGCACCTTGCGCCGCTTCTGGACGCCGTCCCCGTCCGCTGGCCCGCCGTCTAGGGCAGGATCGTCCTTTTCGGCTACGGGTTCGAGGTTGAAGGCCATGCGCGGGGGCACCCCCACGGGTTCGCCCTCGGGCCGGGCCGCGGCGGCCCAATGGTGGTTGAAGAGCTGGTTCTTCCAGCGCACCGCCTGGATCAGGCTGAGCACCAGCGCCGCCTCTTCCCACCGTTTGGTGGGTTCGAAGCGGTCCACCACGGTGGCGTAGCGGTCCCACAGCGACATCAGCGACGCCTCGTCGTAGGCGTTCAGTTGCTGTGCCAGCTTTTGCAGCATGCGCTCCATGGGGTCATCGCTCCTTCATGCGGGGTGGTTGGGGGCGGCCGGAACGCGAAAGCGCCCGTGCGATTGCACTGGCCGCGCCGTGCCCCGCAGGCTACGCCAATCCGGATGCCGGTTCAAATGGAAATTGCCCGCCCTTGCGGGCTGTGCTAGCATTCCCGCTGTCGCAGCCCGGAAGGCGACCGCGCCCCGCCCCGTGGCGGGGCGTTGCGCATGCCGCGCCGTTTCCGCCCCCGATAACGCCCTTTCCGCCCGGCCTCGCCGCCGGGCGCAGGCCCGCCGTACCCGGCACGCCGCACCCGGCCCCCTTGCGCGCCGGATGCCCGTTGCGTTGCCGGACCCGCGCCGCCCTTGCCGGAGCCCGTCATGACTTCGCCGAAGCCCGCCAGCCTCAAGGACATGTACCGCACCCTTCAGGACGATCCGTTTCCGGATTCCCTTACCCTGACGCTGGGCGACACCACCCTGACCTACCGCAAGCGCACCTGGACCATCGACGGTGAACGCAAGGGCCTGCGCTACGGCGAAAACCCCGACCAGCCCGCCGCCCTGTACGAACTGGCCGAAGGCGGCCTGACCCTTGGCGGCGTGGCCTTTCGCGCCGCCGGACAGGGCCTTGTCTCGGCCATCGCCGAAGAACACATGGTCCAGGCAGGCAAGCACCCCGGCAAGACCAACCTGACCGACGTGGACAACGGGGTTAATATCCTTCAGTACCTGGCCGCGCGCCCCGCCGCCGTGATCCTGAAGCACAACAACCCGTGCGGGGCCGCCTGGTCCAATGATGGCGTGGCCGACGCGCTGGACAAGGCCTACCAGTGCGACAGAATCGCCGCCTTCGGCGGGGCCGTGGTGGTCAACCGCCCGCTTTGCCGCGCCGCCGGCGAGCTCATCGCCGCCAACTACTTCGAGGTGGTGGCCGCACCCGACTTCGAACCCGGCGTGCTGGAGCTGCTGCAAACCCGCAAGAATCTGCGCATCCTGCGCATGCCCGGCCTGGCCCGCCTCGAAAACTTCGCCGATGCGCCGTTCCTGGACATCAAGAGCCTGACCGACGGCGGCATGGTCATCCAGCATTCGTTCCGCAACCGCATCCGCACCGTGGCCGACTTTCTGCCCGCCGAAGCCACCAGCAAGGACGGCGTTACCGTCACCGCCCGCGCCCCCTCCAAGCAGGAGGCCGACGACCTGCTGTTTGCCTGGGCCGTGGAGTCGGGCGTCACGTCCAACTCGGTGATCTTTGCCCGCCACGGTGCCACCGTGGCCATCGGCACCGGCGAACAGGACCGCGTGGGCTGCGTGGAACTGGCCATCCACAAGGCCTACACCAAGTACGCAGACTCGCTGGCCTTCGCCGCGCACAACTGCTCGCTGTACGACCTGAAGCAGAAGGCCGCCGCCGATCCGGCCCTGGCCGACTCGCTGGCCGCCATCGAACGCCGCACCAAGGACGAACGCGGCGGCCTGCCCGGCACCGTGCTGGTCTCCGACGGGTTCTTCCCCTTCCGCGACGGCGTGGACGTGGCCCTGGCACAGGGCGTTGCCGCCATCGCCCAGCCCGGCGGCTCCATGCGCGACCACGAAGTGATCATGGCCGTGAACGAGGCCAGCCCGCAGGTGGCCATGGTTTTCACGGGGCAGCGATCGTTCAAGCACTAGGGCGTGCCCGCAACGTGTTCTTTCGCCCGCTGGCTTCGTCAAACTGCGCCTGCCACTCCGTCGAATACGAAAAGAGTATACTCCGTCATGTCAGGCTCGTTTTCCTCGCCAGCGAACGAAATCTCCACGTTGCAAACACGCCCTCCCGTGCGCCACACCTGACGCAGGCAAAACCAAGACAACTCCTTGTCCTGCAATTGCCTTTCTTCCTTATACCCCGCAGCGGTCTTCCGCTGCGGGTGGCTGGTGCGGGGGCGATGCAAGGAATTACGAGTTTTGCCCGCCAGACAAGGCGAATCAAGGTTTTTGAGCGCAGATCGGCAGCCGTTAGGCGAGCGCAACGCGCGAGCCTTACGGATGGCGAAAGCAACGCTGTACTCTTGTACGTGAGCATCAAAAACCTTGATTCAACGCCGTCTGGCGGCAAAAGGCGACAGCCGTTAGATGAGCGCTTGCGCGAATCTTACGGATGACGACCGCAGAGCGCGGATTCCGCCCGCAGCGTACCCGCGCTGACAGGACGCACCGCGCTGAACCATCGGTGTCACACCGCAACCGTCAACGCGCCTTCAGCCTCTCACTGAAACAAACCAAGCGGGAAACATGGCGGCACCATCCGGCATCGTGCGCTACCCCGGCCCGGGGTGCATCGTTGAATTCATGCAGGGCAACCGCCCCATAACGGCCTGGGTGCTCGAAGAACAGGCAGGCAAGCTGCGCCTGCTGCTCGCCAACCGCCGCGAAACCAAGCTCACCACCAACCGCCTGCTGCCCTGGTCCGGCCCGGTCTACTCCGGCGAATACGGCCGCCAGCAGATCATCGACCTGCTGGAACTGCACCGCCAGCGCCGCGACGACCGCGAAACCGCGCTCGACCCGCTGGAGTTGTGGAGCCTTGCCCAGGGCGAGGTGGACCGCGCCTCGCTGGAATGGTTCGCGGAACTGCTGTGGGAAACGCCGGAAGTGGACGACCTGGCTGCCCTTGGCCGCGCCATGCTGGCCTGCAAGACCCACTTCAAGTTCCAGCCGCCCGACTTCGAGGTGTACACCGCCGAAAAGGTGGACACCCGCATGGCCGAGCAGGAAGCCGCCAGCCAGCGCGAAGCCCTGGTGGCCGCCGGGCACGAATTCGTGCGCGTCCTGTGGGACGTGCACTCGCGCCGCCGCACCCTGCCGCCGGAAACCTCGCCGGAACGCCCCGCCCCGGACATCGCCGAACAGTTGGCCGAGTTGGTCATGACCCGCCTGGCCGACCCGGACGACCACGACACCGAGGCGCTCTGGAAACAGGTGACCAAGGGCCTGCCCGACGACCCGCACCTGGCCCTGCACCTGGCCAAAACCTGGGGCCTCGTGCCGGAGCACCACAATTTCTGGATGGACCGCGCGGGGTACGACCCCGGCAACGCCTGGGCAGCCAACCACTGGGACGACATAGACGCCCTGTGCGGGGCCGTGGAATCGGCCCGCAGCCAGCCGCTGGCCATGCCGTTCATCTCCATAGATTCCGCCACCACCCGCGACATCGACGACGCCTTCCACATCGAGGCGCGCGGTGACGGGGGCTTTCGCCTGTGGCTGGCCCTGGCCTGCCCGGCCCTGGCCTGGCCCTACGGCAGCGAACTGGACAAGGCGGTGCTGCGCCGCGCCACCAGCATCTACCTGCCGGAAGCCACCCACCATATGCTGCCCGAAGAACTGGGCATCGGCTTCTTCAGCCTGCTGGCCCGGCAGGACAGGCCCGCGCTGGTGCTGGCCATGGACGTGGCCCCCGACGGCGAACTGCAATCCTGCGTGCCCAGCGGCGCGTGGGTGAACCTGGCCGCCAACCTCACCTACGAGGCCTGCGAGGCCTGCCTTGCCGCCGTGGCGCCACCGCAGGCCCCCCCGAACCCCGACGACGACCTGCTGGCAGCCATGCTGGCGGGCGACCCCGATGGGCCGGACCCCGCAGCCAGCGCCGCCACGCCCGCCCCCCTGCCGGACAACGCGGCTGCCCCCCACGCGGACAGGCTGGCCGTGGCCGACAGGCTGGCCCGCGCCCTGCAATCGCACCGCATCGGGCGCGGCGCGGTGATCATCGAACGCGATGACCCCAAAGTGACCCTGTCCGGCGAAGGTGCCGCCACCGTCGTGGACATCGCGGACCAGCCCGCCACGCCGCGCAGCCAGTCCATCGTGGCGGAGATGATGATCCTCGCCAACGCCGGGGTGGCCCGCTGGGCCGGGGAGAACCGCGTGGCCCTGCTGCACCGCACCCAGGACGTGGGCATTCCCCGCGAATACGCCGGGGTGTGGCGCGCCCCGCACGAGGTGGCGCGGGTGGTCAAGGCCCTGGCCTCGTCGCTGCTGGAAACCTCGGCCCGGCCCCACGCGGGCATCGGGGTGCCCGCGTACAGCCCGATAACCTCGCCGTTGCGCCGCTACCCGGACCTGATCAACGAAACCCAGGTGCTGCACGCCCTGGCCACCGGGCAGGGGCGCTGGACCCGCGACGAACTGGACGCCATGCTGCCCCTGCTGAACGCCCGGCTGGACGCTGCCGGGCAGGTGCAACGCTTTCGCCCCCGGTACTGGAAGCTGCTGCATTTTCGCCAGAAGGGCGACAAGACCTGGTGGCACGCCGTGGTCACCGAAGAAAATGATGCCTTCGTCACCGTCAGCCTGCCCCGCGAACAACTGTTCCTGCGCGGGCGGCGCTCTACCTTCGGCGACAAGGTGAACCCCGGCCAGCACTTCCGGGTGCGGGTGGGCAAGATCCACCCGCTGAACAACGAAATTCAGATACTGGACGCGGAAGAAGAGTGACGGCATTGTGGCCGGGCGCAGTGCGCGTTCCCAACGGGACGGCGTACGCTCTGTCACGATGACCGCCACAACGACATTCCACCCGCCCGTCACCCCCCGCAGGAGGCACGACCATGGGTAACCTGCTTTGGATCGCCATCGCCTACGTCATGGGCTCCATCCCCTTCGGGCTGGTGTTTGCCCGCACCTTCTGCGGGGTGGACCCGCGCACCGGCGGCAGCCGCAACGTGGGCGCCACCAACGTGGCCCGGCTGTGCGGCACCAAATGGGGCGTGGCCACCCTGCTGTGCGATGCGCTGAAGGGCGCGCTGCCCGTGGCCATCGCCCTGTCGTTCAGCGATTCCGCGCTGTTCCACAGCCTGACGGCGCTGGCCGCGCTGATAGGGCACCTGCACTCCTGCTTCCTGGGCTTCAAGGGGGGCAAGGCCGTGGCCACCACGGTGGGCGTGTTCATTCCGCTGGCCTTCGGGCAACTGGTGCTGGCGGGCATTGCCTGCCTGCTGGTCATCTGGCGTTCCGGCTTCGTCTCGCTGGGCTCGCTGACCCTGGTCACGGCCCTGCCGGTGTTCCTGCTGCTGTACGGCAAGTGGAAGCTGCTGCCGCTGGCGCTGGTGGTCATGGCCCTGGTGTACTGGAGCCACCGCGAGAACATCGGACGGCTGGCGCGCGGAGAGGAAAAGCCCTGGCAGAAGAAGCACCACGACGCGGCGCCCACCGGCGGCCCGGCTGACGACGCCACGTGCGCCGCGTCCACCGACCGGGCAGACGACCAGGCCCACTGCGGGTGCGGCTGCGCCGCGCACGGAGAACCCGGCGCCACGCCGGAAAAGTAGTTTTCACGGCGTCGCCCCGGCTCTGTCGCCGGTGCCACGGCATGGCGCCACAACTGCTGCATTGCACGATTCCAAGGAGACCGGCCCCCATGTCCTGTCCCACATCCTGTTCCGCACCCGGTCACGACTTTCCGACCGCGCGCACGCGGATGGAGTACGTCTGCCTCGGCTGCGGAGAGCGCCGCGGCATCGACGAACTGCTGTACACCTGTCCCGGTTGCGGCGGGGTGTACCTGCTGGAAGACCTCGCCTTCGACAAGCTGACGACACTGCGCACCGGCCCCCAATGGCGCGCCCTGTTCGACGCCCGCGCCGCCACCCGCACCACCGCCCTGCGCGGCATCTTCCGCTTTTACGAGCTGATGGCCCCGGTGCTGGAAGAAGAGGACATCGTGTACCTGGGCGAGGGCAACACCCCCATCGTCGAGGCGGCCCCCGCGCTGCGCGATGGAGTGGGCATTCCCTTCGCCTTCAAGAACGACGGCCAGAACCCCAGCGCCTCGTTCAAGGACCGGGGCATGGCCTGCGCGTTCAGCTACCTGAAGGCGCTGGTGCGCAAGCACGGCTGGGACGAGGTGCTGACCGTGTGCGCCTCCACCGGCGACACTTCCGCCGCCGCCGCGCTGTACGCCTCTTACGTGGGCGGGCCGGTGAAGTCGGTGGTGCTGCTGCCGCACGGCAAGGTCACCCCGCAGCAGCTTTCGCAGCCACTGGGCAGCGGGGCCACGGTGCTGGAAATTCCCGGCGTGTTCGACGACTGCATGAAGGTGGTCGAGCATCTGGCCGAAAACTACCGGGTGGCCCTGCTGAATTCCAAGAACAGCTGGCGCATCCTGGGGCAGGAATCGTACGCCTTCGAGGTGGCCCAGTGGCACGGCTGGGACATGAAGGGCCAGTGCGTGTTCGTGCCCATCGGCAACGCGGGCAACGTCACGGCCATCATGGCGGGCTTCCTGAAGCTGCTGCGCCTTGGCATCATCGACGCCCTGCCACGGGTCATCGGCGTGCAGTCGCACCATGCCGACCCGGTGTGGCGCTACTACAGCCAGCCGGACCCGGCCAAGCGCAACTACGCCCCCGTCACCGTGCAGCCCAGCGTGGCCCAGGCGGCCATGATCGGCAACCCGGTGTCCTTCCCGCGCGTGAAGGCGCTGGCGGACAAGTTCATTGCTGAAGGGGGCGAACGCGCCTTCTCCGTGGTGCAGGTGACCGAGCAGGAGATCATGGACGCCATGATCCGGGGCAACCGCCACGGGCACATCGCCTGCACCCAGGGCGGCGAATGCCTGGCCGGGCTGATCAAGGCCCGTGAACTGGGCCTGGTGTCGCCGGGCGAGCACGCCGTGCTCGACGCCACCGCCCACAGCCTGAAGTTTGCGGGCTTTCAGGACATGTACTTCACCAACAGCTTCCCGCCCGAATACGGCGTGACCCCGGACCCCAGCCTGGCCAACGCGCCCGCGCTGGTGGTCAGCCCGGAAGACAAGGCGCGCCTGTCGCCCGAGGCCTACACCCTGGCCGCCGCCGAAGCGGTGGTGGCCAAGCTGGGGCTGGCGAAGAAGGCATAACGTCGCATTCCGGGGCACGTGCCCCGCCGGTTCCCAGCACATCCGCGCAAACCACGCGGCGCACGGAAGAACTCCGTGCGCCGCGTTTTCATTCCTGCGCCGGGCAACCGCAATGCGCATTGCGGTTGCCTCCCCGTGCCATGTCCTCCCGTCCCCTCCGTTACCCCCCCTCCCGCGATCCCACGGTTCCGGCAGCCCGCAACGTGGCGCACGCGCCTCACGCCCTTGCGCTGGCGGGCTTCTTCTGGCACTGGCAAGTGAACGTTTACGAGATTCCGCGACAAGGAGAACGCATGGAGTTCCTGCCCATCAAACGGGCGCTCATGAGCGCCACGGACAAGAGCGGCCTGGCCGAATTCGCGGCCTTTCTGGCGGGCAACGGCGTGGAACTCGTCTCCACCGGCGGCACGCGCCGCATGCTCGATGAGGCGGGGCTGAAGGTCACCCCCGTCAGCCGCGTGACCGGCTTTCCCGAAATTCTCGGGGGCCGGGTAAAGACGCTGCACCCGCACATCCACGGCGGCGTGCTGGCGGACAAGGATAATCCGGAACATGTGGCCACGCTGCGTGAACTGGGCATTGCCCCGTTCGACCTGATCTGCGTCAACCTGTACGACTTCGCCACCGCCGCGGCCAAGGGGCTGGACCTCAAGCAGGCCGTGGAGGAAATCGACATCGGCGGCCCGTGCATGCTGCGCGCCGCGGCCAAGAACTACCACTCCATCCTCGTGTTGCCGTCGCCCGCGTACTACGGGCGGGCCATGGAGGAGATGCGCGGCAACTCCATGCGCGTGGGTCTGGAATTCCGGCGCGAGATGTCGGTGCTCACCTTTGCCGCCACGGCGGCCTACGACCGCATGATCGCCGACTATCTGGCCGCAGCGGCAAGATAGGGCCGAGGACTCCGTTTCGACTGCCGACCGGGCGTCCGCAAGGGCGCCCGGTTTTGCATGACGCCCCCACATCCCATACCGGGGCCGCCAGTCCGCACCAGTCCGCACAACTCGGGGCCAGTGCAGCAGTCGGGCAGTCGGGCCGATACGGCGCGCCTCCCGGCGGGAAGCGCCCGTTACCTCCCTGCCCCGCTTCCCCGCGCCGCCTCTTCCGCGTATGATGTTCTTTCGCGCCGGTCAGCCGACCGCGCGCACCACATTGCATTCCGCCAGCGCAGGAGCACTCCCATCGCCAAGGTTCTCGGCAACACCCAGGGGCTCAAGCCCAGCCACGTCAAGGCCCTGACCCGCCTGTACCAGCGCCGCTTCCCGTCCGTGGGGGGCTACTCGCACGAACAGGCCCGCGAACTGGCCGCCTTGTCCCGCAGCGTGGGGCGGCAGGTGGCCGTGCTCATAGACCGGCAGGGCCGCGTGGCCATGGTGCTGGTGGGCGACACCGGCGCCATCACCATTCCGGAACTGCCCCGCGCCCGCACCGGCTCTGGCCGCCTGCGCGGTCTGCGCCTGCTGCACACCCACCTCGGGGCAGACCTGCTTTCGCAGGAAGACCTGATGGACCTGCTGTTCCTGCGGCTGGACGGCTTCGGCGTGCTGACCGTGAACGAATGGGGCGAACCGCTGACCTTCCAGCAGGCCCATCTGCTCCCGCAGGCAGAAGACGGCAAGGCCTACCGGGTACACCCGGCCCAACCCTGGGACCGCGTGGATACCGACGTGGTGGCCCAGGTGGAGGCGCTGGAAGCGGAAATGGCCCGTGCCGTCAGCGACGCGCGCGCGGTGGCCCCCGCCCGGGCGCGCGGCACCACGGCTATCGCCGCCGGGGCCGTGCCGCAGGGGCGCAGCCATGCCGAGCACATCGCCCATACCACCGCCCTGGCGTCCGAGGCCGAAGGCCCCGCTGCCGTGCTGGTCAGCGTGTCCACGGCCCCCCGCCCCCTGCAGGAACTGAATCTGGCCGAGCTGACCGAACTGGCCCGCACCGCCGGGGTGCGCTGCGCGGGCACCCTGATCCAGCGCGTACCCTCGCTGAACCCAAAGTTCATCCTGGGCAAGGGCAAGCTGGCGGAACTGGAGGTGCTGGCCCTGCAAGGCAACGCCACCATGATCATCTTCGACGGCGAACTTTCACCGGCCCAACTGCGCAACCTGGCAGACGTCACCGAGCGCAAGGTGCTGGACCGCACCCAGCTGATCCTGGACATCTTTGCCCAGCACGCCACCACCCGCGCGGGCAAGTTGCAGGTGGAAATGGCCCAGCTAAAGTACACCCAGCCCCGCCTTGTGGGAAAAAACCGCGCCATGGACCGCCTGATGGGCGGCATAGGCGGGCGCGGCCCCGGCGAAACCAAACTGGAAACCGACCGCCGCCGCATCCGCGACCGCATCGGGCGCATCAAGGACGAGTTGGAAACCCTGCGCCGCCAGCGCGCCTATGCCCGCGCCCGGCGCGCCAAGCAGCGGGTGCCGCTGGCCTCGCTGGTGGGCTACACCAACGCGGGCAAGTCCACCCTGCTCAACGCCCTGACCAACAGCACCGTGCTGGCCGAAAACAAGCTGTTCGCCACGCTGGACCCCACCACCCGCCGCCTGCGCTTTCCGCACGAGCGCGAACTGATTCTGGCCGACACCGTGGGCTTCATCCGCAACCTGCCCAAGGAACTGCTGGAAGCCTTCCGGGCCACGCTGGAGGAACTGGAAGCGGCGGACCTGCTGATCCACGTGGCCGACGCGGGCCACCCCGAACTGGACCGCCAGTTGGGCGCGGTGGACACCATCCTTACCGACATGGAACTGCACGAGGTACCGCGCCTGCTGGTACTGAACAAGTGGGACACCCTGGACGACGCAACGCGCGAAACCCTGCGCGCCGTGCACCCGGACGCCATCACCCTGTCCGCCGCCACGCGGCAGGGGCTGGACGAGCTGGTGGCGTCCATCGCCGCACGCATCGACTGGGAACGCGACCTGCGCCCCTGCGGCAAGCGCGCGGGCAAGGGCGCTGGCGAGGACGGGAATGCCGATGCCGAGGGGGACGACAGCCAGTGCCCGCCCGACAACGATGCCCCCGATCACGAAAATGCGCCCGACCACGAGGACGCCACCGCCGGATACGAATGGCCGGAGATGGAGTCGGACCGGCTGAACTGACGGGCGGCGCGCCGCGTGGCCGCCGCCCCGTCCCACCCCACACGTGCGCGGCGGGGCTCCCCACGGTGGCTCGCGCCGCATGCGGCACGGCCCTGCATCGTGCGGGCGCACAATTCCATGTGACGGGGCACTACCACCACACGGTACCCAACACCCCGCGCTCATTGCACATGTTTTTTGCAAAAAAATATCCTTTTCTTGCAGCGCATTACAAACACAGCACGACAGCACTGCAACATGAACGCATGCGCATATCCAACTCCACCAATGGATGCACCATGTTGCGTAACGAGAAGCTGCGTCACGCCCATGTTGCAACATTGCCGCCGCAACGCCACACCCCCTTTACAGCCGACACGCCGGGGGCTAGGGTTTAATCACCGGCGAAAGACATCGTCCTAGCCAGTGGGACGGTATCCCGCCGGAGTATGCAGCGGCGCCGAGGGCGTCGCGAGGTCCGCAACAGGTGCACAGAGCGCTCGCAGTCTGCGACGACCGCAGACGGAGCCCGGCCGAGCCACGGCACGACGCACGGAACGCGGCTAAGGTGAGCAAGCGGAGAACGCCATCGGAGGACTGTTCTGGCAGAGATTTACCCCCATAACGGCAAAGCGAGTTGCCCCCAATGAATAGGGACACGGAAGATAATCCCTAACAGGCGTGCAGCAGAGATCCCGGCGCAGAGCGCGGAATCTCCCGGATATCCGGAGCGGCACGCCTTTCCTTTTGCCGTTTTCCGGCCACCGCACCCGCCAACCGCTGTTGTTCACCGCCCCTCATGCCTTTTCCCCCCCCCGATTCCCTGCCGTTTCACCAACTCCCCACGGGCAATGCGGCCCCCCGCCGCCCCAGACCTTGCAATATCGCCCGCCGCCGCCCTGCCGCACTTTTCTTTGCCGTCCGGGTGCAGTAAGCACACGCAGACCTTGCCACGCGACGCGAAAGCGCCTAAATCATACCCAGACGGTAGGCAATAACCCCACTCACGTGGGGTATTTCGTGCCGCCGTTCCGACTTTGCGAAGTCACCCTGGCTGCATGGCGTCACCGGAAATGGTCGATTCCTCGCAGCCATCTTGACGACCGCCCGCGCCTGGGGCAGTGCACCCCCTTGCGGGCCCGGACTCTTCCGGACGTTCCGTACCGCGTCGCCGCCGCTGCCGCCTGCTTCGGCCAGCCCCGGCGCACCCGCGCAAGCCCGAACAGACGCGCGACCCCATGCCGCGCGCCGCACCCCGCGCCGTCATCCGCGCGCAGCCCACGGAGGTTTCAGCATGTCCAAGCACGTCGTCGTCATCGGGGCCGTTGCCCTTGGCCCCAAGGCCGCCTGCCGGTTCAAGCGCCTCGAACCCGACGCCAGGGTCACCATGATCGACCAGTCGCCGCGCATTTCCTACGGCGGTTGCGGCATTCCCTATTTCGTCTCGGGCGAGGTCAACAACATCGACGCGCTGCAAGCCACCCCCTACAACGTGGTGCGCGACCCCGACTTCTTCCGCATCAACAAGGGCGTGGACGTGCTGACCGAAACCCGCGCCGTGTCCATCGACCGCGCGGCCAAGACCGTGCAGGTGGAACACCTGCGCACGGGCGAGCAGCAGACCCTTTCCTATGACAAGCTGGTGCTGGCGCTGGGCAGCCGGGCCAACAGGCCGCCCGTTGAAGGGCTGGACCTTGGGGGGGTTACCGCCGCCACCAACCTGGAAGAAGCCGAACTGATCCGCAATGCCATGGCCGCGGGCACGGTGAGCAACGCGGTGATCGTGGGCGGCGGGTTCATCGGCCTTGAAATGGCCGTGGCCCTTGCCGACATGTGGGGCATCGGCGTCACCGTGGTGGAACTGGCCGACCGGCTCATGCCGGGCTTTCTGTCCTCCACCCTCACCCGCATGGTGCGCCACGACCTGGAAAAGAACGGCGTCACCGTGCTGACGGGCGAAAAGGTGGTGCGGCTGGAAGGTGAGGACGGCACCGTGGCCCGCGTGGTGACCGACAAGCGCACCATAGATGCGGAACTGGTGATCATGGCCGCCGGGGTGTCGCCCAATACGGCCATCGCCAAGGCGGCGGGGCTGGATACCGACCCGCGCGGCGCGCTCATCGTCAACGACCGCATGCAGACCAGCGATCCGGACATCTATTCCGGCGGCGACTGCGTGACCATCCCCAACCTGGTCACCGGCAAGCCCGGCTTCTTCCCGCTGGGGTCCATGGCCAACCGCCAGGGCCGCGTGGTGGGCACCAACCTGGCTGGCGGCAACGCTACCTTCCCCGGCGCGGTGGGCAGCTGGGTGGTCAAGCTGTTCGAAATCTCGGCCTGCGGCGCGGGCCTGACCATCGAAACCGCCCTGCGCGAAGGCTATGACGCCATCAACGTGCACGTGGAGCAGTTCGACCGCGCGCACTTCTTCCCCGAAAAAACCATCATGTCGCTGGAACTGGTGGTGGAAAAGGCCACCCGCCGGGTGCTGGGCATCCAGGGCGTATCCACCCTGGGCGACGCGCTGACCGCGCGCATCAATGCCGTGGCCACCATGCTGGCCGACAAGCCGACCATCGAGGACATCAGCAACGCCGAAATCGTGTACTCGCCGCCGTTCGCCTCGGCCATGGACATCCTGAACGTGGTGGGCAACGTGGCCGAAAACATTCTGGAAGGCCGCGCCAGGGTCATCGACCCCGAAGAGTTCGAACGGCTGTGGAACGAGCGCGACACCAACGACACGGTGTGTTTCATCGACACCCGCCTTTCGGGCAATGCCGTGCCGTTCATGGAAAAGTACCCCGACCACTGGAAAAACATCCCCGAAGAACAGATCCACGACCGCCTGGGCGAAGTGCCCACCGACCGCACCGTGGTGCTGGTGTGCAACACCGGCCTGCGCGCCTACGACGCCCAGCTCATGCTGGCCAAGGAAGGCATGACCAATACGGTCAGCGTGCAGGGCGGCATGGTGGCCATGAACAAGATCGGGGCGGATATCTAGCGCGCAGGATACGGGGCACCCAAGACTCGCACCAGCCTCCGCATCCATTCCGCAAAACAATACGGCGGGCAGGAAACACGATTCCTGCCCGCCGTCATTTTTTCATGCAGGGGGAAATCCCACGAGGGACCTCCTGCTTTTCCTATCCCGGTACTCGCCCCCGGAACAACTGGCGCAGGTCCAGCAGCAGCACAAGGCCCACCACGATGCACGCGGCCCCGGCAGCCATGGCCGGGGTGATGCGCTCGCCAAGGAACAACGCGCCCCAGCCCATGCCGAACACGGGTATGAGCAGGGTGACGGCAAGCGCGCGGGCCGGGCCGGCATCCTCCACCAGCCGGAAGTACAGCAGATAGGCCACGGCCCCGCAGACCAGGGCCAGGGTGACGATGCACGCCAGCACCAGCGGGGTGAGCAGAGCGGGATTGTGCAGGGCGGGCGCGGGCCACAGGGGCAGCGCGGGCAGCAGGGTCAACGCCGCGCCCAGTTGGCTGCCCGCCGCCACCGCACCGGGGCGGATGCCCGCGCCGTGCAGCTTGATGTACGTGGCGGCCAGTCCGTAGCACAGTGGCGCGGCCAGCCCGGCCCCCACAGCCAGCAGCATTTGCGGGGTTGGCTGCACCGGCCCCACCCCCACCATTACGGCCACCCCGGTGATGCCCAGCGCCAGCCCGGCCACGCGGGCCGGGGTGACGCGCTCGCACAGCCACACCGCCGCGCAGATCACCCCGAACAACGGCGCCGTGGCATTGAGCACGGCGGAATACGCCGCCGGAATGTGCAACGCGGCATAGGCGAACAGGGCAAAGGGCACGCCGGAATTCACCGTGCCCACGATGACGAAAAAGCGCCAGTTGGCGCGCAGCCCCATATCCATGCCCACGGCGCGGAACCAGGCGAACAGGGTCAGGCCCGCCAGCAGCACGCGCAGTTCGGCGGTCAGCAGCGGCCCCAGCGCCGGGGCCACCAGCCGCATGAACAGGAACGATGAGCCCCAGATGGCGGCCAGCAGCAACAGGCGAAGCAGATCGACGGGACGCATGGTTCCTCCCGATGAAAGATATGTGCCCCCATCCCCGATCGAGCGAACGAACGCGGCGGAGGGGCTGCACTCCGGCGCGCACTGCGCCTGCCGGAGCTGCCGGAAATGGCGATATTGGGCAATGTCCGGGGGCTGAGTGGGGCGGGCGTGCGCCTTCCACGTCGTCGTCGCCGGGCCTTGCCTGCGCATGCGGCGGGCAGGCCGATGACGCTGCCGTTTCCATCCCGTACCGCCCCAGTCCGCCTCGTGGCCTGCCTCATGTTCAACCGATGGATAGCGAACAACGGAGACGGGGCACACCAGGCCGAGGGACGGCAGGAGGACGGGGCACCACCCTCACCCGATGGGCATTCGGGCGGCTTCGCGGCGCAGCAGTTCGGCTTTTCGATCCAACCCCCAGCGGTAGCCGGTGAGCGCGCCGTCGCGGCCCAGCACGCGGTGGCAAGGCACCACCACGGCCACGGGGTTGCGGGCGCAGGCGGCAGCCACGGCGCGTACGGCACTGGGCCTGCCGATGCGGGCGGCAAGCTGGGCGTAGGCCAGGGTGTCGCCGGGGGGCAGTTCGCGCAGGGCACTCCACACCGCGTGCTGAAAAGCGGTACCCCGCACGTCCAGCGGCAGCGCGGGATGCGCGCCGCCGTGCTCGACAAAGGCGACCACCGCGCCCAGCCACTGCCGCACCGCATCGCTGGGGGTGTGCAGTTCGGCGCGGGGGAAACGGCGTTGCAGGCCGGAAAGCAGGGCCTCTCGATCATCGCCGATGTCGATGGCGCACACGCCATCCGGCGTGGCGGCCATGACCAGCCAGCCCAGCGACGTGTGCGCGGCGGCCACGGCCAATTGCTGACCGGGTGCGCCCTTGCGGTAGCGGGCCGGGGTCATGCCCAGCATGCCGTGGGCATCCTCGTAGACCCGGCTCGGCGAGCCGAACCCGGCCTCGTAGATGGCCTCGGCCACGGGCACGCCACGCTCCAGCGCGCCACGCAGGCGCTGTTCGCGGCAGGCCTGCTGGTAGGCGCGCGGCGATACCCCCACCAACCGGGTAAACACCCGCTGGAAATGGCTGGGGCTCAGGCCCGCCGCCGCAGCCAGCTCCGCCAGGGGGACTGGCTCGGCACGCTCGCGCAGGGTGGCGCAAGCGGCCCGGACCAAGGCCAGACGCGGGTCGTCGGGCCGGCGGGCCTCGCCAGACACAGCTGACGCGCCAGGCGCAGCGGTCACCGCATCAGCGGCGGTATGGCAGGTAGTCGTGTCCATGACGGCAACATAGTTCCGCCGCGTGCGCTTTTCCATCCGAATCTTGCGCTGTCCCCCACCGGGCGTGATAATTTTCGCACCTCCTTGCCTCGCCCTGCGCCCTGCCCGCAGCCCGCGCCACGCCTTGCCTGCTCCTGCATGACCACACGCACTACCGTGCGCCCCCCGGAATGAACCCTCCGCCGCGTGGACGGAACCGTCTGATATGCGTATGCAGGGACATGGAGAACTGCCGTGCGTGCTGCTGGGAGCGCGTTCGGCAACGCTCCGGGGGCGCTTCAGAAGATCGCTTCTGGGGGGAGGACGCCTTCCGCGAGACTCTGTTGGTATTGCCGTTGGCGGGCGCAACCTGCGTCCCGGCATGACCGTTCCGGACTGGGCCCCACCCGTTCGCCCGGTCCACCGGAACGCCGCCATGGGGACTGCCGCACGGCGGCCCAGGAGGTACCATGGAAGACGAGGCTGGATACCTGGCAATGCTGGAACGGCAGATGGACGAGGCCATGGCGCGTCTGGCCGACACCTGCCGCGACGAACCGGGCTGTGCCGCCCCGGAAGGCCACGGCGCGAAGCACGCCGCCCGCACCGCCTGCGAGCAGGCCGAAGAAGCCGCCCGCTCCACCTACGAGCAGGAATGGGCCAAGGTGTGGGGCGTGGTACGCCAACGCAAACACAAGGGAGGGCGCTGACCGCAAACCGTTACGACGAGGCACACCGAGTTCACGACGAGGCACGCCGGGATTGTCCCGGCTGTTCCCCATGTTCGCGTTCACGGTGCCCCTACACGCTCCTCCGCACTCCGTCGGCATGGCACCTGCCGCAGCATGGTTTCGCACACCCGCAACTCCACGCCACGAGCCGCCATGCACTACCAGTACCTCGCCCCCGGCCTTCAGACGGAACTGGAAGCCCTAACCATTGACGACGTCATCGACCACCTGCGCAATCACCTGGGCAATTTTCTGCTCGATGCGCCGGTTTGCGTCAGCTACCTGAACCGGCTGGCAGCCGAACCCGGCGGCCTGAGCACGTCCCGCCAGATGGACTGGCTGCGCTGGCTGGTGCGCACCTTTGCCCGGTTGCGGCCCTTTGACGAGCAGGCCGTGACACTGGCCGCCCGCGTGAACGGCACGCCGGAAGACACCCCGCTGCATCGGGCCCTGGCCAAGGTGCGCACCCCCGAAGCCCTGCACCATCGGGTGGAGCAGACCGCCAATCAACCGCCGGAAGAAGCGCGCGACATGCTGTTGCGCCTGTTCCGCGAAATGCCGTTTTCCGTGGACATGGCCGAACGGCTGCTGCATCTGGACCTGCAACTGGCGCTCATGCCCGGTGACGGCTGGTACGAGGGGCTGCGCTGCCCGCCCCTGCTGCGCGGCCTGCTGGAGCGGGAGCGCTTTCGGGCGTGCATGCTGCACGGCAACGACGCCACGGCGCTGGAACTGCGAAACCACACGCATGCCGTCGGCGCGGACGACCCCGGCTGGCTGAACTGCGCGGCGGAACTGGCCGTACGCACCGGCGACCGGGCGGCGGGCATGAATTTCTACAGCACGTCCCTGCGGCTGGACCCCACGCAGATTCCCGTAGCCTTGCGCCTGCGAGAACTGGAGCAACCGTTCGTCACCCCGCCGGACGCCCTGGGCTCAGCCGTCGGCCCCGTGGCCGTCTTTCTGTACTCCTGGAACAAGCGCGACCTGCTGGAACAGACCCTGCGCTCACTGGCGGCGTCGGACACGGGCGGGGCATCCATCACCCTGCTGCTGAACGGCTGCACCGACGGCTCTGCGGAAATGGCGGCAGCGCTGAACGCCAGCCTGTTCGGCGGGCGCATGAAGATCATCGAGTTGCCCGTCAACGTGGGGGCTCCGGCGGCGCGCAACTGGCTGCTGCACACCCCGCGCGGGCGCGAGGCGGCCTTCGTGGCCTTTCTGGATGACGACGTGGAGGTGCCCGCCAACTGGCTGTCCACCCTGGTTTCCGTACTGCGCGCCAACCCGCGAGCAGGGGTGGTCGGTGCCAAGGCGATCTTTCCCGGCGCGCCGCGCCGGTTGCAGTACCTGTACCGCACCGTGTCCGTGGCACAGCCGGGGCTTTTGCGCATCAGCCTGGGCGCGCCCAACTTCAATTACGACGGCGGGTTCTACGACTACGTCCGGTCCACGGCCAATGTCATGGGCTGCTGCCACGTGTTCACCCGCGCCGCGCTGGATGCAGTGCGCGACTTCGACATCCGCTTCTCGCCCTCGCAGATGGACGACATTGCCCACGATATGGACCTGTGTCTGCACGGCTTCGAGGTGATGTACTGCGGCCTTGTCTCCTGCGTACACCACCAGATGTCGGGAGTGGGCATCGGCAACGTGCATGTCGGCCGCATGGGCAACGTGCTGGGCAACGACGTGAAGTTCTACTACCGCTTTGCCAACCGGCTGGACGAACTGCGGGGGCTTACCGCGCGCCACACGGTGCCCGATACCCCGCCGGTGGCGTAGCGGTTTTGCCCGCCCCCTGCCGACACGGCCCGGCCAGACAACGCCACTGCCCGTGGGCCCAGGCATGCGGACAGTGTATTTCCACGTCCGGCTACCCCCGCAGCGACAGCCGGTCGAGGCTGACCGTCGACAGGTCCACCACGGCCAGCCGGCCATGGGGACCGCCCAGTCGCGGGGGCTGGCCCAGCGCCAGCCGCACCGCCTCGGACAGCACCAGACCTGCCGCCACCAACAAGGCCGGGGGCTGGCAGCCCAGCACGTCTTCCGCCGGGGTTGCCGCCGACTGCCCGTGCGGAAAGAACATTCCGGCCAGCCCGCGTTCGCCGGGCAAGGCCGTGGCCACCATGGCCGTCCACCCGGCCACGCTGGCGGCGATCAGCGGCACACCTGCTGCGGCGGCCCCGGCCTCGGCAGCAGGACGAAACGCCACGCCCCCCAGCGCGTCGATGGCCACGTCCGCGCCCGCATAGAACCGCGCAAAGTCCGCCCCTTCCAGCCTGCCCCGGTGCACGTCCAGTTCCACGGCGGGGTTCACCTGTGCCACGCGGCGGGCGGCAGCGTCCGCCTTGGACACGCCGAGTTCCGCTTCCGTGGCCAGCAACTGGCGGTTCAGGTTGGTGGGCTCGAACACATCGTTGTCCGCCACCCGAATATGCCCGACGCCCATCCGGGCCAACCCATCCAGAATGTGCCCGCCAAGGCCGCCCAGCCCCACCAGGGCCACGCGGGTGCCCAGCAGCCGGGCCTGTCCCGCGCAATCCAGCGTGGTGAAGTTGCGCAAGTAGCGTTCCGGAACCAGCCCCTGCTCCAGCGCCGCGATTTCGACATGGCGCAGGCCTGCGCCTGACTGCCGGGCGATGGCCGCCGCCGCGCCATGCGCAAGCATCCGCACCGGCGTGCCGTCGGACAGGGCGCCGGGCACGGCGGCCCGCTCCAGCGCTTGGCGCAGCATGTCGGAAGAACCCATGGAGATATCCTTAAGAAATAAGGTGGCCTTGGGACGGGCATGCGCCGCGTCCGGCATGTGCTGGGATTCCGGCCATGCCTTCAGGGACATGTAAACAAAAAGCCCCGCCACCGTAAGGTGCGGGGCTGATGGACGGTTGGTGCGGCCCGGCTTCTGCCGACGGCAACCCCCAGAGCCGCTGCGCGGCGGATGCCGCCACGGGCCGGATGCCCCTCCGGACATCCTACATCTTGCGAAAACCCAGCAGCACCCGGTACGGCCCAGGAACGCCGGGCGGCGCCAGCGCCACTCTGTCTCCGCCGGACATCACGGCAAGATCCGGGCTGACCGCCTTGCCGTTGACGAAGACCACCTCCACCTGCTCCGAGGCGATGTCGAGCTGACGCAACAGTTCCGGCCCCGTGGTGCCCGGATGGACGCGCACCGGCAAAGGTACGGACCAGCCGCGCTGGCGGAACAGCTCCGCAAGCCCCATGAAGGCCCGCAGTTCTATGGTGTCCTGCGCGGCGTCTTCCCCGTTCTCCCCGTCCGTCCCGTCTCCCGCGTGGTTTCGTCCGATCGCCTCGCGACCGTTCGCATTGTCCGGCATGGTTCCTCCGCCCTGTGCCTACCCGCCTCCCACGGCCGGGAACAGTCCCAGCCGGTCGTCTTCGGCAAGGACCTTGTCCATGGGGGCATGCAGGCCGTTGACGAAGATCACCGCCACGTCTTCCGGCGCGATGCCCAGGGCCAGCACCACGTCGAGCACGGTTCCGCCCTCGCGCAGGGAAAAATCCTCCCCGCCCGTTGGCTGGAAGCGTTGCAGCGTGGCGTAGCATTTCACGGTGATATGCATGGTTGGTCCGCTTTCCCGTCATGCCGCGTGGCCGCCCCCCCAAGGGGCGACCACGCGGCTGCGTGTCGCTAGAAGGCCAGCACGCTGTCGATTTCCTCGTCCGTGAAGTCCCACACGGTGTTGTGCGGGGGGCACGGCTCTTCGAAGAACTCGGGCAGCCGGTCGTGCGCGCTGGTGAACCCGGCGCGGCGGTTGAAGTCCAGTTCGGCCTTCAGGATGGCCGTGCCGAGGGCGGTCACGTCGTCGCCGGTCAGGGACAGATCGTAGCGCGCATTGATCATGTCGACCAGCGCGTTGAACCCGTCGGGAATGTCCAGGATGGCGAAGGCGATGAACAGGCACATGCCGGTGGAGTCCACGGCGGCGGTGGCGATTTGCAGGTTGCGCGAAAGCTCCACCTGCCCGTCCTTGCCCAGCGGGTCGACAAAGCCGCCCACGCGCAGGATGTTGGTGGCCACGGCGTACCCGGCGGTGTGGTCCGCGCCCATGGGCGTGGTGGCGTACGTCAGGCCCACGCCCTTCACCGCGCGCGGATCGTAGGCGGGGATGGCCTGGTTCTTCACCACCGGCACCCGGGTAAGCCCGTACATCTGGCCCACGGCTGCGGCGCCGCTCCCCAGAATGCGGCCAAGCGGGGTGCCCTGGCGAATTTCCTTGATCAAATCCAGCGCGGCCTTGGCATCGCCCCACGGGATGACCCCCGCGTCCATGGCCACGGCCACGGCCACCGAGGTTTCGATGGAGTCGATGCCCACCTCGTCGTACTCGCGGTCAGCGTAGGCGATGGTGTCCAGATCGTCAATGGCGGCGTCCGCCCCCAGCGCCCAGATGGTTTCATACTCGAAACCGCTGGTGATGTACTTGCCCTGCTTGTCCACGTAGTGCTGCGAACAGCGGATGACGCACCCGGCATGGCAGCCGTGGGTGGTCTTGCCTCCGCGTTCCTCGATGGTGGCGGCCATGGTTTCGCCGCCGATGTTGTTGGCCCACTCGTTGCGGCCCCGGCGGAAGTTTTCCGTGGGCAGGCCGCCCGCTTCGTTCAGGATGTTCACCAGCACGTTGGTGCCGTACTTGGGCAAGCCCTGACCGGTGACGGGGTGGGTGGTCAGGGCATTGGCGAAGCGTTTGGCCGCGCTCTTGAATTCCTCGGGCCTGGCGATGGGGACGGCGGTTGCGCCCGCATCGTCGATGACCACCGCCTTGATCCCTTTGGACCCCATGACGGCCCCCAGCCCGCCGCGCCCGGCGCTGCGGATGTTGCCTTCCGGATCGGCGAAAGAAATGTTGGCGGCGGTCAGGCGCATCTCGCCCGCCGGGCCGATGAGCGCAACGCCCACCTTGGGGCCGTACTTGTCCTGCAACACCTTGATGGCGTCATAGTTGCCCGCGCCCATGATTTCGGCGGGGGCCTCGTCAAAGGTCACGCCGTCCTTGTCCACCTTGACCACGACGTATTTGCCGTCCGTGGGCAGGCCTTCGAACACCAGGGCCTTGATGTCCAGACGGGCCATCTTCTGCGAAAAGCTGCCGCCGCTGTTGCTTTCCTTGATGCCGCCGGTGAGGGGGCTTTTGGCCCCGCAGGAAATGCGACCGGAGTTGACCGCGCTGGTGCCGGTGAGAAAACCGGGGGCGAAGACCAGCTTGTTGTACTTGCCAAGGGGATGGCAGGTGGGCTTCACCTCGTCCGCGATGAACATGGATGTCAGGCCGCGCCCCGCAAGCCCGGCATACTTTTCGGGACACGCCCCGATCTCCGCCGTCTTCGAACCCATGTCAATGCGTATGAATTTCGCCATGTCAGCCTCCGTTGCTGTGTAAGGACAGGCGCGCGCCGCAAACCGGCAACGCCACCACGCCATGCGCCTTGCCTGCGCGCGAACGCACACGGCCGCATGGCCGACAACACCACATCTGCAACACCAGAACGGGACGCGCGGACGAAAGGCTGTCGCCCGCGCGGCGCCCCGTTGCGTACAGGCGTGACGCAACACCTGCCTTCACTCTGACTATTTACAGCATCCATGCGTGTCAATTTATGCCTTTCATGACATAGAATGCATTTCCGTCGCATTCCGGAATGCATGATTATGCCATGAAAGACACAACAACACTTCCTGCATGCTCAACACGCCGCGTACATGACGACTACACACAGCATCTGGCAATATTTCTGCCTCACCCGACTCCGCTGGCACCGCAACGCCGCACCCTGTCGTTCGCCGTGGTTCGTATGGCTCCGTATCGGTAAGAAAAGCCCGCAACCCGCCAGCAGCAAGGCCCAGGCGTTCCTGCCACTGTCTGGAGGCATGACCGGTGATCGTCCCCGCCCCCGCGCACCCGGCACAAAAAAAATCCCGCCCCTCGCCGAACAGGCGGCGAGGGGCGGGAAACGACCGGATGCAGAAAACCGGGCTAGCTGCCCGTCTTCAGCATCTCCCAATACTTTTCGTAGATCTCCAGCGCGTTGCCCACGCTGTTGGTGAACTCGGCGTTCTTCAGGTCCGCGTCACTCGGCGAGGTGATGCGGCTCTTGGCCAGTTCGGGCGCAAGGATCTTCTGCGTGGCCACGTTGGGGGTGGAATAGTTGTATTCCTCCACGCATTCCTTGGCCACTTCGGGCCGCAGCAGAAAGTCGATGAACTTGTGGGCGTTGTCCTTGTGCTTGGCGCCCACGGGAATGGCCAGGCTGTCCACCCAAAGGGGCACGCCTTCCTTGGGGTAGACGTACACCAGGTTCTTGTTCTCGCTGGCGGCGATGTAGGCATCGCCGTTCCAGATCAGCCCGGCGGCCACTTCCTCACTGATGAAGGCCTGCTTGCTGGCGGTCACGTCGAACACGCGCACGGCGGGCAGCAGCTTCTTCAGCCAGTCGTAGGCGGCCTTGATTTCGGCTTCCTTGGTGGAGTTCACCGAGTAGCCCAGCGCCTTCAGGGCCACGCCCAGAGAATCGCGCTGGTCGTCGGACAGGATGACCTTGCCCGCGAATTCGGGACGGTTCAGGTCGTTCCAACTGGTGATGGAGGCCGGGTCCACCACCTTCTTGTTCACCATCAGCCCCGACGAGCCCCACATGTAGGGCACGGAATATTCGTTGCCCGGGTCGAACGGCTGGTCCAGCACCTTGGGCGAAAGGTTCTTGAAATTCTTCAGCCTGGTCTTGTCGATCTTGGCCAGCAGACCATCGTCGCGCATCATGGAGATGAAGTAGGTGGACGGCACGATCACGTCGTAGCCCACGCCCTTCAGCAGCTTGATCTTGGCGTACATGGCCTCGTTGGATTCGTAGGTGGTGTACACCACCTTGATGCCCGTCTCCTTGGTGAACCGGTCAAGCACCGACTGGGGCACGTATTCCGACCAGTTGTAGACGTGCAGCACCTTTTCTTCCGCCGCCACGGCGGGGCCCGCGAACAGCGTCGCCGCCAGCACCGCCAGGGCAAGGCCCACCATCACCAGCGCGGCGCGGGCCGCGTGCAGCTTCGTGCGCATCATTTCCTCCTCGTCCTGGTAAGGGTTTGTGCCAGCAGCACCAGCACTATGGTTACCGTGAACATTACCGCCGACAGGGCGTTGATGTCCGGCTTCACGCCAAGGCGTACCATGGAATAGACGCGCAGGGGCAGCACCTCGAAGGTGGGGCCGGTGACGAAAAAGCTCACCAGCACGTCGTCCATGGACAGGGTGAACGACAGCAGCCACCCCGCCGCCACGGCGGGCGCGGCCAAGGGCAGCAGCACATGGCGGAAGGCCCGCCACTCCGACGCGCCAAGGTCGCGCGCGGCCTCGATGAGCTGTTCGTCGAACTCGGCCAGGCGCGCCAGCACCGTCACGGTGACGAAGGGCAGCGCCAGGGTGACATGGGCGACCAGCAGCGTCCAGAAGCCCAGCTGCACCCCCATGGCGATGAAGAAGATGAGCAGCGAGATGCCCATGACGATGTCCGGCGACACGGTCAGCACGTAGATGCAGCCATGCAGCACCTTGCGCCCCGGAAAACGGTAGCGCCGGATGCAGATGGCCGCCAGCGTGCCCAGCACCGTGGCGATGGTGGCGGCCAGGGTGGCCACGGACAGCGAGTTGAGCGCGGCGTCCACCAGCGGGCCGTTGGCGGCCAGGGCGGAATACCACTTCAGGGTGAAGCCCTTCCATTCCGTGGTGTAGCGCGCATCGTTGAAGGAATAGACGATGACCACCAGGATGGGCACGTACAGGAAGGCATAGACCAGCCAGACCAGGCAGGTACGCAGGGTGCGCAGCTTCATCCTACGCCCTCCCCCGCGCACCGTGCGCCATGCCGTCGCCACCGGCTTCGCCCTCTCCGTGCATACCGTCGGGCGTACGGCCCGCAGTGGCAGCCCCGGTGTCCGCGCCCTTGCGCTCGCGCAGGGCGACCCGGCGGTTGCTGAGCCAGTAGCCGATGATCATCAGCACCAGCAGCGCGGTCATGATGGTGCTGGCGGCGGCGCCCAGCGGCCAGTCGCGCGCCACCAGGAACTGGTTCTTGATGAAGTTGCCGATGAGCATGCTCTTGGCCCCGCCCAGGATTTCCGGAATGTAGAAACACCCCAGCGAGGGCAGGAACACCAGCATGCACCCGGCCACGATGCCCGGCAGGGTCAGCGGCAGGGTAACGTGCCAGAAGGCGCGCAGGCTGCTGGCCCCCAGGTCCTTGGCCGCGTCCAGCAGCCGCTTGTCCAGCTTTTCGATGGATGCGTACAGCGGCAGGATCATGAACGGCAGCAACGTGTAGGTAAGCCCCGTGAACACGGCGAAATCGCCGTACATGAACGACACCGGCTCGTTGACCAGCCCCAGCGCCAGCAGCACGTCGGAGGCGAGGCCCTGCGACTTCAGGATGATGATCAGCGCATAGGTGCGGATGAGCGAATTGGTCCAGAACGGAATGACCACCAGCAGCAGCAGCCATGGCCGCAGCCCGCGCCGGGCCGTGGCCACGGCGTAGGCGAACGGATAGCCGATCAGCAGGCACACCAGGGTGCTGGCGGCGGCCAGCCACAGCGATTCGCCCAGTATCCTGATGAACACCGGGTCGGCAAGGCGGGCGTAGTTGTCCCACGTGAACACCAGGCTCACGAAGTCCGATTCGCCCCGCTCCAGAAAGGTGACCAGCAACAGGCCGAGGTTGGGCAACAGGGCGAACAGCCCCAGCCACAACCAGACAACGGCGATGCTGGCAGTGCGGAAGGGTCTACGCTGCGTCATCGGGCAGCAGTACCTCCCATCCGTCCACCCAGCTTACGGCAACGCGCTCGCCGGGGTTGTAGTTGATGTCCTCGTCGTCCTCGTTGAAGAACTCCGCCGCCATCAGGCGCTGCCCGTCGTCCAGGGTGATGACAAGGTCCACCGTGGCACCCTTGTACACCGATTCCTCGATGCGGCCCCACAGGTGCGGCCAGTCGGGGGTTTCCTCAACCGCAATGCGGTCGATGCGCAAGTCCTCCGGCCGCAACAGCACCTGCACCGCATCGCCGGGGGCCAGCCTGCGGGGCGAGCGCACCGGAAACACCGTGCCGCCCACGGTGGCGTCGTACAGGTGTTCGCCGGGCTTCAGGTCCGGCGGCAGGGCGCCGTGCTCCGGCGTGCCCGGCGCGGGCGGGGCCAGCGGGGTGCCCGGCGCGGCGGACCAGTCCAGCCGCACGGCGTCGATGCGGCCCGGCAGCGCGTTGATGTCGCCCACGAAGCGCGCCACGTACATGTTGGCGGGTTCCTCGTAGATTTCCTTGGGCGCGCCGATCTGCTCTATGCGGCCCTCATTCATCACCACCACCCGGTCGGACATGGCGAAGGCCTCTTCCTGATCGTGGGTGACGAACACGAAGGTGATGCCGAGCTGCCGCTGCAAGTGCTTGATTTCCAGTTGCATCTGTTTGCGCAGCTTGAAGTCCAGCGCGCTGAACGGCTCGTCCAGCAGGAGCACCAGCGGGTTGTTGATGACCGCGCGGGCAATGGCCACGCGCTGCTGCTGCCCGCCGGAAAGCTGGCGCGGCTTGCGGTCGGCGAAGTTTTCCAGATGCACCATGCGCAGGGCATCCAGCACGCGGCGGGCCGTTTCGTCCGCCGCCACGCCCTGCATCTTCAGCCCGAAGGCCACGTTGTCGCGCACGGTCATGTGCGGAAACAGCGCGTAGTTCTGGAATACGGTGTTCACCTGGCGCTGTTCCGGGGGCACGCGGTTGACCACCTGGCCGTTGATGCGCACCTCGCCCGCCGTGGGCTGCTCGAAGCCCGAGAGCAGGCGCAGGATGGTGGTCTTGCCGCAGCCCGACGGCCCCAGCAGGGTCAGGAACTCGCCGTTGCGGATGGTGAGGTCTATGGAATCGAGCGCCACGGTGTCTTCGAACGTCTTGGTGACGCCGCGCAACTCGATGATGTGATCCTGTTCTGCCATCGTCGCCTCTTGGTATGCTCTCTGTCGGGGGCTGCCCCCGGAATCCTGCGAACCATGAAACAGGGAGATCGGGAGACCGGGTGCGCTGCATGGCGGCAGCGACTGGCACCGTCCACATGCAGGGCCGCATTTGGGTCCGGATGCCAGTCCGGCTGTTAGTCCGGACTGCCGGGCCATGTCGCGGCCCATGCCGCACAGTCTGTGATGCGTGATTCCGGAAAATGCGTCCCCATGCCTTCCGGCGCTGCGGGCCGGGTGCCGCATGCAGCCACCGCCCCCGCCACATGCCACCACAGGGTGTGCACGGGGACGCGGCGCGGGCAGTGCGGGTGCGCCGGGGCGCATCGCACCGGAAACCGGCACGGCAAGGCTTCGGGGAATGGATGGGGACGAATCGCTACGCCACGGGATGCAGGGCGCGCCGGCTACCGATGCGCAGGGGCCGAGGGGCCGGCATCGCCGGCCACGGGCGTTCGGGCGTTTCCGGAGCGGCGAAGCCCCAGATTGCGCACCCGGTGCACTGGCCGGGATGAAAGGATGACCTGCGAGCAGCGTATCATGCGTTCGTCTTCCCTCATGGGGGGGGCATGAAGTGGCGTCATGAAATGGCGTCGGCAAGTGACGCCATGCGCCGGGTCGGGGACTGGCCGCGCGCCCTAGGCGGGCGCGGGCTGGAAGGCTGTCGTTCGGGCCTTGTGTGCCATGCGTGGGGCGGGGTGACAAGCAAAAAAACACCCCTGCGCGCACCCTGCCCCACAAGAGAACGCGCAGTTGCGAAATCGGCCACCCACCATCCCCGTCACTGCCCCCCCGCAGACCCCGCTGCATCGGGCACCGCATCCGACAGGCGCACGAAGCGCACCCCGCGCCGCAGCAGTTCCGGCAGGGCCGCGCGCAGCCCCGCGCCGCTACCCGCTTTCGGCTTGTTCATGTGCAGCAGCAGGATGTCGCCGTTGCGGGCGGCCAGCAGGTTGCGGGCAACGGCAGGCGCGGGCAGCGTGGCCCCGGCGTCCGCCGCCACGGAGCATCCGGCAACGGTCTGGCCAAGGTCCGCCGCAATGCGCACGGCCACCTCGTCGCAGAACAGGGTGGCGGCCCGGTAGAAACGCGGGCGCCCCCCCGTAAGAACGGCCAGGCGCCGGGCGTTGGATTCCACCTCGTCCACGAATTCAGCCACGGACCGGGTGCCCCGGATACCGTAGGCGATGCACCCGGCCACCGAGGCGGGGCGGTGCCGCGCGCCATGATTGGCGATCTCGAACAGCGGGTCGGCGGCAAGATCTGCGGCTTCGGCGGGGTGGGCGGCAAGCCACGGCCCGGCCAGAAACAGGGTTGCGGGCACGCGCAGTTCGCGCAGCAGGGCAATGATGGACCCATCATACCCGCCGCCGCAGGCGTCGAATGTCAGGGCCACGGTGACCGGCCCGGTTTTGGGAGCGCCGGAGGTGCCAGATGTGCCGGATGTGCCGGATGTGCCGGATGTGCCGGAGGTGCCAGACACGGGCAGGCGGGTGAGCGTGCCAGGCAGGGCAGGCCCCCACCGGGAGGGCTGCTGACCGCCGTACCGGGCCGCAAGGCGCGCCGTCAGTTCCGGCAGGGACAGCGCGGCAAGCGCCGGTTCCGCCGCGCTGCCGATTCCCGCAGCATCTGCGCTTGGCGCGCACAGCAGGAACAGCAGCACGATCAACAGAACGGGCAGGCACCGCGCGCGGCAGTCTGCTCGGCCATGGCCGGGCAACGCTGCACAGAACGGCAAAGGACACCAAGAAGCGATGCGCGCGGGCAGGGGCATTCGGCCCGCCACGGTCCACGGCGCGATGCGCCCCGGCACGCCAGCGGCGGTCACGGGCTACCCTTTGCCCACACCGGGCAATGCGCACTGACCACAGACGCGGCCCACGGCCACGTCGCCCAGTCCCAGCGCCACGGCAACCAGGGTGCGCGCGCCTTCGGCGGGCAGTTCCAGCCCGGTCCACAGGCGGAACTGTTCGCGGCCCTGCTCCACGAACATGGCCAGGCCGTCCTGCATATCCCAGCCCGCTTCGGCGGCCTCGGACAGAAAGCGGGTGCGCAATGGATTGTAGACAAGGTCGTAGGCCAGACCGCGCCGTCCCGCCCCGACAGCCGCAAAACCCTGCGCGGGGAAGGCGGTGTCGCCCTGCCGCTCGCCGGACATGCCCATGGGGGTAGTATTGATCACCAGATCCGCGCCCCAGGCGGCGCGGGCATCCCAGTCCACCACTTCCACGCCGAATTCGGCGGCCAGCGGGGCAGCCTTTTCCGCGTTGCGCCCGGTAACGGCCACCGTGCCCACCACGCCTTCACCAGCGGGGCCAAGCTCGCGCAGACCGGCCAGCACGGCGCGGGCCGCGCCGCCGTTGCCCAGCACCAGTGCCTTTTCGCACCGCCACCCTGTTGCCGCGCGCTGGCGCAGGGGGGCCAGAAAACCGGTAACGTCGGTGTTTCCGCCCAGCAACTGGCCGTCGTGCCAGTACAGGGTGTTCACCGCGCCCACGGCGCGGGCGCGTTCGCTGATGCCGTCCAGCAGGGGCAGCACGGTTTGCTTGTGGGGAATGGTGACGCTGGCCCCGCGTATGGGCAGGGTGCGCACGGCGGTGATGAAGTCGCCCACGCGGCCCGGCTCCAGCGGCCAGGCCATGTACACGGCGGGGATGTCCAGCAGGCCGAAGCCCCAGTTGTGCAGCAGGGGGCTCATGGTATGGCCGAGGGGATGGCCGATGATGCCGTAGAGTTCGCGGGGCAGGAACGGATGTGCGGGCATGGGACGGCCTCCGGCGGACGGCCCCTTTCACACAGGGGCAAATGTCCAGAACCACTGCGAGGCCCCTGCCTTTTATATCCAGACTGACCGCCGCAGTGGCAGTTTTTAGGGGGGAGCCTCAGCCGTTATGCGAGTCTTCGAGCATTACGGATGAGGACAGCAAAGCGGGGTCCGGGGAGGGAGACCCTTTTCGCTCTGCGGTCGCCATCCGTAAGACTCGCGCGATGCGCTCGTCTAACGGCTGCCGCAAAAGGTCCCCTCCCCGATATTTCTCTTTTCTGTTGGGTTAAATAACCTTGTTCAGCGAATACTCGATGATGCCTTCGGCACCGGCGGAGCGCAGGCGCGGGATGAGGTCGCGCACAAGGTCGTTTTCCACCACGATTTCCACCGCGTACCAGGTGCTGTCGCGCAGCCCGGCCACGGTGGGCGAATTGAGGCTGGGCAGTTGGTCGAGCACGGCATCCAGGTTGTGGGCGGGCACGTTCATCTTCAGGCCCACCAGCGAATCGGCGCGCAGCGCGCCTTGCAGCAACAGGTCGATCTGCTCGATCTTGGCGCGCTTCCACGGGTCGGCCCAGGCGGCCTTGCCCGCGATGAGCACGGTGTTGGTCAGCAGCACTTCGGCGATGATGCGCAGGCCGTGGGCCTTGATGGTGGTGCCGGTTTCGGTGACCTCGACGATGGCGTCGGCCAGGCCTTCGACCACCTTGGCCTCTGTGGCGCCCCAGGAATACTGCACCTTGACGGGGATGCCCGCGTCCTCGAAGTAGCGGCGGGTAACGCCCAGCAGTTCGGTGGCGATGGTGCACCCGGCGAGGTCTTCCGGCCGCACGTAGGGCGAATCACCGGCCACGGCCAGCACCCAGCGGGCCGGGCGGTTGCTGACCTTGGAGTAGATGAGGTCAGACACGGTGACCACGTCGGCCCCGGTTTCCAGCAGCCAGTCCTTGCCGGTCAGCCCCACGTCGAGCACGCCGTCTTCGAGGTAGCGGGGAATTTCCTGCACCCGGCAAAGGCGCGCGGTCAGTTCCGGGTCGTTGATTTCCGGAAAGTAGTTGCGGTGATGCTTGCGAATCTTCCACCCGGAGCGGGCGAACAGGTTCACGGTGGCTTCTTCGAGCGAGCCCTTGGGAATGCCGATCTTCAGCATGTTGGCGCCGGACATTATTTGTAGACCTCCTTGGGGTCGAACACGCGGGGCGAGCAGATGACGGGTTCTCCGGCCGTAAGCTCTCGGTAGAAACAGCTACGGTACCCTTCATGGCAGGCCGCGCCGCCCTTCTGTTCCACGAGCAGCAACACGGTGTCGCTGTCGCAGTCCAGGCGCACGGCCTTGATATGCTGGGTATGGCCCGACGTACCGCCCTTGTGCCACAACCGGCCACGGCTGCGGCTGAAGTAATGCGCCTCGCCGGTGGCGAGGGTGGCGTCCCATGCTTCTTCGTTCATCCAGGCCATCATCAGCACTTCGCCGGTGGCGGCGCACTGGGCGATGGCGGGCACGAGACCATTCATCTTCGCGAAATCGGGGCGGAAGCCTTGTGCGGCGTCGGAAGCCTGAGCCATGTGCGATGTCCTCGCGCGGGGGAATCCCCAGGGGGGTTGCGGGGTAAGGCCCCAAAAAGGTTGCAAAGGCGCGGCCTGCGCGGTGGCAGACGACGGCGGACACCGCGTTTGCCCCATGCATGGCCGCAAGGTGGCGAATCTAGCCGTTCCGTGTGACGGATGCAAGGCGGCGAAGCGGGTGAAGGCCCCGCAAGGGGTGTCGCAGGCCTCTCTCAGCCCCGTACCTTGGCGTGGGCCGACAGCACCGCCAACTGCACCCCGGCCAGATGCTCCAGTTCCTCGGCCAGGGCCAGGGCGCGGGCGGCGGACGCCCCGATGCAGCACAGGCCGTGGCGTTCCATCCACACCGCGTCGCGGCTGGCGGCTGCCGACGCCACGGCATCGGCCAGTTCCTGCGTGCCGGGGGCGTGGGCAGGCGCGAAGCCCAGTTGCCCGCGCAGCAGCTCCGATTCGTAGATGGGCAGATGCAGCATGTCGTCAGGCGGAACCAGCGTACCAAGCGCCAGCAACTGCGGCGGGTGGGTATGCACCACGGCCATGGCGTCGGGCCGGGCGCGGTAGATGGCCAGATGCATGGCCCCTTCGGACGAGGGCTTGCCCCCGGCCAGCACCGCCCCGGTGGCGATGTCCACCAGCGCGAGGTCGCCGGGGCCAAGGTCGCCTTTGGCTGCGCCGGAGCAGGTCAGCAGGCAGGCCGAGCCGATGCGCAGGCTGGCGTTGCCGTTGAACCCGGAATACAGGCCGCGCTGCCAGCCACGCAGGCAGATGCGCCGCAATTCGTCGGCGTGGCCGTCGGGGATGCCCTCTCCCCACGGTGAAGGGGCGGAACCGGAGACTGCGTGTACGGAAACACTGCTGTTTGCACTACCATTCATAGTACGATTCGTCGCACGATCCGTATTACCGATCTCTCCGCCCGCACTTTCGGGCGCCGCATCCGGCTGTCGCTGCCGGTACGAGGTCTTGATGTCGATGACCGGCGTGCCGTCCAGCGCCTCCAGCGGGGCCACGCGCAGGCGCATGGAACCGTCCCCGCCGGGCATCAACTCCAGCAGACGCACCTCGTGCAGGCCCACCGGGTTGGGCCGGGCGGGCGAACGGGTGTTGAACACGCCCCGTTTGGGGCGGCGCGTGTCACCGCGCGGGTGCACGGACAACACGTCGCGATCGGCGCGGTGCAGCCAGGTGAGCAGGGTCAGGGACAGGCCCGGCTTCAGGGTGTCCAGACCGGGCACGTAGGGTGCGGCAATCTTCACCCACGCCTCGGGCGCGCCTTCGTCGCCCTGCTTGGGGCACTGCGAAAGATCGGTAAGCGACGACACGATGACGCCGATGGGCCGCAGGGTGGTGTCCATACGTTCCGCTCCTTGATTGCCCGCCTGTTGCGACAGTAACACCATAAAATGTATAAACACTCCAGCAACACAACCCCAATGGGGTTCCAAGGGGCACAGCCGCTTTACGATCGCCATCCGCGCGCTGCGGTCCCTATCCGTAAGGTTCGCTTCGCTCACCAACGGCTAGGGCAATGCTCGAAACCTCGCATAACGGCTGCCGTCCTTGGCCGCCGGAGGCGTCCCAAAAAACTCGCCCCGGCTCTTACCCCGAAAAATGGTCGAACCCGACGGACGCGGGCAAATCGCCGTTGACCAGCACCACGCCATCGGCGCTGACCTGCCCCAGCGGGATCAATCCGGGCACGGCGGCGCGCACCGCGTCGAACATGGCCGGGCGGCAGCAGCCCAGCAGGGCGTAGTCCTCGCCGCCGGTGAAGGCCATGTCCACGGGGTCCAGGTCGTTGGCCAGAGCGTAGGCGCGCACCTCATCGGGCAGGGTTTCCGGGTCCATGGCCAGTTCCGCGCCAAGGCCGCTGCCCCGGTCCGCGCCGATGAGCCGGGGCAGGTCGCGCGCGAGGCCGTCGGACACGTCCATGAGCGCGATGCGCGCATCGCCGGTACCGCAGATGGCCGCCAGTGCCAGCCCCGCCGCCACCTGCGGACGCGGGCGCAAATGGGCGCGGCAGGCCTCGGGGTACAGGCGCGCGGCCTCGGGCCCCATGCTTTCCAGCGCCAGCAGCCCCACGCGGGCCAGCCCCACGCGCCCCACAAGAAACAGGTGATCGCCCGGCTGGCAACCGCCCCGGCGCAGAAAGGGCGACGATCCCCCGGTGGCGGGGTGCGACTGACCTCCGGTGGACTCGCTGCCGCCAGCGGCAACAGTCGCCCCGCTCTCCCCACCCTCCGGCCCGCCGCCCGCCATGATGCCCGCATGGGCCGAACGCGGCGCGGGGCCGCCCCACACGGTGAGGCACAGGGACAGGGCATCGCCCCGAGTCAGGTCGCCGCCGGACAGGGCCATGTCGTGCTCACGGGCCAGCGCGGCCATGGCGGCCAGCATTTCGTCGCAGAACTCGCGCGAAAGGTCGGCGGGCGCGGCGAGCGCCAGACTGAAACCCAACGGGCGCGCGCCGCAGGCGGCAAGGTCGCTGATGTTCACGGCCAGGGCCTTGTGGCCGATGTCGCCGGGACGGAAGTAGCTGGTGCGGAAGTGGCTGTGCTCGTTGAACAGGTCGGTGCTCACGGCCATGCGCGGCGGGCAGGCGATGACGGCACAGTCGTCGCCGCGCCCCACACACAGGTGGGAGTGGGCATTGGTGAAGTGGCGGTCGATGGCGGCGAGGAAATCGTCCTCTGAGGCAAGCCGGGTCATGCGAAGGCTCCTGCGGATGTACTTTTGAACGCCCCTGCGGTGCTGGCGGCAACTTGCCGCCTCGCCTGCGCCTTCAGGACGGGCGGCATCCGTCACGCCGCCGGCCATGCTGTCAGCCAGGACGGCGCGCGGCTGCGCTGCCCGCGTCAGTCGGATTCCAGCGTCAGGTATTCGGCCATGATCACCTTGAGGCCGAAACCGGGAAAGTTCACGCGGTACTTGTCGGGCGGCACGTGCTGCACGATCTTGCCACGCCCGAAGATGCGGTGGGTGCAGTAGCCGCACTGGCCCGCCGGGGCGCTGCCGCCCGACAGCGGCGAGGGCGCGGCAGCGCCAGGCCCGGATTGCGGGCCGGGCTGGCCGCCGGATTGCCCGCCACCTTGCGTACCGCCGGGGTACGCCGTCGGCGGCAGCGGGCGGCCTGCGCCCCCCCCGGCCCTGCCCGGCGTGGTCCCTTCCGCGAACATGGGCGGACGGGGAATGCCGGGCGCGCCATCAAAACGCCCCCCCTGTGCAAAACCGCCGCCACCCACTCCGCTCCTGCCGCCGCCAAAGCCCGCCCCCCTTTGAGCAACTTGTCCGTTCTGCACATCGCGGCGCATCAATCCACCGGAATAGCTTTCGTGCATCTCGTCAAACAGATGGGCGGGCAGTTCGCGCACAAAGGGGCTGGGCACGGCAGGCTGGTTGCCGCCGTCGCCCCGGCTGTACAGGCTGGCGGGCACGAACAGACACAGGTGGTCGCGGGCGCGGGTACAGGCCACGTACATCAGCCGCCGCTCTTCCTCGAAGTCTTCGGCGCGGGCAATGGCGTGGCGCGAGGGAAAACGCTCTTCCACAAGGTCGATCAGCAGCACCGCACCCCACTCCAGCCCCTTGGCCGAATGGATGGTGGACAGCACCACGCTGTCGCGGTTTTCCTCTTCCTCGCCGGGGTCTTCCAGCGACAGGTCGGAGATGAACAGGTCCAGATCGCGGTACGAGGCGGCAATCTGGAGCAGTTGCTCCAGCCCCTGCTGCCTGCGCGGCCAGTCGTCGGGGAAGGCGGCCTCCATGCGCGGCTTGTAGTGCTCCATCACTTCTTCGAGCAGCGAGGTGGGCGTGTGCGGGCGCTTGCGCAGGCCGTCCAGCAGGTCGAGGTCCGCGCGCAGCTCGGGGTAGCGCAGGCAGGCGCGGCTGGTGGCCTCCGGGTTGCCCAGCCGGGCCACGTCGTACAGCTTCAGGGTGGTCTTTGGCCCCACGCCCTTGGACATGGCGGCAATGCGCTGGAATGCGGGCAGGTCCAGCGGGTTCAGCACGAGGCGCGCGTAGGACAGTACGTCCTTGACGTGGGCCGCCTCTGAGTAGCGCAGCCCGCCGTACTTGCGGAACTTCACGCCCAGTTTGTTCAGCTGCACTTCCACGTGGTACGATTGGTACCCCGCCCGGAACAGCACGGCAATGTCGTGCGGCGGGTAGCTGCGCAGAAATTCCACGATGCGCGAGACCACCAGCGAAGCCTGGGTCAGGTCGCTGAGCGGGCGCACCACCTGCGGCCTGTCGCCCCCTTCGCGCGCGGCGAACAGCTTCTTGCGGTAGGCCTGCGGGGCCTCCGCCAGGATGGCGTTGGTCAGGTCCAGCACCGGCTGCACCGAGCGGTAGTTTTCTTCCAGCTTGATGATCTGCGCGGCGGGGAACAGCTTGGGGAAATCCAGGATGTTGCGCACGTCCGCCCCGCGAAAGGCGTAGATGGACTGGGCGTCGTCGCCCACGGCCATGATGTTGCCGCCCTCGCCCGCCAGCAGGTGCACCAGCCGGGCCTGCACCAGGTTGGTGTCCTGGTATTCGTCCACCATGATGTAGCGGAACTTGGCGCGGCACCAGTCCAGCACGTCGGCCCGTTCGCGCAGCAGACGCTCCAGTTCGAAGAGCAGGTCGTCGTAGTCCAGCAGCCCGTGCTCGCGGCGGTAGGCGTGGTAGGCGGCGGCAATGCGGCCTATGCCTTCGACGTGCACCAGCAGGTGGAACGCCTCGCGCCGGATCACCTCGTCGATGTCCAGTTCCTTGTTGCGGGACTTGCTGATGAGCCCCACGATGTTCTGGGTGCGCGGGAAGGACCGGTCGCCCTTGCCGATGCCCAGATTGTCCTTGCAGTGGCGCACCGCATCCACGATGTCCGCCCCGTCCATGACGGTAAGGTCGCCCGCCTCGTAGCCCGAGGGGCGAAACTGGCGCAGCACCGAATAGGCAAAGGCGTGAAAGGTGCCGCCCTGCACCCCGGTGACCCCGTGCACCCCGCCATGCACGGCAGCGGTGGCGCTGTGTTCCAGCAGCCGCCCGGCCCGGTGCAGCATTTCGCGGGCGGATTTGCGGGTGAAGGTAAGCAGCAGGATGGCCGAGGCGGGCACGCCCTGCTCCACCAGATTGGCCAGCCGGTAGACGATGGTGCGCGTCTTGCCGCTGCCCGCACCGGCAATGACCAGCACGGGGCCTTCCAGGGTGGTGGCGGCCTGATACTGGGCGGGATTCAGTTCGTTTCGATAATCTATCATGTGTTTGCCGGATGCTTGTCGGTGCGTTTACGGTAAAAAGCCTGTAGTGGCGCAGTTCAGCGCGCGCGGATATGCGGGCTATCGGCAAGTGATGCAGGCGATACGTCGGCATGCGCCGGGCCGGACGCGGAGGACGCGCTGGACGCAGCACCGGACGCGACGGGCGCAGCACCGGAAGCGTTGCCGCCCTGCCCCAGCGCGGGCACCTGTGCACCGCGCCAATCCGCCTGCCCGGTGAGCACCGCCGGATACGCCACGACGCGCTGCGGCGCATCCAAACCGAAGTGGCGCAGCACAAGCACGCCCGCGTCGCGCACCGAAACCGGCGCGTCAATGCCGGGCTGCCCGGCCTGCGAATCGTACCAGAAGGCGTCGTCCGGGGTGTGGGTGCCGGTGCGCCCGTACTGTTCCGGCAAGCCGAAGACCTGGCTGCGGTTCCACTTGGCCTTCAGGTCGAAGCCGTAGGCAGGCACGCAGACCAGATCCGGCGCGGCCCAGCGCAGAGGGGGGCCGTCTCCGCAGGCGAAAGCATCAGGGGCGGGAGAGGCGACAGGCTGGCCCGTGCCGACTCGTTGGCCGGTCGCTCCCTGTCCGAAACCTGCCTGCCCCGGCGCGCCGGAACCCGCCGTATCCTGCCCCAACGCACCCTGCCCCGGCACCTCCGGCCCGTAGGCCTCATCCGCCGTGAGCACGGCGCGGAATACCGACGCGCCTTCGAAGGTCAGTTCCATAAGTTCGCGCCGCAGCCGCTCGGCCAGGTGCTGCCCCGCCGCGTCGTCCAGAGTGCCGTCCGGAAAGCGGCGGCGGGTGCGCAGGTAGATGCGGCCCGGATCCAGCGCAAAGGCCGCGCTGTCCGGGTGCAGGGTGGTGGCGTCCAGTTCGTGGCACTGCTCCACGCCGCCGGGGGTGACCTGACGCAACAGGCCCTGCCCGCGCAGCCAGGCGTTCAGGTCCACCTCTGCCCGCACCGGGCCGAAGCCGTGGTCGGCCAGCGCCAGCAGGCGCACCGGGCGGCCGTCGCGCGCGGAAAGGGCCTTGGCGAGGTCCAGCACCTCGCCCACCAGCGCGTCCCATTCCGCCAGAAAGTCCATGCAGGCCGGGTGCTGCGGGTGGCCTTCGTCGGTCACCGCGTCCCACAGGAAGTGGAACAGCCGGTCGGTTTCCGTCAGCACCAGCACGAACAGGTTCCACGCAAGATCGGGCCACAGCAGGCGCAGCGCCGCGCGGCGCGAGGCCAGGGTAACGCGCAGTTCCGCCAACAGATGGGCCGGGTCCGAGCCGCCGCGCGCGGTGTCGGCCTCCAGCCGGTAGCCCGCCCCGGTCAGCGGTCCCAGCAGGAACGGCGGATGCACCGCCCGCACAAGGTCATGCGCCACGAACCCGGAAACCAGCATGCCCGGAATGGGGCGCGCCGGGTAGGTGTTGGGCAGGTTGATGACCCGGCTGGTCAGTCCGCGCTCGCCCAGGCGGTCGAAGATGGTGGGCGCGGCCACCTGCGAAAAATCGGCCAGCGACAACTGGCGCGTGGTCACGTTGAATCGCGTGAAGCCGTACACCCCGTGCGTTTCCGGACCGGCGGCGGTGTAGAACGATGTCCAGTTCACCGGCGACAGGTCGGGAAGCTCGGCAGCCAGGGCCGACGCATTGGGGGATACGGCGATGCGGGCAAGATTGGGGGTGCGGCCCTGCGCGCAAAGGTGGCGGGCCAGCGAGAACGGCAGGCCGTCCAGCCCGAGCACCACCAGACGGGGGCGCGTGTCCGTGTGCATACCGAGCCTGTAGCAGATGGGGGGGCGATGCGCCAGCGCGCCCACAGCATGATGGACGCGGCGGGATGGCGGGCGACGGGCGGCGGGGTGCCGGGGCCATCCCGACGATGCCTGTGCGCCACACCACCGGGAGCGTTGTGTCTGCGAGGAGGTGGTGAGTGGGGATGGGGGGAGCGATGCGTGGGGGGCGCGAACCGTTGGCGCTGGCGCACCGCCCCGCCGCGCATTGCGGCGACATCGGTGGGCAGTGGCCGCGTCTCCCCCTGCGCCCCTGCGCCCCTTGCGCTAGGCCCCGCGCTTGCGCCGCGCGGTGATGGTCTCGCCGCCCACGCCCCAGTTGTCGGTGTCCACCTCGTCGATGGTCACCACGGTGGTGGCGGGATTCTTGCCGAGGATATCCACCAGCAACTGCGTGACGCCCTGGATGAGCGCCGCCTTCTGCTCGCTGGTGGCGCCTTCGCGGGTGATGCGGATGTTGACGTAGGGCATGGGAAACTCCTTGTGCGGGGGTTAGGCGCGCCAGTATCCACCGCCGGGGAGGGCGCGTCCAGCCCCGCCGATCTCTGCCATTTTGACGTCCGGCACATCCGCGCTCTATCATAGGGAAAACATGCGCCCCGTGATACGGGAAGACGGAGCACCTCGCTGCGGCCCGCCGCGCGGCTGGGAGAAACCGTGCGACCCGCGACCGCCGGACGACACCGCGCCGGTCCGGGCACACATCGCCGGGCACACCGCGCGGCCACACCGACTCGGCCAAACTGCCCCGACCATACGCAAGGACCGACCATGGCCAAATTCGACTGCGAACTCTTCGGCCACTTCTTCTACGGGCCGGAACTGAGCTACAACGACCTGCTGGCCCGCGAGGCGGAACTGGTGGACGCCATCCACGGCGCACTGGACGCCAGCGGCGGCGAGCACATCGACTTCACCCCCACGGGCGATGCCCTGCGGGTGCAATGCGTGTTCGCCCACCACGAGGAAACGGCGTTCCACGCCGCCTGCGCCGCCGTGGCCCCCCTGCTGCGCGGCAATGTGGAAGGGCGCATGCTGTTCGTGGACAAGGGGCTGGACCTGCTGCACCTGTACCTGCTGGCCGACGGTGTCTGGCAGGAGGCCGCCCTGCGCCTGCCCGACGCACGCGCGGGCATGGCTGCCCATGCGCACAAGGACCCGGCACTGGCCGTGGTGCCCACCACCCGGCCCAAACCGCCAGCGGCCCGCGCCAGACGCGGCAAGGCCGGGGGTAGCGGCAAGACTGCCGCGAAGCCGACGGAATAGGCGAAGGGCCACGCGCCCAGCCCGTTCCAGCCGACCTGCGCGCCGGGCCAGTTCGCGGCGGCCCCCCGGCAGCCCCCGGCAGCCCTGACGCCCAAACGCGACGCCCCCTTGCGCCGCCGGGCTCGACACCCGGCGCCATTCCCTGCGCACGGCCCCACCCCGACATTGACGGCAACCCGCCCGCATACTAGGGTTTCGGCCCATTCCCACCGTGCCCGGATGGCGGAACTGGCAGACGCAAGGGACTTAAAATCCCTCGGCCTCACGGCTGTGCGGGTTCAATCCCCGCTCCGGGCACCATCAATTCCGTTCCCTCGGCTCCGGCAGCCGCCCACCGGACTCTCCGTCAGCAAGCGAGGATTCCGATGAAGTTCGAAGCCTTCATTTCCGGAACATTCGTCCAGCAATACGAATACAAAAGCTTCACGCCCACCCCGGTAAACCGCGAGTGGACGTGGGATGACCCACGCATCAACAGCCTGTTGGAAGAAACCACCCGCAGTCTGGCCGAATTGGATGCCTTTTCGAAGATGGTTCCGGACGTGGATCGGTACATCTACATGCACGTCGTCAAGGAAGCCAACACCTCCAGCCGCATCGAGGGCACGCGCACGGAAATGGACGATGCCCTGCGCGACAGGATGCACGTTGCCGAAGAAAAACGCGACGACTGGCAGGAAGTGCACAACTACATCGAAGCGATGAACGTTGCCATCCGGGAACTGGCAGAGCTTCCCCTGTCGAACCGCCTGCTCCGAAAAACACATGACATACTGATGCGCGGAGTACGCGGCGAACGCAAGACGCCTGGTGAATTCCGTCGCTCACAAAACTGGATCGGCGGCGCATCACTGAAGGACGCCGTATTCATCCCCCCCCATCACGACGAACTTCCCGAACTGCTCAGCGACCTTGAAAAATTCTGGCACAACGAGGAAATCCACGTTCCACACATCATTCGGGTGGCCATAAGCCATTATCAATTTGAAACCATCCACCCCTTTCTGGACGGCAACGGTAGAATCGGGCGCTTGCTTATCACCCTGTACCTGATCAGCGCCGGTTTACTCAGCAAGCCGTGCTTGTACCTTTCCGCGCACATGGAAAAGCACAAAGGGCAATACTACGACGCACTCACCGGCGTTCGCATGTCCAATGACATCGGCCATTGGGTCCGATTCTTCCTCGTGGCCGTACGCGACACGGCTCGCAACGGTGTGGCCACATTCCGGAACATCATGGCCCTCAAGGAACTGTGCGCGCAAAAAGTGCTCTCGCTGGGTGCCCGGTCCGCTAATGGCCAGAAATTGCTGGAAACGTTATATATGAGCCCTGTCACCACCGGCAAACGCGTGGCCCAGAACCTCGACATTTCCCAACCCACGGCCAACACTCTCATCGCCGAGATGGTCCGGCTCGGTATCCTTGAAGAAATGACCGGCCAGCAGCGCAACCGGGAATACCTTTTCACCGAATACTACCGGTTATTTCTCGACTAACGACACCAGATACGTCTTAAATTCAGGGTGAGAATTTTTTCTTACGCTTCTCACTAATTAAAAAACTTGCTCTGTTTTTAATTAAAACAGATACAATAATCAAAACTCCGGTTGAAATTTACTTCAGCCCCCCCGCGCTGACCGGAAGCCTGATACCGCACCTTCCACCCTCGCGCCCCCCGTGAGGACTCTCCTTTCCTTCCTCTGCCGTCG
>Ga0247728_10069_pt1 | contig 45246 bp, 32 predicted proteins | sample SalenrCarbi39_FD_183048 | JGI IMG/M metagenome (GOLD analysis project Ga0247728, IMG submission 183048) | Saline wetland microbial communities from Lincoln, Nebraska, United States - Carb-i39 | ecosystem: Environmental > Aquatic > Non-marine Saline and Alkaline > Salt marsh | place: USA: Nebraska...
TCATCGGCAACCCCATCCTGCCCGTGGTGAAGCTGTGCGCCAACCCGCGCACCGTGCGCACCATGAGCGAGCACATCGACGTGGACGTTTCCGGCATCCTGCGCAAGGAACTGACCATGGACGGCGCTGGCGACAAGCTGGTGGAAATGGCCATCCGCACCGCCAACGGCCGTAACACCGCCGCCGAAGTGCTGGGCCACCGCGAGTTCGTGCTTACCCGTCTGTACGAAAGCGCCTAGTCTCCGCTGCCGCCTTCGCGACGGTCGCGAAGGCGGCGTCCCGCCCCGGTCGGTGGCACGCCGGGGCGGGACAGCGGAACACGTTGGAAACCTTGGGAGTCCCTGGAACCCTGGGGGGAGCCATGGACCATCACAGGTAGCGCGCGTAGTGATTGAGTTGCATTGCATGACAGCGAACCAGCAAGGGGCGGGACCGCCAGGGGCGTGATTCCGCGGGACGGCGTAGCAGCCGGACAGGCATGCAAGGGGACCGCCGCACCCATCCCCGCCTTTCGTAGGGCCGGTTCGTACGGGCGCTGCCAGAATTTCGCTCCCCCCGAGGGGGAGCCCGACAGGTGCCTTGAACTTCGAAGACCGAAAAAGGAGCCCTACATGAAAGTGCGTTTCCTTGCGCGGCTTGCCCTTGCGGCGCTGCTCGTCCTCGGCCTTGCGGTAGCCGGTGATGCCTATGCCAAGTACCCCGAAAAGCCCATCAACATGATCATCGCCTTCACGGCGGGCGGGTCCAGCGACGTGCAGGCCCGCATCATGCAGAAGTACTGGAGCAAGTACTCCGACCAGCAGTGGGTGTTCGTCTACAAGCCCGGCGCCGGTGGCGCCATCGGCTTCGGCGAAATCGCCAACGCCCGTCCCGACGGCTACACCATCGGCGGCATCAACGTGCCGCACCTGGTGTTGCAGCCCATGGTCCAGAAGGCCATGTTCTCCATCGACAGCTACTCCTACATCTGCCAGGTCGTGAACGACCCGCAGGCCGTGGTGGTGCGCAACGACAGCAAGTTCAAGTCGGTGAAGGACGTCTTCGAGTTCGCCAAGGCCAACCCCGGCAAGCTCAAGATCGGCTTGGTGGGCCCCAACAGCGGCCACCACCTGATGTTCCTGGACGTGAAGGGCAAGTTCGACTTCCCCGTCACTGAAGTGTTCTACAAGGGCGCCGCCGACCAGAACGCGGCCCTGCTGGGCGGCGAGATCGACGTCATGTTCGGCAACCTGAACGACGTCATGCGCAGCCTTGAGGAAATGACCGTGCTCGGCCTTGCGGCGGAAAAGCGCAACGCCTTCCTGCCCGACGTGGCCACCCTGCGCGAACAGGGCTTTGACGTGGTGTCCGACATCCGCCGCGCCTTCGTCGCCCCCAAGGGCATCGAAAAGGCCCAGCTGGACTACCTGCGCGAAACCTTCAAGAAGATCTGCGACGACCCGGAATACGTCTCCGACATGAAGAAGGCGGGCCAGCCCACCGAATACATGGATGGTGATGCCTTTGCCGCGTACGTTCGTACCCAGAACGAATTCGCCAAAACCATGCTGCAAAAGGCCGGCCTGCTGAAGTAGCAGGCCCTGATACCGCCGGGGAGGGGTGCCATCCCTCCCCGGCCCGTACCAAGGAGCTTCACAATGATGGAATTTATCGGACCGGCCATCATGCACCTGTTCGAGCCGCTGAACATCCTGCTGATGGTCGCGGGTCTGACGGGGGGCATCATCGTGGGGGCCCTGCCGGGCCTTACCGCCACCATGGGCGTTGCCCTCATGGTGCCGGCCACCTTCGCCATGGACGCCACCAGCGGCCTGATCATGCTGGGCGCCATCTACGCGGGTGCCATCTACGGCGGTTCCAACTCCGCCTGCCTCATCTGCACGCCCGGCACGCCCTCGTCCGTGGCTACCACCTTTGACGGCTGGCCCCTGTGTCAGGCCGGACGCGCCGACATCGGCCTCATAACCTCTCTGCTGGCGTCCGTGTTCGGCGGCATCGTCGGCACCGTGTTCCTGCTGTTCCTGGCCGCACCGCTGGCCCGGTTTGCCTTGCAGTTCGGCGGCCCCGAGAATTTCTGGCTGTGCATCTTCGGCCTGTCCACCATCGCGGTCATGTCGTCGGGCAACATGGTCAAGGGCCTGCTGTCCGGGGCCATGGGCCTGCTGGTGTCCACCGTAGGCATCGACCCCAACGCCGGTGTGCCTCGGTTCACCTTCGGGTACTATCCGCTGGTGCAGGGGGTCGAAGTCATTCCCGCCATGATCGGCCTGTTCTCCTTCTCGCAGGTGCTGTACCTGATCGGCAGCTACAAGCCGTTCATCGCCGAGTACCGGCCCGCCCCCGGCGCCTTTGGTGAAGTTGTGCGTGCCCTTGCGGGCCGCTGCAAGGTCAACCTGATGCGCTCGTCCATCATCGGCACCCTCGTGGGCATGCTGCCCGGCGCGGGCGGCGAGATTGCCTCCATCATCTCCTACAACGAGGCCAAGCGTTGGGACAAGAATCCCGAACGCTTTGGCACGGGCGTGATCGAGGGCGTGGCCGCCAGCGAAAGCGCCAACAACGCGGTCATCGGCGGCTCGCTGATCCCCATGCTGACCCTGGGCATTCCGGGCAGCGCGGTGGCGGCGGTCATCCTGGGCGCGCTGCTGGCCAAGGGCATCCAGCCCGGCTTCAAGGTGTTCACCGCCACGGGCGACCTGGCCTACACCTTCATCATGTCGCAGTTCGCGGTGAACCTGCTGATGATTCCCATCGGCCTGCTGCTGGCCCGCATCATGACCAAGCTGCTCAGCATCCGCCTGACCTTCGTGGCCATCGGCATCGTGGTGCTGTCGGTCATCGGGTCGTACGCCATCCGCAACAGCATGCTGGACGTGTGGATCGTCATCATCTTCGGCTTTCTGGGCTACTTTTCGGGCCGGGTGGGCCTGGATACCGGGGCCATGGCCCTTGGCATCATCCTTGGCCCCATGATCGAGGAAAACCTCGGCAAGTGCGTGCACCTGTCCAAGGCCTCGGGTGGCTCGGTGATCAACGTGTTCCTCGAAAGCCCCATCGCCGTCCTGCTCATCGTGCTCACCCTGCTTTCGCTGGCCACGCCCTTCCTGCTGGACTGGAAGCGCAAGCGGCGCGACTGCGGCTGCGACATTGCGCAGCCCAAGGAGGAATCGAACCATGCGTAGCAGCGTTGCCGACATCACCTCCGGTCTCGCCGTGCTGGTCATCGCCGGTATGTTCCACGCCCAGAGCGGCGACCTTGAAGGGGTCAGCCTGCTGTTCCCCCGGATGCTCATCATCTTCATGGCCCTTGGCGGCATCTACCTGTGCGGCCTTGGCCTGCTGAAGGGCCGCAAGGGCGAGCAGGCGCCGCAGGATGACGAACCCGTGGCGGTGAGCCGGGTGGTCATGATCTCCGCCGGGGCCATCGCCTATGTGGCCATCATTCCCGTGCTGGGCTTCTACCTTGCCTCCGCCTTGTACCTGTTCGGCATGTCCATGGTGCTGAGCGACGCCGGGGGCAGCACGCGCAAGAAGGCCGTGGCTTCCGCCGCCTTCACGGTGGTGCTGTGCCTGTTCGTCTGGATTGGGTTCGCGATGCTGTTGGGCGTTCCCACTCCAGAAGGCATGCTGTTCTGAACCATCCGCCGCACGGCGCAGCTCGCTCCGTCCCCCCGTCGTGCGCATTCCCGGAAGGGTTGCGTGCGGCGGGGGGCTTCCTGTGTCTGGTAAGGATTTTGTTTTACAGAGGATCACATAAGATGCACATCGACCTGAAGTACGGGCACGGCTACGTGTCCCTGGAATTGCCGGATTCCGTCCATGTGGACGTGTTCGAACCGAATCCCGTCGAACCGCTGGCCGATCCTCTGGCGGCCCTGCACGCCGCCCTGGACGAGCCGCTGGGCTGCCTGCGGCTGGAAGACCGCCCGGCCCCGCGTTCCGTGGCCATCGCCGTGCCCGACGAAACGCGTCCCGTGCCGGTGCGGTTGCTGCTGCCGCCGCTGCTGGACCGGCTGTTCGCGGCCTACCCGGCCCTGAAGCCGCAAGACGTGGTGATCGTGGTGGGCGGCGGCCTGCACCCCCCGGCGGACGAGGCCCAACTGGCCCGCGTGCTGCCGGAAGACCTGCGCGGCTGCCGTGTGGTTGCCCATGACGCGGAGCATTCGCAGTTGGCGCGCTTTGGCGCCACCACGCGCGGCACCCCGGTGGAGGTCAACGCCGCCTATGGTGCGGCGGAACTGCGGCTGGTCATCGGCATGGTGGACGCGCACCAGTTCGTGGGCTTTACCGGCGGGGCAAAGGGTGTGGCCATCGGCTGCGCCTCTGCGGCCATGATCGAGGCCAACCACCGCCTGATGCGCGACCCTGCGGCCACCGTGGGCGCCATAGACACCAACCCCGTGCGCCTCGACCTTGACGAGGCCGGTGAACTGGCCGGGGTGGCCATGGCCATCAATGTGGTGCTGGACGCGGCCAAGCGCCCGGTGGCCGTGCAGGCGGGCTGGCCGCCGCTGGTCATGCGCAGTGCCGCCAAGGTCACGGCGCAGGTGTACGGGCTGGCCTATGACGCGCCGTACGACATCGTCATCGCCTCGTGCGGGGGCACCCCCAAGGACCTCTGCCTGTACCAGGCCCAGAAGGGACTGAACACGGCGGTGCAGTGCGCCGCGCCGGGGGCAAAGGTGCTGCTGGTGGCCGAATGCGGCCAGGGCATCGGCGACGAGGTGTACCACGACTATGTGCGGCGCTTTCCGTGTGCGCACGCGCTGAAGAAGGATTTCGAGTCCGGGGCGTTCCGCATGGGCGCGCACAAGGGCTTTCTGTTCGCGCGGGCCACCACCAGCTTCGAGGTGGTGGTGCATTCCGAACTGGACCCGGCCCGGCTGCGCGAATGCCTGCTGACGCCCGGCGACATGCAGGAAACCGTGAATACCTGGCTGGCGGGGTTGCGGGACCCGCGCGTGGCCGTGGTGAAGAACGCCAACTCTTCGTTCTTTTACCGGAAATAACCCGCAACGCGCGACCGCATCCTCCTGGAACGGCGGGCGGGGGCGGTACGGTTCCGCCATGGGCGGGGCCGCGTACGGAGCCGCTCCGCCCGCCAATCAGGGGCCGGGTACGGGATAACCGTGCGGGATGACGGGACCGGATTGCCGGGGGGCATGCGGTCCCGAGCGGTACGCGCTGCCACTGGGGGACATGCGGCAGCGGGGCAGGGTGGGAGATCTGACGCCGCGTCCGGGAAGGAGCGGCAAGACGAGGGGGGAACGGGTCCGAAGCAGGAGCGGGCCGCGCCGGAACGTGCGGGCGTGCTCCTCTGTTCGCAAGGCAGAACATCAGACACGCTCCGGAGGGTGGCATGCTCCTGAAGACCAAACTGTATCTCGGATTCATGGCAGTGCTGTTGCTGACGGCCATCGTGGGCGCCATCGGCTGGCGGGGAATGCACGAGATGGTCGTGTACGGCAACTATTCCACGGCCATAGAAACGGCCATGCGCCACCTTTCGGCGGCAGAAGCGTCCATGGGGCGGTTCATGCTGCGCGGCGAGCAGACCCACGCCGCCGCCACCGACAAAAGGCTGGATGACGCCCGCGCCATCATCGAGGCGGCGGGCGCGGGCCTTTCGCACGACTGGATGCAGGCCGACGGCAAGGGCCTGTTGGAAAACCTGGAGAACTTCAAGACCGCCTTCGCCCAGTTGGTGAACTCGCAGAACGAGGCCATCGCCATGCAGCAGCGCATCGACGCCAACGCCGCCAAGGTGGTGGAAACTGTGACCGCGCTGGACGGCAGGCTGGCCGGAACGCTGCAAGCCAACCACGACGCGGGACGGATGAAGGGCTACCAGATGCTGCACGCTGGGGCCGCAGCCTTCGCCGAGGTGCGCGTGCTGACGGGACAGTTCCTGGATACCCCCACCGAAGAATTGCGCACGGCCATCCGCGCCCGGCTGACCGAAGCCCGCAAGGCCTTTCAGGCGGCGCGCGACGCCCAGCCCGACGAGCCATCCCAGGACGCCGTGCAGGAGCTGATGGGCTACGTGGGCAACTATTCCGGCCTGTTCGGCATCTTCTCGCGCCAGATGCTGGCCAAGTACGAGGCCCTGGATCGCCAGCAGGAGGTGGTGGCCGCAACCCAGGCAGCCGCGTCCGAGGCGTCGCAACATGCCTCTGCGGCGTCCGATGCCTCGGTGCGCACCGCCACGTGGCTGCTGGCCGGGGTGGCCCTGGCCGCAATGGTCATCGGGGCGGTCATTGCCGTGGCCCTGCCGCGCGGCACCGTGCGCCAGTTGGGCAAGGACCCCGGCGAACTGGCCGACATCGCCCGGCGGGTCACCGAGGGTGATTACGACATTGACGACGGCAGCCCGCACATCGGCGTGTATGGCCGCATCGTGGACATGGTGCAATCGCTGAAGACCCACCTTGCCAGCGCCGAAGAGGAATCGCGCCGCGCCCGCGAGGAATCGGAACGGGCCCGCCTGGCCATGGAACAGGCGGACGAGGCCCGAACCGGGGTGGAAGCGGCCAACCGGACCATGCAGTCGGTGGCGGACGAGGCCCACGCCATTTCCGCGCGCATCGCCGCCGCGGCGGAAGAACTGGCCGCCCAGGCCGAACAGGTGGGCGCCGGGGCAGAGGTGCAGCAGCAGCGCATGGCCGAAACCCTGGCCGCCATCACCCAGATGAACAGTGCCGTGGCAGAGGTGGCCGCCAGCGCTGCCGCCACCAGCCGCAGCTCCGACGATTCGCGCCGCAATGCGGAAGAAGGGGCGCAGGTGGTGGCCCGCACCGTCACCGCCATCGAGAAGGTGGCGGAAGGTTCGGACGCGGTGCGCCGCAACATGCAGGAACTGGGCGTGAAGGCAGAGGCCATCGGCAAGGTCATGGAGATGATTGCCGACATCGCCGACCAGACCAACCTGCTGGCGCTGAACGCGGCCATCGAGGCGGCCCGCGCCGGGGATGCCGGGCGCGGCTTTGCCGTGGTGGCCGACGAGGTACGCAAGCTGGCCGAGCGCACCATGCAGGCCACGGCGGAAGTGGGCGGCAGCGTGCGGGGCATCCAGGACGTGGCCCGGCGCAACGTGGACGCGGTGGAGCATTCCGTGACAGCGGTGGACGAAGCCACCCGGTCGGCCCACGAATCGGGCGAGGCACTTTCGGCCATCGTGCGCATCGTGGGGGACTCCGCCGCGCAGGTCAACGGCATTGCCACGGCGGCGGAGCAACAGTCCGCCGCCAGCGAGCAGATAGGCCGCACGGTGCAGTCGGTCAGCGACATCGCGGCGGAAACGGCGGGCGGCATGCAGCAGTCGGCCGTGGCCATCCGCGAGCTGTCGGAAATGGCCGCGCAACTGGAGCAGGCATTGCACCGGCTGCGCGCGTAGGGGGGTGATCGGATGACCTCCGCGCGCCCGTGGATAGTGAACCTTCAGGAGCAACCGTGACCGTGGTTCTCAGCCCCGACGATCTTGCCGCGGTGTGCCGCGCCGTGCTGGAGCGGGCGGGCGTGCTGCCCGCCGCCGCATCATCCGTGGCCGGGGCGCTGGTGGCCGCCGAGTGCATGGGAATACCCTCGCACGGAGTGGCGCGCCTGCCGCAGTACGCCGACCAGGTGGCGGCGGGCAAGGTGCGCGGCGATGCCGTGCCCCGCGTGGAAACACCGCTGCCCGCCACCGTGCGCGTGGACGCCGGGTGCGGCTTTGCCTATCCCGCCCTTGAGGCCGGACTGGACGTGGCCGCGCCGCTGGCCCTGCGCATGGGCTGCGCGGCGCTGGGGGTGACCAATTCGCACCATTGCGGGGTGGCCGGGCTGCACGTGGAACGGGCCGCCCGGCAGGGGCTGGTGGCGCTGCTGTTCGCCAACACCCCGGCGGCCATGGCCCCATGGGGCGGCAACCGCGCCTCGCTGGGCACCAATCCGTTGGCCTTTGCCTGTCCGGCACCGGTCGTAGACGCTTCCGATGCCGAAGGAGCAGGGACGGCCAGCCGACAGGATGCCGGGCTGGAGCGCGATCCGCTGGTGATGGATCTTTCGCTGAGCACCGTGGCGCGCGGCAAGATCGTTGCCGCCGCGCGCGAGGGCAGGCCCATTCCGGAAGGCTGGGCCGTGGATGCGGGCGGAAGCCCCACCACCGACGCGCGGGCCGCCCTTGGCGGCATGCTGCTGCCCTTCGGCGGTGCCAAGGGCGCGGCCCTGGCGCTGATGGTGGAACTGCTTGCGGCATCGCTTACCGGCAGCAACCATGCGTACGAGGCATCGTCGTTCCTGGATGCGGAGGGCGGTCCGCCCCGCACCGGACAGTGCATGCTGCTCGTTGCGCCGCAGGCCTTCGGCGCGGACTTCGCCGGACGCGCCGCCGCCCTGCTGGGCCATGTGCTGGGCCAGCCGTCCACCCGGCTCCCCGGCGCGCGCCGTTTCGAACTGCAACGCCGGGCGCACCGCGAGGGGGTGACCCTGCCGTGGTCGCTGCATCAGGACCTGTTGCGCCGGGCCGGGCGGGGCGCGGACGCAACCTGACGGGTCGCGCGGCCATCGTCTGCCGACCATCACCGCGCCTTGCACGGGTGAACAAAAACGGGCCTTCCCCCTTGGGAAAGGCCCGTTCCATTTTCTACGCATGCGCGGCGCGTGGCCGCGTCCGGTGAACGCCCGGCGGGAATCAGGAAAGCTTGGTGCGGTAGTGGAAATTGGCGGTCACGCAGCGGGTGTGGCGCAGCTCCACGGGGTTTTCCTCGATGTCCATGGCCACGCGGCGGATGGCCAGCAGCGGATGCCCCACCGGCACGACCAGGCGTTCGGCGTCGATCTTGTCGGCGGCCACGGCGGTGATGCTTTCGTCCGCCTTGGCGATGGTGACGTTGAAGCGCTTCTGGAAGAAGTCGTACAGCGTGTTGGGCAGGGCCCCCACGGGAATGGCCTCGATGCCCGGCATGCGCGCGCAGCTCAGGGTGATGCGCTCGTTCAGCAGCGGCACGCCGTCCAGCGAACGCACGCGTTCGATGCGCAGCACGGGCGCACCCAAGGGAATGTCCAGCGCTGCCGCTTCTTCGGGGGTGGCCTTGCCGGGGGCGGCCCCAAGCACTTCGGAAATGGGCAGGGTGCGCCTGTCCTCGCAGCTGACGATGCGGAAGAAACGGAACAGCGCCTCGTCCGCGTCGAAAGTGGCCACCGCCGTGCCCTTGCCCTGGTACCGCACCACGCGGCGCTCGGCGGTCAGCTCGTTCAGCGCCTTGCGCAGGGTGCCATGGCTGACGCCGTATTCTTCGGCCAGCACGGGTTCGCTGGGCAGGAAGCTGCCCGGTGCCCATTCACCGGCGGCGATGCGGCGGAGCAGCGATTCCTTTACCTGCTGGTACAAGGGGTTGAAGGCGGGCTTTACGGGCATGTGCATCTATGGGTGCTTCTGGAAGCCGGGTGCTTCCTGTTTTCGGGCATGTCTTGCAAAAAATATAAGATAACAGACGTATCTCATCGCTGTCTTGCAACTATCCGAGAAACGGGCGCAACACAAGAGGGTGATACTGCATGAAACCGGCCAGACGCGTGGTGTGGCGGGCTTTTGGCTGATACTGGTTGACCGGACAGTCGCAACCGCCAGCGCGAGAAGCGCAAGATCATGTGTGCGGGCGAGCGCCCCTGCGGCGAAATGACGTGGATACTGACGGCGAAATGGCCGTTCGCCCGCCGTGGTCAGGAAACCTGCGTCTCTATGCGCAGGCCGTACTTTTCTATCTTGGCCAGCAGGGTGGGGCGCGAAAGCCCCAGCAGGCGCGCGGCGCGGGTGCGGTTGCCCCCGGTAAGGTGCAGCGCCTCGCGCACCACCAGCCGCCCCACGTGGTCCATCAGCGCGTCGAACACGTTGTCGCCGTCGCTTTCGCTGAGGGTGCGGCGGATGAGTTCCTGCATGGTCTGGTCGGCGGCCAGCGAAAGGTCGCAGGCCGGGCCTTCGCTGCCGGGGCGAACGCCCCGGCTGGCCTCCAGCGCCTGCTTCAGGTCCGCTTCGCCAAGCGGCCCGCCCCGGCTGAATACCAGGGCCTTGTGCACGGTGTTGCCCAGTTCGCGCACGTTGCCCGGCCACGGCTGCGCTTCCAGGTAGGCCAGCGCCTCGGGGGTGATGCCGGGGTTCTGCATGTCCATCTCGCGCGAGAAGCGGGCCAGAAAGTACCGGGCCAGCGGGGGAATGTCCTCGCTGCGTTCGCGCAGGGGGGGCAGCCACAGGGTGACCACCTTCAGCCGGTAGTACAGGTCCTCGCGGAAGCGCCCGTCGGCCACGGCGGCTTCCAGGTCGGTGTTGGTGGCCGCGATGATGCGCACGTCCACGGGGATGGGCTGGCGGCCCCCCAGCCGTTCGATCTGCTTTTCCTGCAACAGGCGCAGCAGCTTGGCCTGGATGCCCAGCGGCATGTCGCCTATTTCGTCCAGGAACACCGTGCCGCCGCCTGCCTGCTCTATCTTGCCCACCCGGCGGTTGGTGGCCCCGGTGAAGGCCCCCTTTTCGTAGCCGAACAGCTCGCTTTCCAGCAGCGTGTCCGGAATGGCCTCGCAGTTGATGACCAGGAACGGCTTCTTGCCGCGCAGGCTGTGCTGGTACACGGCGCGGGCCACCAGTTCCTTGCCGGTGCCGGATTCGCCCCGCACCAGCACCAGGGCGTCGGTGGGCGCGGCCCTGCCGATGGCCTTGTACACCTGGTGCATGGCCCGGCTGGTGCCCACCAGGGCCTCGCCCAGCGGTTGCTGCCCGGTGCCGTCGCCGTCTTCGCCGTCGGCCACCATGTCCACGCGGGCGCGCATGCGGCGGCCCGCCTCCACGGCCTGCTCGATGAGGGCGAGGATGTCCGGTATCTCGAACGGCTTCAGGATGTAGTCGAAGGCCCCCAGCTTGGTGGCCTCGATGGCGGTCTCGGTGGTGGAAAAGGCGGTCATGATGACCACGGGCAGGCGGGCGTCTATCTCGCGGATGGCACGCAGGGCGGTCAGGCCGTCCATGCCGGGCATGCGCACGTCCATGATCACCAGTTCGGGCAACTCTTCGCGCACCAGCTTGATGCCCTGCTCGCCGGTGGAGGCGGCACGCACGTCGTGCCCTTCCCCGGCCAGCAGGCGCTGGAAGCTCTGGCGCAGTTGCAGTTCGTCGTCGACGATCAGGATCTTAGCCATGAGTCGTCCTTGCGGGCGGGCAGCACGATGACGAAGGTGGCCCCCTTGCCGTGCGCCGAATGCAGGTGCAGCCAGCCGCCGTGCTCCTCGAAGATGCGCCGGGCGATGGGCAGGCCGAGGCCGGTGCCTTCTTCCTTGGTGCTGAAGAACGGCTGGAAGACCTCTTCGCGGATGTGCTGGGGTACGCCGGGGCCGCTGTCCGCAATGCGGATGACCACGGACCGCCCCAACGGATTGATGATGCCCTTTTCTTCCGTGATGTCCAGCGTGCCGTTGTAGCCCATGGCCTCGCACGCGTTCAGGATGAGGTTGACAAGCGCCTCCTTGAGCTGCTCGGCGTCGCCGTCCACCTCGGGCAGGCGTTCGCCGCGATGCACAGAAACCGCCACGTTGAACGATTCCAAGCGGTGCTTGAGCAGTTGCAGGGTCATGTCCACCACGTCGGACGGGCTCACCGGCTGCATGCGCAGGCGCGGACGGCGCGAGAATTCCAGAAAGTTGGTGACGATGGCGTCCAGGTGGCGGATTTCGGCGGCGATGACCTCGAAGTCTTCCTGCTGTTCCTTCTGGTCCGGCCCCAGCTTCAGGCTGCGTTCCAGCGCGAACAGGCGCAGCTTCACCGAGGTCAGCGGGTTGCGGATGGAATGGGCCACCCCGGCGGCCAGCTTGCCCACCAGGGCCAGTTTTTCTGTCTGGCGCAGGGTTTCGTGGCTTTCTTCCAGTTGCACCTGGGTGCGGTGCATGGTGTCCAGCAGGTGGCGCAGGCGGCGGTCCAGCACCTCCACCTCGTTGCCGTAGGCGTCGGCATCCTCCAGCCCTTCCAGCGCCAGGCGGCGGATGGGGCCCAGCACCTGGCGGAACACCACCACGGCCAGCAGCCCGGCCAGGAACAGGACAACCAGCATCAGCCCCAGGGCATCGGTGGCCGGGTCCGCCCTCCAGGTGCCGAAGGGGGTGGGCAAGGACAGCAGCCCGCTGGCCATGAGCAGCGGCAGCGCGGCGGCGGCCATGGACGTGGCCGCCAGCGTGGCCAGCAGCAGGCCGATGCGTACGCGCAGGCTGGGGCGAAAGCGCACCACCCTGGGCAGTATCCAGTTCACCATGCGAAGTCCGTGGGCCGAGTGTGCAGTGGCGGTATCGCCGTGTCAGTGGGTCAGGGTGGTTCTAGCCCAATTCGCGCGCGGGAACAACGAGACGCGCGCATGGGTCGGGGGTGGGCCGCGCGGGATGCTGCGGACGGGCCGGATGCTGCGGACGAGCCGGGTGGGAAGAAGGCAGCACGGCGTGCCGGGCCACTGGTTGCCGGGGATATCGAATGGTTCTGCGGAACATCGGCGCGAGAGCGCCGCTGCCGCATATCCAACCACCTTGTGGCCCATCCCAAAGAGCGATAGGAAGGCAGGGCGGACCTGTCTCCTGCCCCCTTCGCGTGCGGAGGTCAGACCCCGCCACCCTGACGCCGGGAGACCCCATGACCGACACGCCGACCCCAGATGCCCCGTCCGGTGCCCCCCGCCCCGGTTCCGGCAGGCCGCTGCCGCGTATCCTGCTGGTGGACGACGAGCCGGAAAGCACGGAGATGCTGGCCCTGCGCCTGGGCAAGCGCGGCTTTTCGGCAGCGCGCGCGGCCAGCGGAGAAGAGGCGTTGGAATACCTTGCCCGTGAAGGGGCCGACGTGGTGGTCATGGACGTGAAGATGCCGGGCATGGGTGGCATGCGCGCGCTGGAGCGCATCCGCACCGGATTTCCGGGGGTGGAGGTGATCATGCTTTCCGGCCACGCCGACATGGAGGTGGCGGTGGAGGGCATGCGCCTTGGCGCCTTCGGCTACCTGATGAAGCCCACCGATTTCGACGAGTTGCTGTTCAAGATCGAGGACGCCTACACCCAGTGCCAGCTTGACCGCAGGGCGGCTGCGCGCAACGGGGCCTAGCCGCAGGGGCGTCCAAACCCACCCCTACCCGGGAAAACATCATGGGCCTGTTCTGCTGGCTGCCCTTCCGCCGCAAGCGGCGGGACGAGCAACGCGCCGCCGCCGAAGAGGCCTTTGCGGCGCGGTATCACCGCTTCAAGCTGGTGCTCAACGCGTGGGCCAAGTTGCAGGAAGTGATGACCGAGATGGAACTGGCCCTGTGCTGTGTCCATCCCTTCGGCATGCAGACGGTGCGCTCGCTGTGCACCCGCATCACCACCCAGGTCTTCCAGTGCATCCGCCAACTGGACGAACTGGCCCCCGGTCGCTACCCCGAACTTTTCGTCCGTTTCGACGCCATCCAGGCCGAGGTCTCGGCCATCGTCTATGGCCGCCCGACCACCATGGACGGCCCCCTTGCCCTGCCGTTCGGCCATCCGGACCTGGCCCTGCCAGACCTTGCCGACCCGGCCCTGACCCGGCTGGGGGGGCTGCGGAGCCTGACGGGCGTGCCCGAAAGGCCCGACAGTCCTGACAGTTCCGACAGTTCCAACAGGCCCGCACCGCAGGGCGGGGGCGTGCCCGACGGGTTCATCGTCACCGCCGCCGCCTGCCAGCGGCTGTTCCGCCATCAGGGGCTGCAAGAGGAGATCGGGCGGCGGGTGCAGGCATCGGGCGGCATCAGGCCGGCCAATCTGCTGGACCTTTCACCCGCCATCGCCGGGCTGATCCAGGCGGCGGAGGTGCCGGACGAGGTGGCCGACGCGCTCATGGACGCCCTGTCCGCCCTGCGTCAAGGGGTGGCCGCGCGTCCCGGCGTGCAGGGACGCGACATGCGCCTCTTGCTGCGGGGGCGGGTGTGGCCGCAGGGTTCGACGGGCGCTGGCGAGAACACGGACGACGATGCGGGCGGCATGACCCTGTGGGGGCCGTCCATTCCCCTGTTCGCAGAAGGTTCCGGCCCCGGTGCGCAGTCCGGCGCGCAGCCCGGTACGAAAGACGCCCCCGACGCCACTCCTGACGCCGCTCCTGACGCTACCCCTGACGCCGCCCACGATGCTGCCCCTGACGCCGCCGACCGGCAGCGGGTGCTGGCCGCCCTGCGCGCCACCCTGGCCCTGAAGTATTCGCCCCAGGCCATCGCCTACCGCCGCAACCGGGGCCTGCGCGACGCGGGCACCTGCGTGTGCGTGGGCTGCTTTGCCGTGGAGGCCCCCGTGGCTGGGGGCATCGCCTACACCGGCAACCCCCTGCATGCCCGCGACACCTCGGTGCACGTCTACGCCGCGCGCGGCCTGTCCGAGGCCGTGGAGGACGGCGCGCACGACGTGGATGCCTACCACGTCTGTCGCGCGGGCGGTTCGGTGCGGCTGCGCAGCATTGCGCACGGCGCTTCCGCCCCGGTACTGGATGACGCGGCGGCCCGCGCCGTGGCCGAACTGGCCCTGGCCGTGGAGGAACGCTGCGGCCTGCCCCAGGAAATAGACTGGCTGTTGGAGCCGGACGGTTCCGTCTCGCTGCTGCATGCCCGACCGCTGCCCGCGCCCCGCGCGCACCTGCCGGAAAGCTACGCCGAGTCGGAAGCCGAGGACGCCGCCCAGACCGAATGCCCGCCCCCGGCCCTGCTGGATGGCGGGGTGACCGCCGGGCCGGGTGTGGTGGCCGGGCCGGTGCACATCGTGCGCGAGCGCGACGACGTGCGCACCTTTCCCGACGACGCGGTGCTGGTGGTGGAGCGAGACCTGGCCGACTGGGGCATGCTGCTGGACCGTGCCGCCGCCGTGGTGGCCGAGCGGGGGCGCATTTCCAGCCAGTTGGCCGCCGTGGCGCGCGAATTCGGCAAGCCCGCCGTGTTCGGCCCGTTCCGGCAGGGCAGCCCGCTGGACCTTCTGACGCAGGGGGCCATGGTCACCGTGCACGGCGACGTGGGGGTGGTCTATCCGGGCCGCATCGAGGGCTTCATCGAAACGGCCCCGAGGGAATGCAACTTCATGCCCGGCAGCCCGGTGTTGCAGGCGCTGGACGCCGCCGCCCACCACATGCTGCCCCTGACTCTGGACCCGGATTCGCCCGATTTCAAGTCGGCCAACTGTCGTACCTTCCACGACCTGGGCCGGTTCTGCCACGAAAAGGCCGTGGCCGAAATGTTCCGCTTCGGCTCGCAGCAGCGCCACGCGCCGCAGCGGGTCAAGCAGTTGCAGTGCGACGTGCCCAAGCAGTTCTGGGTGGTCAACCTGGACGATGGCTTCGACGGCGAGGTCAGCGGCCCGCTGGTGCCCGTGGCGCGCATCTCCTCGGTGCCCATGCGCACCCTGTGGCGCGGCATGAATGCCGTGCCGTGGCAGGGGCCGCCGCCGGTGGATGCCAAGGGCTTCCTGTCGGTGATGTTCGAGGCCACGGCCAATCCGCACCTGGACCCGGCGGCGCAGTCCGCGTTCTTCACCGAGCGCAACTACTTCATGGTCTCGCGCAATTATTGCAGCCTGCATTCGCGCTTCGGGTTCCACTTCGTGGCCGTGGAATCGCTGGTGGGTGACCGCACGCCCGAAAACTACGTGGTCTTCCAGTTGCGCGGCGGGGCCGCCAACATCGAGCGCCGGGTGCGACGGGTGGAGTTCGTGGCCGGGCTGCTGGAGGAATTCGGCTTCACCTGCACGGTGCGGCGCGACGCGCTGTCGGCCCGCATAGAGAACCTGCCCCAGGCAGAGGCCCTGCGCATGCTGCTGGTGGCCGGGTACATGACCATTCATACCCGCCAGTTGGACATGATCATGAACGACGGCCCGCAATTGGCCGAACGGCGTACGACCATGCTGGCCGACTGCCGCCGTCTGCTGGAAGAGGCCGATCAGGCCGAGGCTGTCGATGGTGCCCGCCCGCGCCGGGCCGTGGACCCCGCAGCCCCGGTCTAATCCCTTGCGCGGGCGCGGTGTTGATGGCGGGGGGAAACCGGCGCGCCGCGAAACGGATGTTTCCCCGTTTCGCCTGTTCCGCCCGTTTCGTCGGTCAGGGGGCTTCCGGAGATTGTAAAATACTGGATGATCGGGTAATTGTAACACATGGGGTGGTCCTGCTCCGCCCGTGTTTCATGGGTGCGTCGCAAAGGGGAACAGGGTTGCCGCTCCGGCGTTCCGGTGTGCCTTTGCTGAAACGGGCGTGCCGCTGTTGCGACGGTTTTCTGCCGTGGCCGACAGGTCGCCCGTGTCCGTGGTCCGGTGCTGGATGGCACGCCCACCGCCGCGCCCGCGCCCCGATCGTGCCTGCGGTCTTGTCCGCGATGTTGCCTGCGATCCGGCCCGCGATCCGGCCCGCGATCCAGCCCGCGATCCAGCCCGCGATCCAGTTAGACACGCGCACGGCCCGTACGCGAAGACCCCTCAAGCCCCTTTCCGGATGATCTTTCTCCGGTGGTCCTTTCCGGGTGGTCTTTTCAGGGTGCCCCCCGCGGGGGTGCCCGCCCACGGAGGCTGGATGGACATTGGCGGATATACCAGGCTGCGGCGCAGGCTCACCCTCGTCATGCTCGCCTTTTCGCTCGTGCCGCTCTTTGCGCTGGGCTTCTTCATCCATTTGCAGTTTTCCAAGACCTACCACGAGCGCATGGTTTCGGGCATCGAGGCGGTGACCGAAAGCAAGCGCCGCGCGCTGGACACCTTTCTGGCCGAGCGCGTCTCGCAGATCAAGAGCCTGGCCTGGACCCACTCGTTCCGCGAACTGTCCGACTCCGCCCAGTTGGGCACCATCTTCGGGGTCATCCAGTCCAACGCCCGTTCCTACGTGGACCTTGGCGTCATCGACGACCAGGGCCAGCACGTGGCCTACGTGGGTCCGTATTCGCTGGAGGCGGCCAACTACCGCGACGAGCCGTGGTTCCACGAGGTGATGCTGAAGGGCCAGTACGTCAGCGACGTGTTCACCGGGTTCCGCCGCTTTCCGCACTTCATCATCGCGGTGATGCGCCGCGAGAACGGCCGGGCCTGGATACTGCGGGCCACCATCGATTCCGCCGCCGTCAGCGCCATGCTGCACCGCGCCTATTCCGGCACCAACAGCGATGCCTTCCTGCTGGGCACCGACGGGTCCCTGCAATCCGATTCACGCAACAACGGCGCCATCATGACCAAGCCCGCCCTGCACATGACCATGCCCGACAGGGCCAAGCGCGGGGTGGTGGTGGACACCATCGCCAACACCGATGGCCGCCCCATGGTCACCGGCATGACCTGGCTCGAGAACATGCCCTGGCTGCTGGTGGTCATGGACGACCCGCGCGAGCCGCTGTCTCCCCTGGTGCACACCCAGCTTATCGTGGTGCTGTTCCTGCTGGGCGGGGCCGTGGTCATCTGCCTGGGCACCTTTTTCACCACCCGCGTCATCGTGGGCAAGGTCATCGAGGCCGACCGCAGGCAGGCCATGCTCGATGCCTCGCTCATGCAGTCCAGCAAGATGGCCGCCCTCGGCAAGCTGGCCGCCGGGGTGGCGCACGAGGTGAACAACCCGCTCATGCTCATCCGCGAGAATGCCGGGTGGATCCGCGACCTGCTGTCCGAAGAGGACGCCGTGCGCATGGCCCACCACGCCGAGATCGAGGAAGCCGCCGCCAAGATCGAACAGCATGTGGACCGGGCCAAGGGCATCACCCACCGCATGCTGGGCTTTGGCCGTCGCATGGAACCCATGCAGGAAGACGTGCCCCTCAACGTGCTGACCGAGCAGACCGTGAAGTTTCTGGAAAGCGAGGCCCTGCACCGCTCCATCACCATCCGCAAGGATTTCGACGCCGAACTGCCCGCCATCACCACCGACACCGCCCAGGTGCAGCAGGTGATCCTGAACGTGCTGGACAACGCCATCGACGCCGTGGGCCAGGGCGGCACCATCACCGTGCGCACCGGCGCCACCGAAGGCGGGCAGGAAGTGTTCGTGGCTGTCACCGATACCGGCAGCGGCATCACCCCCGACGTGCTCGAACACATCTTCGATCCGTTCTACACCACCAAGAAGGCAGGCGAAGGCACCGGCCTCGGCCTCGCCATCTGCTACTCGATCATGGAAAAACTCGGCGGCCGCATCGTGGCGGAAAGCACCCCCGGCAACGGGGCCACCTTTACCGTGTATCTGCCCACCGCGCCGCCCGCCTTCACGCAGGATACCCTGCTCAACTTGCGGTAGCGGTTGCTGCTTTTTGTACGCCTCCGGCGGTGCAAGATTTTTCAGGCAACTGACCGGGGAGGGGACCTTTTGAAAAAGGTCTCCCTCCCCGGACCCCTCCCCCCAAAACTTTTTGTTTGGCGCTTCGTGACGCGATGGGGAGATGTTTAAGCCAAACCCCATTATGAAAAGTTTGGGGGGATGGGGGTTCGGGGGAAGGAGACCCTTTCAACGCCTTGCGGTCGCCATCCGTAACACTCGCGCCGTGCGCTCGTGTAACGGCTGCCGCAAAGGGTCCCTTCCCCCGAGGCTCATGCTCATAAGTTTTCAAGCATTCTCTAGCGAAAGGGCCACGACATGAAGATTCTCATCGTGGATGACGAGACGGAATTCCTGGACCTCATGCACAAGCGGCTGGAACGGCGCGGCATGGAGGTGGACACGGTGGACAACGGCACGGACGCGGTGGCGCGCGTGGAGCAGGGCGCCTACGACGCGGTGGTGCTGGACGTGAAGATGCCGGGCATGGACGGGCTGGAGACGCTGCGGCGCATCAAGGCCCTGCGGCCGGAGGTGCCGGTGGTGCTGCTGACCGGGCATGCCAGCCTGGGCGCGGCCCTGACCGGCATGGAACTGGGCGCGTTCGACTACATGCTCAAACCCGTGGCCATCAACGAACTGATCTTCAAGCTGGGCGAGGCCGTGCGCCACGCCTGAGCGGCGGCGCGCGGGCAGGTGGCGACAGGGTAGAGGCGCGACCGGTGACATCATCGGCGGCATGACCGGCTGACGGGGACTTCACGGCGCAGACCACGGCGGACGCGATATGAGCGGTTTTTTCCACACATTGGGTACGTTGTTCCGGCGTCAGGATGCACCTGCGCAGGGCGACGGCGTGCCCGACGCCGAAACCGAACGGCTGCGCGCGCTGTACCGCGAACGCTGCTCGCGGTTCCGGCTGCTGCTGTCCGCCAACAAGAGCGCCCTCGAGATCATGGCCGACATGGAAGAGGCCCTGCGCGGGGTGCGCCCCTTCGGCATGACCTACGTGCGCGGCGCCTGCACCCGCGCGTGCGCCAGCGTGTTCCAGATCGTGCGCCACCTCAACGCGCTGTCCGACGACCGCTGGCCCGACCTGGAAACGAAATTCGACGAAATCCGCGCGGGCATAGAGGCCGTGGTGGCCCCCCATGTGCGGGCGGGTGGCGGGCCGCTGGTGTTGCCCATTGCCGAAACCGGTGTGGACCTGGCCGACCAGACCGGCGGCAAGATGGCCAACCTGGGCGAAATCCGCCGCCGTCTCGGCATTGCCGTGCCCGACGGCTTCGTGGTCACGGCCACCGGCTACCAGCGTTTCATGGAGGCGGGCGGGCTACAGGAAGAGATCGACCGGCGGGTACAGGCGGCGGACGCCACCCGCCTGGACGAGGTGTTTGCCCTGTCCGCGTCCATCCAGCAGCTCATTCTGGCCGCGCCCGTGCCCGACGACCTGTCCGCCGCCATCACCGCGCAGGTGGAGCGTCTGGCCGGGCCGCTGCATTTCCCGCATCCGGGTACCGGAGCCTGCACGGGCGCCGAGGTCCGTTTTGCCGTGCGTTCCAGCGCGGTGGGCGAGGATTCGCTGGATGCCTCCTTTGCCGGGCAGTACCGCTCGGAACTCAACGTGCCGCCCGAAGACGTGCTGGATACCTTCAAGGACATCGTGGCCAGCAAGTACGGCGTCACCGCCATGACCTACCGCCTGGCGCGCGGCATTCCCGACGAGGACGTGCCCATGTGCGTGGGCTGCCTGGTCATGGTGGACGCGGTGGCGGGCGGCGTGGCCTACAGCCGCAACCCGCTGGACCTGCGCGACAACACCGTGGTCATCAACGCCGTGCCGGGCCTGCCCAAGGCCGTGGTGGACGGCAGCTTCAGCCCTGACGTGTTCGTGGTCTCGCGCGAGGTGCCCATGGCGGTGGCGCAGCGCCAGATAGCGGCCAAGCCCCAGCGCTTCGTGCGCGACCCCATCGAGGGCGTGCGGCTGGAGGACATGCCGCCGGACCTTGTGGACGCCCCGTGCATCGACGATGCGCGCGCGCTGGAAATCGCCGCGCTGGCCGCCGGGTTCGAGGTGTTCTACGGAGAGCCGCAGGACATCGAGTGGGCCGTGTGCCCCGAAGGCGTGCTGACCATCCTGCAAAGCCGCCCCCTGCGCGAGGCGCGCCACGACGACCTGCCCGAGGGCGAATGCGCGCCCGTGGCCGGAGGTGACGGAACGGACGTAGCTGGGACGAATGCCGCTTTCGCTGCTGACGGCACGGACGTGGCAGGGGCGGATACCTCCGCCATCAATCCCACCGAACCCGGTCCCCTGCCGGGCGGCTACAATTGCGGCGAATCCGGGCCGCCCGTGCTCCTGCTGGGGGGCACCCCGGTCAGCCCCGGCGCGGGCGCGGGCCTGGCCCACGTGGTGCGCAAGGACATGGACCTGCTGTCCTTCCCCGACGGCGGCGTGCTGGTCATCGAACGGGCCCTGCCGCGTTGGGCACCGCTGTTGTCCCGCGCTGCCGCCGTGGTGGCCGAGGCGGGCGGTGCCGCCGGGCATCTGGCCAGCGTGGCCCGCGAGTACGGCGTGCCCGCCCTGTTCGGGCTGCCCCGTGCGGCAGAGCTTCTGGAGCATGCGGGCATCGTCACCGTGGACGCGGACAACCGCCGCGTGCATCCCGGCCGCATCGACGACCTTCTGGGCCACGCCCGGCGCCGCAACCTGATGGAGGGTAGCCCCGTGCACACCGCGCTGGCCGAGGCCGCGCGGCTGGTGCTGCCCCTGAACCTGCTGGACCCGGAATCACCCCGGTTCGCCCCCGCCCACTGCCGCACCCTGCACGACATCACCCGCTTCTGCCACGAGAAGTCCGTGGAGGTACTGTTCGGCGCGTCCGATACCACGGTTCCCGGTGCCCAGCGTCTGGGCAAGCAACTGCGGGTCAACGGCACCAAGCTGCAATACTGGCTGCTGGACATCGACGGTGGCTTCCGCAAGCCCGTGCCCGGTCCCGTGGTGGATCTTGCCGACATCGCCTCCGCGCCCATGCTGGCCCTGTGGGACGGCATGACCGCCGTGCCCTGGGCCGGGCCGCCCGCCACCGACGCGCGCGGGTTCCTGTCCGTCATGCTGGAGTCCACCGTGAACCCGGACCTGGAACCCACCGCCGCCACCACTCTGGCCAACCGAAACTTTCTCATGATCTCGCGCGACTACTGCAATCTTCAGGCGCGCTTCGGCTACCATTTCTGCACCGTGGAAGCCATGGCCGCCGACAACCCGCACGAGAACTACGTGACCTTCCAGTTCAAGGGCGGGGCCGCCAGCGCCGACCGCCGCGCCCTGCGCGCCCGCTTCGTGGGCGAGGTGCTGGAAGCACGCGGCTTCCGCGCCGACGTCAAGGATGACGCCCTGTTCGCCTCGCTCGAAGGACTGCCCAAAGACCGCATCCTTACCCTGGTGCGCGGCGTGGGCTACCTGCTCATCCATACCCGCCAGATCGACATGGTGGCCCACAACGAACGCGTGTTCGGCCCCATCCGCGACCGCATCGCCGCCGACCTCGCCAGGATCGCCCCTGTAGCCGGGTAGTCCCACCTGCTCAAGAATTTGAAGAACTAACCGGAGGAAGAAACCTTTTGCGGCAGCCGTTAGGTAAGCGCGAAGCGCGAACCTTACGGATGGCGTCCGCAACGTGTGAAAAGGTTTCTTCCTCCGGACCTCCATCTTCCAAAACTTTTCGATTGGGTTTCTGTGAAGGAATGAAAGCGCACCATGGATTGGCATGGCTGTGTTGCCGACGCGTGGTAAAAAAATCCCCCCAATAAAAAGTTTGGGGGGGTGGGGTTCGGGGAGGGAGACCCTTTTCAAAGGGTCCCCTCCCCGATTCTCTTTAAAACTCTTTTCCTACAACCGCTTGGCCACTTCGTCCCAGTTCACCAGCTTGTCGAAGAAGGCCTGGACATAGTCGGGGCGCTTGTTCTGGTAGTCCAGGTAGTAGGCGTGTTCCCACACGTCGATGGTGAGGATGGGGGTGAAGCCTTGGGTCATGGGGTTGTCGGCGTTGCCGGTCTTCAGCACCTTCAGCACGTCCTTGCCGTTTTCGCGGCCCTTGACCAGCCAGGCCCAACCGCTGGCGAACTGGGTTTTGGCGGCGTCGGAAAGCTGGGTGATGCAGGCGTCCACGGAGCCGAAGGCGGCGGACAGGGCGTCGGCCACCTTGGCGGGGGGCGTACCGCCGCCGCCGGGCTTCATGCCTGCCCAGTAGAAGGTGTGGTTCCAGGACTGGGCGGCATTGTTGAACAGCCCGGCCTTGGCCGGGTCGCCCGCCACGGATTTGACCAGGTCCTCAAGTTTCATGGTGGCCATGGGGGTGCCTGCCACGGCCTTGTTCATGTTGCCGTAGTAGGCTGCCGTGTGCTTGCCGTAGTGGAACGAGATGGTGCGCGCGCTGATGGCGGGTTCCAGCCCGTTTTCGGGGTAGGGCAGCGGCGGCATGGGAAAGGCGTCGGGGGCGTCGGCGGCGTGGGCCACTGTGGGGCCCAGCAGGCGGGTGCCAGCGGCCACGACGGCTGCCGAGGCGCACAGGGACATGAAACAGCGGCGGGTGAAACTGGACGGCATGGCGTTCTCCTTGCGGATGAAGGTGGGCCGCGTCGCAATCTCCGCAAGGAATGACTGCCGGAGATGGGCGGCGCAGCGGAACGGGGCGCATGAAGGCCCCGTGGATACCGGATGCCGAAGCCCGCAAGGGTGCGAAGGGAGAGCGGAGAGCCCGGCCAGGACCGGGGATGCGGGCGATTACCGTCACCATAGCACAACTCGTCCAACTCGCAACAGGTGGATGTGGCCCGCTGCAACTGGCTGTGGATGCGCGCAGCAAGTCCGGCCCGGAAAAGGGAACGGCCCCCCGCACAAGAGTGCGGGGGGCCGTGGTCGTCATGAGAACAGGTCACCAGGCCGGGGCATGCGCCGCCGAAGCTGCGCGCGCTAGGCTTCCTGCTTGATCTTGGACTTCTTCATGGTCAGGCCGATGCCGTCGAACAGTTCGAAGATGGCGAAGCCGTACCACATGGTATACAGCACGTAGAAGACCAGCAGGCCGATCATTACGCCCATCTTGTCCATAACCTTGGCGGCCGGGATGCCGTAGAAGTTGTAGCCGGTTTCCACGGCGCGCTTGAGCACCGCGTCAACGACGTTGGCTTCTTCCACCATCTTGTTCTTTTGCAGGGCCTTGATCATGGGGCTCAGCCCTTCCCACCAGGCTTCCATGACCGCCATGTGGTCCGTGCCCGCGTAACGGGCGGACACGGCCTTGCCGTCGTTCTTGTACATGGCGTCGGCATCGGCCACGGCGGCGGCAAGCAGCGTGCCCAGGTCGCCTTGCACCTTCAGGGTGTTGCCTTCAGCGGTGGCGGTCACGCCCGCAGCGGCGAAGACCTTGGCGGCCTCGGCAGCCTTCTTGGAGGCGTAGGCCACTTCAACCATCTTGCCCTGCAGCGGTTCAACGCGCTTCTGGGTTTCGGGGATGAAGTAGGACGAACCCTTGGACAGCTTGTTGAACAGGTCGTCCGAGTATTCCAGGCCGTTCATGGCCTTGCCGCCGTCACCGGGAAAGAGCGGCATGAAGATCAGAAAGAAGACCGCGCAGAAGGAGCCCATGAGCAGCAGGCCCTTCATGAAACTGCTCTTGCTGTGGATAAGCATGTTACGCCTCCGCTCTCAGCTTGCCGATGTTGGCGAAGAACTTGCCGAACACCCAGGCGCCAAAGATGGCAACCACCACCCAGAATACGATGTTGCCCACGAATTCGATGTTGTTCACCAGTTCCTTGGGCATGGATACCATTTCCAGTTCCACCATCTTCTTGGGCAGGGTGGCCACGCGGTTGATGAAGCCCGCGATGATCGACATGGCGTAGAAGCCGCGAATGTGGATGCCCTTGACCACCTTGGTGGTCAGCGCGCCCACCTGGATGCCCAGGAGCGAACCGATCAGCATGCCCATGGCCAGGGTGTAGAACACATAGCCGTAGATGGCGTACTGGGCGATGGCGCCAAGGCCCGCAGTGAAGATGATTTGCAGGATGTCGGTACCCACGGTGGTCATGGACGACACGCCGAAGATGTACACGAACATGGGGAAGGTAACGAAGCCGCCGCCCACGCCCATGATGGCCGCCAGAATGCCCACCACCACGCCGCCCGCGGCAACGATCCAGCCGGAGATGCGGCGGCCGCCGGGCACGAGGTCTTCGTCGAAGGTGATCATGGGGGGCACGTTCATGGCCTGCAACTTGACGGACAGGCCCGTTGTGCCGCCGCTGCCGCCATGGGCGTCACCGCCGCCGCCAGCCCGGCTGGACTTGATGAAGTCGAACAGGGCGTAGAAGCCCAGAAAGCCCAGCAGCACCGCGTAGATGGAGCTGATGAACATTTCCGACAGCAGCGGGTCCTTGTTGTACAGACCCTTGTTGATGGCCCCGCCGATGAAGGTGCCTGCGCCCGACCCCACCAGGAAGGCGATGGCCAGCTTCACCGACACGTTGCCCAGCTTCTTGTGCACCGTGGTGCCCATGATGGCCTTCGCGAAGATGTGGAACAGGTCGGTGCCAACGGCCAGGATGCCCTTGACCCCGGCGGCCATGAGCGCAGGCGTGATGATGAAGCCGCCGCCCGCGCCGATGCAGCCGGTGATCAGGCCGGCGGCCAGACCCACCGCAATGGACACCAGGAAGATCTTGGTGGAGTAGAACGCGGGCGCGTAGGCAGTCTTGCTGCCCAGCATGGAACCCGCCTCGGCGAAGCTGAACATCAGGATCGGCAGCAGCAGGATGCCGAGGATGATCAGCTTCTTCCGGTTCTTGATGATGGACGTGGAGACCTCGATATCCCACTGCGCGTGGGCGATGGAACTCGCCTTCAGGAATTCGAAGACTTGTCTTGGAAAGCTCATGGTTCCTCCGTGAAACACGATGCGTGATGCATACCCTCTACCCAGCCTCCGCCCCTCCGTGCACCCCTTGCGGCACAGTGGGACACCCCGGGACTAGCAACGGTTGTGCCAAAAGGAACACGGGCGCCGGAAATAGTATAAAGCCATGAAAATACATGCATATATCGGGGCTGCGCCCTGCGCGGCTGGCCCGGTTGCGGTGCTCGGCCAACCTGGGGCTGCCGCTGTCCGGAATCTTTGCACCGCCCCGCAAAGCGGCCACTGGCGTCGTCCGGTACCGTGGAGGCGCCTGCCGCCCGCATGGGCCGACACCGCAATGCGCAAGCCTCCTTTCGCGAACATGCTCCAGTTTTTGAAATAAAATCATGCAATTCCAGTTGAATATGAAAATTGTGGGTGCGCTGGACAGGTTGCGGTTCGTCCCCGCCGCCCAGAGACTGGGTAGGGTGTCAGCTTTTTTTACACGGCAGCAAGGAATCCGCCGTTCAGGCGGTTTCGGGCGGGGCGGCTGCGCATCGGCGCAGGCCCCTGGCTCCGCCCCCTTGCCCGTCTGGCCCGTCTGGCCCGTCTGGCCAGCCTGGCTCGTCCCCTTCGACCCGTCCGCCCTGTACAGTCCGGGCCGGACGCGCTAGGTGAGCCCCATGCCCATACACGCCATCATCTTTGATCTGGACGGCACCCTGCTGGACACGCTGGAAGACCTGGCCGACGCGGCCAATACCTGCCTGCTGGCCCAGGGATTTTCCGCACACCCCGTGGACGCCTACCGCCAGTTCGTGGGCGACGGGGTGGAAATCCTGTTCCGTCGGGCGCTGCCGCCCGGCACGCCGCCCGGCGCCGCCACCGAACGGGCCGTGGCCGCCCTGGTGGCCCGCATGCGCGACGAATACGGCGCGCGCTGGTCGGCCAAAAGCGCACCCTATCCCGGCATCCGCGAACTGCTGGCCGCGCTGGCTCCCGCCGGGCTCCCGCTGGGGGTGCTGTCCAACAAGCCGCACGCCTTCACCCGGCTGATGGTGGGCAGTTTCTTTGACGGCGCGGCGGCTGCACCGGGCGGTGCACCAGACGGCGACGGTCCGCTGGGCCCGTTCGCCGTGGTGGCCGGGGCGCGCCCCGGCGTGCCGCGCAAGCCCGACCCCGCTGCGGCCATCGCCACGGCCCGCGCGCTGGGGGTGGACCCGGCGCACGCGGCCTTCGTGGGCGACAGCAACGTGGACATGCGCACCGCGCACGGCGCGGGCATGCTGGCCGTGGGCTGTCTGTGGGGCTTCCGGGGCGAGGCGGAACTGCGCGAAAGCGGGGCATCCATACTGCTGGCGCACCCGCTGGAGTTGCTGGACCATCTCTAGCCGGGCGGGGTCTGACAGCCGCCGCAGGCCAGGCGCCACGCGCGGTCTCCCGCTGCGCCGGTATCTACTGCAAGCCCTCGGGCTCGCGTTCCCGCAGGCCCTGTTCGCGGAGGACCCGCACGATGGCGCTGGCCAGCGTGGCGGCTTCCACGGGCTTGGTCAGGTAGCCGTCCATGCCCGCCGCCAGAAATTGTTCGCGGTCGCCGCGCATGGCGTGGGCGGTCAGGGCGATGATGGGCGTTGCCGAGCGCGCCCGCAGGATGCGCGCATCGATGCGGGGGGCATGCGGGGCGTCGGGCTCTGCATCGTTTTCAGCATCATGGATGGCGTCGGGCGTGGCGTCGGGTGCCGCGTCGGATTCGGCAGCCTGCGCATGCGGGGCGTCGTGTCCTGACGGGGTGTCACCCGCCCTGTCGGTGCCCGGTGCCCGCACCGCTTCGTGCCCCCCCTCTCCCGTTCCCTCCTTCGCAAGGGCCCGCAAGCGGCGGGTGGCCTCCACCCCGTCCATGACCGGCATCTGGATGTCCATGAGCACGCAGTCGAAGTCGCTGGTCAGCAGGGCCTGCACGGCCCGTTCGCCATTGTCGGCCGTGGTTACCCGCGCCCCCATGTTCTCCAGCAGGCGCGTTACCGCCAGGCGGTTCACCGCGTCGTCCTCGGCCAGCAGGATGACCTTTCCGCGCAGGGACAAGGCGTCGGCGGCGGGCGGATCGACCACGGCCTCCTCCACCTTGTTCACGAAGCGGAAGGGCAGGCTGACGTTGAACGTGGTGCCTGCGTCCGGGGCGCTGTCCACGGTGACGGTGCCGCGCATCAGCCGCACCAGTCGCCGCACGATGGGCAGCCCCAGCCCCGCGCCCTGATAGCGCCGGGTGCTGGCCGCCTCTGCCTGCACGAACGGCTCGAAGATGTCCTTCAGCCGCTCTTCGGCAATGCCGATGCCGGTGTCGCGCACGGTGAACAGCACCCTGCACCCGCGCGAACGCGATGCCTGCACCCGCCATGCCTCCACCACCACCTCGCCGTGATCGGTGAACTTCACCGCGTTGCCCACCAGATTGAACAGCACCTGGCGCAGGCGCATGGCGTCGCCGCGCAGGTGGCGGGGAATGCGTTCGTCCACGTTTACCCGCAGGGCCAGCCCCCGTTCGGCGGCGGGGCCTTCGAACAGGCCGCGCACCTCGTCCAGCACGGCCCGCGCCTCGAAGGGTTCGTCGTGCAGTTCCAGCTTGCCCGCCTCGATGCGCGAAAGGTCCAGGATGTCGCCCAGCAGCAGCCCCAGGCGGCGGCAGGACTGGGTGGCCGCGCCCACGTACACCTTGCGCATGGCCTTGGCCGGGTCTGCCTGCAACAGTTGCAGCATGCCCATGATGCCGTTGAGCGGCGTGCGGATTTCGTGGCTCATGTTGGCCAGGAATTCGCTTTTGGTGCGGCTGGCCGTCTCGGCGACTTCCTTGGCGCAGCGCAGTTCGGTTTCCGCCTGCGTGCGTGCGGAACTGTCGCGCACGATGGCCAGCAGCAGCGGTTCGCCGTCCGCCTCCTCCATCAGGGCCATGCGCACTTCCACCGGCAGCGGCGTGCCGCCGCGCGTGCGGTGCGTGGTTTCGAAGGTGGCCTTGCGGGTGGATTCCAGTTCCGCGCGCAGCCGGGCAAAGGCGCGCTGGTCGAGTTGCTTGTCAATGTCGAACAGGGTCATGCGCAGCAGTTGTTCGCGGGTATGGCCGGTCTGATGTTCCGCCTCGGGGTTGGCGTCAAGGACATGGCCGGTGCCGTCCACGAGGTAGATGGCGTCGCCCGCGCTTTCCACAAGCATGCGCAGCCGCAGTTCGCTAAGGCGCAGGGCTTCCTCTGCCCGGTGCTGCTCGGTGACGTCGGTGATGATGGAATACAGCAGCGGTTCGCCGTGCAGCACCAGCGATCCGGTGTTCGATTCCACGTCGCGGGTGGTGCCGTTGGCCAGGCGGTGGCGGAAGCGGAAGCGCTGCTTCTCGCCCCGTGCCGCCGCCGATAGTTCGCCGCGCAGCGCCCCGGAGGGCAGGGTGTTGATGTCAGAGATGTGCATGGCGCGCAGCACCTCGCGCGGCCAGCCGTAGAATTCGGCGGCGGCGGGGCTGGCGTCGCGGATGGCCTTGGTGGTGGGGTCGATGAGCAGGGCCACCACGTGGTTGTTTTCGAACAGGCCCCTGTAGCGGGCCTCGCTTTCGCGCAGGGCACGCCCGGCACGCAGCCGTTCCAGTTCCGCCGTGGCGCGCCCGGCCAGAATGCGCATCAGCGCCATGCCTTCGCCCGTGGGCGGGGCCATGGGCAGGTCGTGGAATACGGCCAGCACGCCAAGGGGGGTGCCTTGGGCATCGCGCAGCGCAAGGCCCATGTACGAGCGGATGCCCAGCGAGGCGTGCAGTTCGGCCTCGGGAAAGAGTTCCTGCACGCCATCGGAGTAGACGCACAGGTCCGGCGAATTGAGGGTCCGCGCGCAGGGGGTGCCATGCAACGCATAGTCAAAGGGTTCGCCGGGCGCATCGCCCAGCCAGGCGGCCAGCACGCGCAGGTAGTCGTCGCCCCTGCCGCCCCGTCCATCCTGTCCACCCTGTTCATTCTGTCCGTTCAGTCCGCCCAGCTCGCCCACCAGGGCGTAGCGCGCGCCAAGGCCATGGGCCAGTTGCTGCACCAGCATCCGGAAGAATTCCTGACCCACCAGCGGCGAGGTGACCTGCACGATGCTGCGCAGGGTGTTTTCCGCCCGGCCCAGGGCGCGACGGGTGCGGCGCAGGCGCAGGGTCAGCCATAGCAGCAGCGCGGCTGCCGGCAGGATGAGCGCGGCATCGTCGATAAGGCGCACCCACCATGGGGCCGGGGGCTGCACGCCAGTGGGGGCGGCCTGGGAGGCGAAGCCCGACAGGGCACCGGATGTCGCGGAGACCGGGGGCAGGGTGGGCAGGGGCGCGGCAAGCACCGTGCCCGGCGCACCGGGAATGGGGCCGGACGATACCGCCGTGCGCGGCGTGGCTGCCGTGCACACCGCGAACGCCAGAACGAGGGCGACAAGCCGGATTGCACGGAATGCGAACCCGGAGTGATGCACGCTGGACATGGCGGTTCCCCATGGTCGGATGGTGCGCCGCATGCGGCGCGGAAGGGCCTGTGGAGCTACTATACGCCGAATTGCAAATTGCGCGACAGGAGAATGAGGCATCGTGGGATTTGTTCTGTCGGCGCGGAGGCCCGGTGCATTGACCGATGCGGGCTGGCACGGGTGACCGGATAACGTGACCGGACAAAGTGATCGGGCGAAGTGATCGGCTAAGTGATCGGACAAGGGCGACCGAACAAGGGCGACCGGGCGAAGGTCGCCGGGCGGACAAGGGGGGGGTGTGGAATGCCGTCCGAATGGCGCCGGGCAGACCCGCACCTGCACGAAAATGATGCACTTTCGCCGTGCGTGTGGTATGCAAAAGCCTGGGTGGTTACTCCACCCTCCCCAAATTCAGGCAAAAGGAGCGGACGCATGAACAAAGCGACGAAACCGGCAAAGGCCAAGCCCGCAGCGGCGGCCCCCTCTCCGCGAGAGTCCCGCAAGGCCAAGGTCATCGAAGTGCTGAACCGGGCGCGCGCCATGGAGCTGAACGCCATTACCCAGTACATGAACCAGCACTACGGGCTGGACAACATGGACTACGGTACGCTGGCGGCGGACATGAAGCTGATTGCCATCGACGAGATGCGCCACGCCGAGATGTTCGCCGAGCGCATCAAGGAATTGGGCGGCGAACCGACCACCGAGCGCGAGGGCGACCTGGTCAAGGGGCAGGACGTGCGGACCGTCTTCCCGTACGACGCCGGGCTCGAGGATGACACCATCGACGCCTACAACCAGTTCCTGCAAGTGTGCCGCGACTGTGGCGACAGCATCAGCATGAAGCTGTTCGAGACCATCATCGAGGAGGAGCAGGTGCACTTCAACCACTTCGACAACGTGGGCGAGCACCTGAAGACCCTGGGCGACACCTACCTGTCGAAGATCGCGGGCACCTCGGCCTCCACCGGCCCCTCCACCAAGGGGTTCCTGATCAGCAAGGGCGGGGCGGCGGCGGGGTAACCCCGCGCACCCGCATCATGGAGCGGGCGTGACGTCCCATGCCCGCAAGGGCAGGGCGGTACACCCCGATTTGGCGCCATACGGCGGCACGGCAACGTGCCGCCGTTTTCGTTGGCGGTCGGTGGTGGGGGCTGGCGGTGTGATTGCGGAAGGCTGGCGGGCCTGCCGGTGGGGGAGATGTTGCCGGATGCGGCCAGAGGCCACGCCGGGAGAGAATGGCCGGGAAGGAGCACGGCGCGCGCGGTGCAAGCCCGCCGCAACGGAAGCTTGGCGCCGGTCTGTCGGGCCGTCGGTATCGGAGGGAGAGCGTGGGGATGCGGGCGGGATGCGCGGCGCTCACCCGCGCCGGAAGGCGCGCAGCCCCAGCAGCAGTCCGGCCACCAGCAGGACCACCCCGCCCAGGCTGCCGACATCCGGGGCCTGTCCGCGCCAGCAATAGGCGTAGGCCAGGGCGGCCAGCGTCTCGCAAACCATCAGCTGGCCCGCAAGTCCGGCGGGCAGCAGGCGGCTGGCGCGGTTCCACAGGGTGGTGCCCAGCCACGAGGCCAGCAGCCCCAGGGTGAACATCAGCCCCACGAAGGTCCACGGGCGGGGGCCCAGCGGTGGGGCAAAACCGCCCGCGCCGCCATCCGCAACGGCATACCAGGCACAGGCGCCAGCCATGCCCAGCAGGGCAAGCGGCAGCGTAGCCAGCCCCTGTGCCGTGGCCCACAGGCCGGACCCCAGGTGCGGGCGCAGCGCCAGCCACTGGCTGTTACGCAGGGGGTACCACGTCCAGCAGGCCACGGCTCCCCACGCCAGCGCCACACCGGTCAGGTAGTCGGCCATGGGCCTGTCGAAGCCCAGCCGGCCTATTTCGTGGCGGTTCACCAGCAGCACCCCGGCGGCGATGGCCGCCAGCGGCGGCACCAGCCGTGCCCAGCGCAGCCGCCGGTCGCGCAGGTTGGAGATGATGGCGATGATGATGGGCAGGGTGCCGATGATCACCGTGGGCAGGGGGGCGTCCGCGCGCTGGATGGCTGCGGAAAGGCACAGGTAGTAAAGGATGTTGCCTGTCAGGGCCAGTTCCAGGGCGCGCAGCCAGTCGGCCCGGTCCAGCAGGCGCAGCCGGGCCGTGTCGCGCAGGCCCAGCACCACGGCAATGGCTCCGAAGGCCGTGTACCGCCCGAACGACAGCACGGCGGGTGGGTAGTCGCCCAGCAGCAGCGGCACGATGAACACCAACCCCCACGCCAGTCCGGCACCCAGTGCGCACAGGGCGCCTTCGGCCAGGGTGCGCGGGGGCAGGGCCGCAGGGGGCAGGCCGGTAAGTGGGGCGGCGGCAACGGCGGATGCGGCTGGTGGGGCAGAACGGGGCATGGCCCCAGCTACTACGGGCTGCGCCGGGGGGCAAGGGCATCTGGTGTCCGCAGGGTGTTTTTGAAGGCTAAAGCGACAACCAACAGCGTTTTTAGTAAAACATACTTTACTTATTTGGTGGAGGAAGGTAATTTTGAATCATGAAAATACCCAAGGATGACCTGATCGGGGTGCTTGCCCAGTTCAACCCGTGGTGGCGGGGCGAACCCGTGGCGGATCTGCCCGCGTGGCGCCGGGCGGCATTTCGTGAACTGCACGCCTGGGTTGTCGCGCCGCCTGCCCACCGGGCCGTTCTGGTGTCGGGTGCCCGGCAGGTGGGAAAAACCACGCTGATGCTGCAAAGCATTGCCGATCTGATTGCCGGGGGCGTTCCCCCGGCCAACATCCTGTATGCCACGTTCGACCATCCCTTGCTCAAGCTGGCGGGGATCGATGCCGTCCTGGAGGCCTGGCGTGCCCGCGAACCCGCCGTGCCGGGGCCGGAATTCCTGTTCCTGGACGAGGGGCAGTTCATCCGGGACTGGGGTACCTGGGTCAAGCACCAGGTGGATTTCTTTCGCCACCGGCACATCGCGTTCACGGGGTCGGCACTGCCGCTGCTGGAGTCCGATCAGGAGTCGGGCGTGGGCCGCTGGCACACCATCAAGCTGACCACACTGTCCTTTTACGAGTACTTGCAATTGAAGCGGATTCCCCATTCGGAGATTCCGCCGCTACGCAGCCTGCGCGAAACGTTCGCCTGGTCAGAGGCGGCGTTCTACCGGGTCGCCGAGATGGCCGCGCCACTGGTCGGGCATTTCCACGACTATCTGGTACGCGGGGGTTTTCCGCAGATCGCGCAGGTTGAAAGCGTGACGCAGGCGCAACGCCTGCTGCGCGAGGACGTGATCGACAAGGTGCTCAAGCGGGACATGACGGTGCTGTTCGGAGTCCGCCGCGTGCTGGAACTGGAGCACACCTTCCTCTACCTGTGCATGCATGACGGGGGGCTGCTGGATGTTCCCAACCTGTGCAAAAACCTTGAGGTCAAGCGCCCCACGGCGCTGAAATACATAGACCTTCTCGAGTCCACGCACCTTGTCTACAAGCTGCCGCCGCACGGCTACGGTAAGGATATCCTGCGGGCCAGGTACAAGGTGTACCTTGCGGATGCCGCGCTGGCCCCGGCGGCCCTGTTGAAGGGCAAGGGACTGATCGACGACCCCATGGCGCTGGGCGTTGCCACGGAAACCGCCGTGTTCAAACATCTTTTTGCCAGATACTATGCACGGGACGTACGGTTCACCTACTGGCGCGACAAGAAAAATCGCGAAGTCGACCTGGTGGCGGACATGGGGGGCAAGCTCGTGCCCTTCGAGGTCAAGTACCGCGCTCAACACGCCGGGGCCGCCGAGTTGCAGGGGCTGCTGGAGTTCATGCGCGAACGCAAGGCCGAGCGCGGCTACGCGGTGACCAAGTCGCTGACGGATTTCGGTCCGCTGGCGGGGCACGGCGACGTCATGCGCATTCCCGCGCCATTGCTGTGCTACTGGATGGGACAGGGCGAACTGGACGAACCCGTTGAAGCGTGATGGACGCACGCGCCGCAAGGGCACGACGGCAGGAACGGCGCACTCCGCGAGGGGTGCGCCGTTTCCGTCAGCAGGGCAGGGGGGGGGTAGGGGGTATCCGCGTCGCCGTTACTGGCAGACGGGCTTGGCGCCCGGCTGTTGGGTGGCCAGCCAGTCCACCACGGCGGGCTTTTCGGCCTCGCTGACCTGCGCGCCCTTGCCCATCATGCGGGTGACGGTGGTGTTCCAGGCGGCCTTGTCCTTGGCGCCCAGGTTGGCACAGATGCGCTGGGTGTTGTGGCATTTGGTGCAGGCGGACATGACGGTGCCCGCCGGGTCCTGCGCGGTGGCGGGAACGGCGGACGAGAAGGCGGCAAATGCGGTGAGGGCGGCGGACATGGCCAGGGTGGCCAGCATCCGGCCACGGCAGTTGGGCGTACGGCGCATGGGCAACTCCTTGGTTAAGGGGGATTGCCGTCACTATACACGCGGGCGCGTGCCGGACGCAACGGGATGATGCGGGAAAGGCTTTCACGGAGGAAGGAGGTTGGCCAGGAATTCCACCCAACTGGCGCCCAGCCGTGTGAAGTCCGCTGCCGGGGGGTTCAGTTCCGGCGCAGGGGTGCCTGCGGATGCGGCGCGGAGGGCGTAGTGGGGTGTGTTTTTCGTGCGGCATCCGAAGACTTTTCGAAAAGCATTCGGAAAGTGCCGAATGTGCGCTTACGGGCACAAGGGCTTGTCGCCCGGCTTGCGCGTGGAAAGCCACTCGATGACGACGGTACGCTCCTCGGGGGTGACGCTGGCCCCGCCCGCGATCATCCGGTCCACGGTTTTTTCCCAGCCCGCCCGGTCCAGCTTGCCGATGTCCGCGCAAATGCGGTCCGCGCCGTGGCAGATGCGGCAGGCCCGCATGGTCACCACCTCGCCGGGGGGCGTCTTGTCGCCGCAGCCGGTCAGCAGGGTGCCCAGCGTCACGGCCAGTCCGGCGGCGAGAACCAGCGGGCCGAGCAGGACGCCGAGCCATCTGGCCGGGGCGTTATGGGGTCGGAGGCAGCCGGGGGCGGCACGAGATGCCGCGCCGTACCTGCGAGTGTGTGCGACAGTGTTTCCGGCGGTGCGGGACGCGTGCGGGGGGCGGGACTTTCCGGAGTCATGATGGGCGTCATCTCGTGCTCCGTGGGGTGTGCGGCGGGCATCCGGCATGAGGGTCTCCTAGGCTGGTTTCGCCCACCATACCGGAAAACGCGGGGCAAGCAACGGGGGGCGGCAACCCTTCGCTCCAACGTGCGAGCTTTTGCCCGCCCTTTAACGAACCAGTTTGAACACCACCGGCACCTCCACCTCGCAGGCCACGTCGCGTCCGTCGCGCCCGCAGGGGCGAAAGCGCCAGCGCTCCACGGTGGACAGGGCCGCGTCCGCGAACAGATCCACCGCTTCACCGCCCACCACACTGCGGGAGGCCACCCGACCCTGCGGGTCGATGTGCAGCCGCACCACCACCACGCCTTCCGCCCGCTTGCGGCGGGCCTCTGCCGGGTAGGGGGGCTGCGGCGCGTAGAGAGGCCGCGCCTTGCGGTCGTAGTCGCCGTCCCGCGCCGTGTCGGCGTGCAGCCCCACGCCGCCCGGCCCTGCCGTGCCCGTGCTTCCGCCGCCGGTTCCGCCGCCGGAGCCGAAGGCCATGCCCTTGTCCGTGCCCCCGCTGCCGGGGGGTGCCCCTTCCGGCACGCTGGTGTCCAGCCCGCCGGATGGTGCCGCGTCAGCCGTCATGGCGCGCGCAGGCGCTACGGACGGTTCCGTCGGTGATGTGGGGGCGGCGGGCCGTTCGGGTTGGCGTTCAGCCGGGGTGGGCCGGGGGGCGGCATCCCGCTTGCGCGTGCTCACGGCCTTGGCGTCGGGCTTCACGTCCCGCGCCTGCGGTACGGGTAACGGGGCGGGCGTGGGTGTGCGCGGCGTTGCGGCTGCCGGGCGTTTTCCGCCCGGCCCGCCCAGGGTCAGTTCCACCATCTGGCTGCCGCCGCCCCTGCCGCCCTGATCCAGCCCGCTGACCGTCTTCGGTTGCGGCGCGGCCAGCAGCATCCCGGCCAGCAGCAGGTGCAGGCACAGGGCTCCCACCGTCCAGCGGTCCAGCAGCCGGGCGTCCGTCCGTCCTGCCCGTTCCGCTCGTGCGGTCATGGCCGGGCCTCCGGCGTGTCTTCCTCTTCGGCCATGACGTGCATCTTGTGCACCCCGGCGGCGCGCACCATGCCCATCACCCGCACCACGCGGCCATAGGGCACGTTGGCGTCGGCCCGCAGGAACAGCAGCCGGTCGGGCGTCACCACGCGTTCGCGCATGAAGGCGGCTATGTCACCGTCGCCCAACGTGTCCTCGTCCAGCAGCAGCGTGCCATCGGCCCGGATGGTCAGCACCACGTGGTCGCTGTCCTCGGGCAGCACGTCCACGGTTTCGGTCTGCGGCAGGGATACGTCCAGCCCCGATTGCATCATGGGCGTGGTGATCATGAAGATCACCAGCAGCACCAGCATCACGTCGACAAAAGGCGTGACGTTGATCTCGGAAACCACGCCGCCGTCCTCGTCAGATGCCGCCTGCATCGTCCGCCTCCGTGGTGTGCAGGGCCGTGCCGCCAAGCACCGCGCCCACGTCGTGCATGACGTGGTTCAGGATCACCCCGGCAAGGTTGACCAGCCGCGCCTTGACCTTGTTCAGGGCGGTGGTTTGCAGGTTGTAGCCGATGGCTGCGGGTATGGCCACGCCAAGGCCCACGGCGGTGGCGATGAGCGCCTCGGAGATGCCCGGCGCCACGGCGGCAATGGAGGCGGACTTGGCCCCGGCAAGGTCGTGGAAGGCATCCATGATGCCCCACACGGTGCCGAACAGCCCGATGAACGGCGCGATGTTGGCGGTGGTGGCCAACAGCGGCAGCTGCGCGCCAAGCCTGCCCCCCTCGTCCGACACCGCATGGCGCAACGTGCGCCGCACGTTGTCGGCCAGCAGGGCGGCGGGGGCGTTGCACCGGGTCATGCGGCGGTATTCGTCGTAGCCCGCGCGCAGCAGGTTCCAGGCCATCCTGTCGCCGGAATCCTTGAAGCGCGACATGGCCTGCTCCAGGCTTTCCATGCGGCCAAGCCGCTCCATGCAGGCGTCGATGCGGCCTGCCGCGCCGCGCAGCAGCAGGGCTTTGCGGAAGATGATGCCCCAACTGGCGACGGACATGCAGACAAGGGCGAGCATTACCGCCTTGGCCACGGGGGTGGCGTGGGCGTACAGGCCCAGAATGCCGGTATCCATGAAGAACTCCTTGAATCGTGGGTATTGTGATGTGGGCTGGCGTGTGGCGGCATCAGCCCGCCGCAGCGTCCGTGCCGCCAACTGCGGTGGGAGCGGTGGTCGCGGCGGTGGCGGTCAACTGCGGCCGGATGAACTGCGCGATGACCAGCGAACACAGGCTCATCAGCGCCCCGGCAAAAAAGGTCACCCGGTAGTCGATCATCCACAGGTAGCCGCCGGTCACGGGCAGGACCACGGCGGCGATGTGGTTGATGGTGAACCCTGCCGCCGCGCTGGGTGCCAGGTCCTCGTGGTCCGCGATCTTCTGGAAGTACGTGGTGATGGCCATGCTGAAGTTGAACAGCACGTGGTCCAGCACGTACAGGCAGATGGCCACGGCCCTGGATTCCACCAGGCCGTACGAGACGAAGACGGCGGCCAGCAGCAGGTATTCGGTGGACAGCACCGTCCGCTCGCCCAGCCGGGGAATCAGCCGGGCCACCAGCGGCGCGGAAAAGTAGCACACGATATTGTTGACGATGAACAGCAGCGAGATTTCCCGCACCGAAAACTGGAACTTCTGCACCAGCAGGAACGCGGCAAAGGCGATGAATATCTGCCGCCGCGCCCCGCCCATGAAGGTCAGCGCGTAGAACACCCAGTACCTGCGCCGCAGCACGATGCGCTTTTGCTGCGGTCGCAGGGCACCGCCCGTGGGGTTCCACGCCACCAGACACAGGGCCGCCACCACGATGGCCCCGCCGAACAGCATGTACAGCTGTTCCGTGCTCAGCCATTCCGCGCCGAAGTACACCAGCACCCCCACCACGACGCTGGTGGCCGCACCGGCGCTGACCTGGCGGGCCAGCACGGTGGGGGTTTCGGCAAGGCCGAAGCTTTGCAGCGTCAGCGACTGCCGGGCCGTTTCAAAGTAGTGGTAGCCAAGGCTGGAGACCAGCGTGGTCACCACCAGCCCGGTGAAGCTGGGCCACAGCCCGGTGATGAACACCCCCACGCCCAGACAGACCACCGACAGCACGGCCAGCCTGCATTCGTGCATCACCAGCAGGGCGAACACGGCCAGCAGCGAGAGAAAGCCCGGCACCTCGCGCACCGATTGCAGGATGCCCGCGTGGTAGGCCGTCAGCCCCACGGAATTGACGAGGAAGTTGTCGAACAGGATGACCCACACCTGGAGCCCGGCGGCGCCACAGACGGTAAGGATCATCAGGAACAGGTACATGGAGTTGTTCTTGGTCGCGTGCATGCGGTGGAGACTCTATGGTTGTCCGTGCGGTGAACGCAGCCGCCCGCCGATCATCAGCGCGAGGAAATAACACCCCCCCACGATGGATACGACGATGCCGGCGGCGATTTGGGTCGGGTACAGGGCCGTCTGGCCTATCCAGTCGGCCCACAGCATCAGGGCGGCACCCACGAGGGTGCCGGTGGCAAGCTGCGCCCGCGCCGTGCGCGCCCCCAGCAGCGAGGCGGCGTGCGGGGCCACCAGCCCCACGAAGGTCACCGGCCCCATGGACGAGGTGACCAGCGCGCACAGCAGGGCCACCACGGCCAGCAGCACAAGGCTGGCCCGGCGGGTGTCCAGGCCACGGGCGCGGGCCACGTCGCGCCCGGCGGACAGCAGTGTCAGCCAGCGGAAAAGGCCAAGCCCGGCACCGGACAGCGCGGCGGTGCCCGCCGCCAGCAGCAGGGCCTGGGCCGGGGCCGTGCGGTAGGTGGAGCCGCTCAGCCACAGCAGCACCGCGTAGCTGTCGCCCGTGCCGCGCGCCAGGCAGAACTGCACCAGTGCATCCAGCAGGGCGGTCAGGGCCACGCCCGCGATGATCAGGCTGGACGGCGCGTAGCCGTGCGCCTTACCCAGGCGCAGCAGCACCGCCAGCACGGCCGCGCTGCCCAGCAGGGCAACGGGCCATTGCGCGGCAGACACCGCCTGCCCGAACAGCAGCCCGGCCAGCACCAGGGCAAAGGTGGCCCCGGAGGACACCCCCAGAATGTCCGGGCTGGCCAGCGGGTTGCCCACCAGCCGTTGCAGGATGGTGCCCGCCACGGCCAGCGCCGCGCCCGCGCACAGCGCCGTCGTGAGCCGGGGCCAGCGTACCGACCACTGGTAGGCGGACGGCGCGGCCCAGTGCCATGCGCCGCCGTCGGGTTGGATCAGGATGTGCGCCAGCAGCCCCAGCACGGTGGCGCCCGCCAGCAGGGCCACCATGGCGGGGTGCACCGCAGGGCGGACCCGCGCGCCACCCCGGAAGAAAAAGCCCACCGTGTCCTGCGCCCGCAGCCTGCGGCGCGAAAGCCACAGCAGCGCCGGGGCGCCCATGGCCGCGGCGGCCACGCCGCAGGGCACCACGTCCTGGGTCCACGTTCCGGCCAGCATGGCCAGTGCGTCCGTGGCCAGCAGCAGGGCCGCGCCCAGCAGCAGGCTGGTCCACAGTTCCGCGCCGGGGGTTCTGGCGCCCAGCGAGCGGGCCATGTTGGGGGCCAGCAGGCCGATGAAGCCGATCACCCCCACCGTGGCGATGGATGCCGAGGCCAGCCAGATGGACGCGGCCATCAGCAGCAGGAAGGCCGGGATCACCGGCAGGCCGCGCGCGGAGGCGCCCTGGTGCCCCAGGCGCAGCAGGGTCAGCAGGCGCGGCGCCGCCAGCAGCAGGACCGGGGCCCCAGCCAGACGGGGCAGCAGCCACAGCACCGCCTGCCAGCCGTTCTGGGCCAGGTCTCCGGCGCCCCACAGGAACACGCTGCGCGCGAATTCCTCGTGCAGCAGGACAAGGGCGGTGGTGACGGCCCCCAGCAGGATGTTGACCACCATGCCGGACACCACCAGCGGCAGGCCGTCCATGTTGCGCACCCCGGTGATGAAGACGATCAGCCCGAAGGCCAGAAGGCCGCCCAGCAGGGCCGCCGGGGCACCGCAGGCCGCCACGTGCTGCGGCAGCCAGATGTGCAGCGCCACCAGGGCCAGCCATGCCCCCGACGACGTACCCAGCGTGAGCGGAGAGGCCAGCATGTTGCGGGTCAGCTGCTGCATCAGGCTGCCGGTAAGTCCCAGCGCCCCGCCCACCAGCAGGGCCATGCACGCGCGCGGCAACTGCGCGTGGCAGAAATGCAGTTCCGCGAAGGTTTCCGGCGCACGCCAGCCAAGGACCAGCCGCAGCTGTTCCGTCAGGGTCAGGCCGCCGTCGGCCAGCAGTCCGTCCATGTGCAGGTGGAGCACGGCCAGACCGGCCACGGCGCACGCAAGCCCCGCAAGGCCGCGCAGCGTCACTGCGCCGCCTCCACCCGCAGCAGGCTTTCGGCAAAGGCATCGGCCAGATAGCGCATGGACATGGCCCCGCCGTAGTTCCACACCGGACGCACCGACCGGATGCGCCCCTGCCGCACGAAGGGCATGGACTGCCAGAGCACGGAGGCGCGCATCTTCGCTTCTTCGGGGAAGGGCAGCACGTACAGCACCCAGGCGTCGGCCAGCGCGTGCAGGTCCTTGAAGGGCATCCGGGTGATGCCCCACGCGCGCGGTTGCTGCGGCAGGGCGTCGGTCAGGCCCAGTTGGTCCAGCACGTACCGGGCGGTGGAGTTTTCGCAGTAGGCGAAGACCGACGTGGTGTTGGCGAAGCGCAGGGGCAGCACGCGGGCCGAGGGGCCGAGGGCCGCCGCCAGTTGCGCCTTCAGTTCCGCGAAGCGGCGGTGCATGTCTTCCAGCTTCTGCCGGGCCAACTCCTGCCTGCCGAACAGGGCGGCCAGGGTGGTGAAGTGGGCGATGGCCACTTCGCCCGAGCGGTCCGTTGCCGCGAAATTGGGCAGATGGACCACGGGGGCGATGCGGGCCAGCGCATCCAGCAGGTCCTTCTGCGGTGAAGCGGTCAGGATCACGTCGGGATGCAGCCCGGCGATGCGCTCCAGGTTGGGTTCCGCGCGGGTGCCCACGTCGGTCACGGTGTCGGCGTTGTCCTTGTCGCTCGTGCCCCCTGCATTGTCCTTCATGGCCGGCAGCGGCGGCTGGACCACCCATTCCCGGTATCCGGCCAGTTCGGGCGCGCCCACCGGGGTGATGCCCAGTTCCAGCACCTGCTCCAGCAGGTCCCAGTCCAGCACCACCACCCGCCGGGGAACGGAGGCGAACGCGATGGTTCCCCGGTTGTCCCGGATGCGGATGGGGGCGGGACGGTCGGCCCGCCCTGCGCCTTGCGTGGCATCCAGCCCACCATGCTGTTTGACGCCCTGCGCGGCGTCGGCGGCCCGTGCCGTGCCCGGTGTTGCAAACAGGGCCAGCGCGCAGGCCATGGCCGCCAGCAGGGCGGGGTACCGCCGCAGGCCTGTCCGGACCATCACGTCGCGGTGAGCGTGCGGCATCAGGCGCATACCACGGCCACCTTGCAGGTACGGGTGCCCCGTGGTGGGGCGGGATGGTCGATGAGCCGGATGGACGAACGGTACAGCGCGGACAGGGCGCGTTCTTCCAGCAGCAGGTCCGCCGGCCCCTGAAAGGCCACCTCGCCCTGGCGCAGGGCAATGACGTGGCTGGCGTAGCGCAGGGCCAGGTTGATGTCGTGCAGGATGACCACCACCCCCAGGCCGTGGTCCCGGTTCAGTGCGGCCAGCAGGTCCATGACCTGGTACTGGTGGTGCACGTCCAGGGCCGATGTGGGCTCGTCCAGGATGGCCACGGGCGACTGCTGGGCCAGCAGCATGGAAATCCACGCCCGCTGCCGCTCGCCGCCGGACAGGCTGTCGGCAAGGGTGTCGGCGAAGCGGGTCACGCCGGTGCGCTCCATGGCCTCGTCGATGATGCGTGCGTCCCCGGCGGTCCAGCGGCCAAAGGTGCCCCGCCATGGAAAGCGCCCCAGCCGCACGATTTCACGCACGGTCAGCCCCACCGAAGGCGGCAGCCTTTGCGGCAGGAAGGCCACGGCCCGGGCCAGTTCGCGCGCGCCGAGTCGGTTCAGGCCCCGGCCATGCAGGGTGATGCGGCCTGCGTCCGGTGTCTGCTGTCCGGCCAGCAGGCCGACCAGGGTGGACTTGCCCGAGCCGTTGTGGCCCAGAACGACGCACAACTGGTCCGTGGGCACGGCCAGTTGCGGCAGGGAAAGTATGCGGCGGCCATCGCGGGCCATGCCGACATCGGTAAGCTGGAACATGCGGTCTGCCTGGTGCGGTGAAAGGAACGGAAAACGGAAAGGCCCCCCTCTCCGCTCCGGGCGCGCCGGGTGTACCGGTCGCCAGTGGCGGAAAGGGGGGGCGGGTCTACCAGTGATAGCTGACGCTGAGCAGCGCGGAGCGCGACTGGCCGTAGTAGCAGTAGTAGTCGCAGGCCGAGATGTACTCTTCGTCCAGGATGTTGTTGACGTTCAACTGGACGCTCCAGTTTTCGTCGATCTGGTACGAGGCCATGGCGTCCCACAGGGTGACGTCGGGCACGGTCAGGTCGCTGCTGGCGGGATTGTCCCGGGATTCGCCGATGTAGCGCACGCCGGAGCCGAAGGTCAGCCCCTTCACGAAGAAGCGCGAGGTGTCCAGCTTCAGCCAGGCGTTGGCCTGGTCGCGCGGGATGAGCCCGGCCTGCTTGGTGCCCCGGCCGCCGGTGTCGTCGGTGCGGGCGTCGGTGTAGGTGTAGCTGGCGGTCAGTTGCAGGTCTTCGGTCAGGTGGGCCAGGCCTTCCAGTTCCACGCCCCGGGCGGTGACCTCGCCGGTCTGGGTGGCCACGTAGGTCAGCGGGTTGGTGACCAGTGCATTCTTCTGGGTGATGTCGAAGAGGGCCACGTTGATGTAGCCGTCGAAGAAGCCGGGGGTGTACTTCACGCCCACTTCGTACTGCTCGCCTTCCAGCGGCTTGTAGAGCTGGCCCGTGGCCGGGTCGATGGTGCTCAGCACCTCGAACGACTGCGAGTAGCTGACGTAGGGCGACAGGCCGTAGTCGGACAGGTACATCAGGCCCGTGTTGAACGAGAACTGGCCGTCGTTGCGCGATTCGTCCTGGTCCAGGCTGTCGCTGGTGTTCTCGGTCTGCACCCGGTCGTAGCGGCCACCCAGCACGCCCACCCAATGGCCGTCGTACTTGACCTGGTATTGCAGGTAGGCGCCGGTCTGGAGCTTGGAGATGTCGCGATCATTGTTGTTGGCCGGGTCGAGCGGGGTATAGGACCCGTACACCGGGTGGTACGGGTTGATGGTGCCGAAGGAATAGTTGTCCTGCTCGTCGCCATGGGTCTTGTGGTGCTGCACGTCCACGCCCATCAGCGCGGTGTGTTCCATGTCCGTGGAATCCCATTTGGCCACGGCGCGGTTGTCCACGGTGATGCTGTCCTGCTCGCCGTCGCGGAACACGATGCCCCGGTACAGCGAGGTGGCCGAGGGATCGGAGTTGGGGAAGGCGTACGAACTGCGCAGGTACAGGTCGTTGTAGGCGTAGTTGACGTTCTGGGACAGGGTCCAGCGCTTGTCCACCTCGTGTTCCAGAAGGTAGCCGGCGGACATCTGGGTGCGCTTGTAGCGGTCGTAGTCCGGTTCGCCCAGGTTGGTGGACGGATCGATGGTGCCGTGCGGCGAATCGATCAGCGTGCCTGCGGCGGGAAAGAACGGGTTGGTGGGAACGCCGTCGTCCTTCAGCAGCGTGCCCATCAGGGTAAGGCGCGTCTTGTCGGTAAAGTCTATGGTCAGGCTGGGCGCGATGTAGTGGCGGGTGTTTTCCGTGCCGTCCAGTTCGCCCTCGGCGTCCTTGGCCAAGCCCACGATGCGGAAGCGGATGTTGCCCGAATCGGTGGCCACGTCGGACACGTCGAAGGCCACGGTGCGGGTGTCGCTGGTGCCCACCTGCACCTGTATCTCGCCGCCGGGGGTATCCTTGGGCTTTTTCTGCACGGCGTTGACCACGCCGCCGGGGGGCGATTCGCCGAACAGGATGGACGACGAGCCCTTGACCACTTCCAGCCGTTCGAGGCCGTAGGGTTCCAGCAGCCAGGTGTAGTAGCCGTCGCGGAACAGGCGGTTGCCGTCCAGGTAGGTGGCCGCGTCAAAGCCGCGCACCTTGATCCAGTCGGTGTCGTTGTCGGCCCCGTAGGGCTGCGAGGTAACCCCGGACGTGTAACGCAGGGCCTCGTCCAGCTTTTGCGGGGCGTGCTGTTCCAGGTCTTCCGATTCGACGATGGAGACGGACTTGGGGGTTTCCTGGATGGCGGCGTCCACCTTCAGTGCCGAGGCGCTGACCACCACGGGGTCCAGCGTCACGGTGCTGTTGGTGTTGGCCAGTACCGGCCTGGCGGATGCCACGACCAGGCAGGCCGCCCCCAGGCAAAGGGCATGACCCAGAAGGCGCAACGGGTCTGATGGTTTCATGTATATCTCCTGTGCGGAATGGTGCGAGGCGATTTCCGGTTGATGCAGCCATGCGGCAATGCACGCCGTTTGGCGCGCAATACGGTGCACGCCGCGTCGCGCCACGTCGCAATGGGGGAAGAACAGCCCAGTTCCCCGCCCGCGAGTGGTTTCGCGCGGCTGCGGCATGCAAACACTGCCGAGTGTGTGTGAGGGGGCCCCGTCAGGCAGGATTGACACTAATACTGAAAATCATTATCAGCCAACTTCGTTGAGACAAATCATGCCTCAAATGAGACAAGGAACGCCGCATGGACCCCCAGCCCATGAACATCATGGACACGCCCCGCCCCGTGGTGGCCCTGGCCACGGAATATTCGCCGGGAGAAATACTGGAATTCCACAACCATCCGCGCGCCCAGCTGCTGTACGCCAGCCTGGGGGTGATGACGGTTGAAACGCACAAGGGCATCTGGGTGGTGCCGCCCCACCGGGGTGTGTGGATACCGCCCTACATGGTGCACAAGCTTACGGTTTCGCAGCACATTTCCATGCGCTCGCTGTATTTTCAGCCGGAGCTGTGCGGCAATACCCCGCAGGAGTGCTGTGTGGTTTCCGTGTCGCCCTTGCTCAAGGAGCTGATCCTCGAGGCATCGCAGATGCCCCGGCTGTACCCGCGCAACGGGCCGGAAGAACGGCTGCTGATGGTCGTCATGGACCGCATCCGCCAGATGGACCTGACCCCGCTGATGAACCTGCCCATTCCCAGGGACCACCGGCTGAAGGCCATCTACCAGCACCTGGACGAGAACCCCGGCGACAAGCGCACCCTGGAGGAATGGGGGGACACCATCGGGCTTACCCGGCGGACGCTGACCCGGCTTTTCCTGTCCGAAACCTCCATGACCTTCGGGCAGTGGAAGCAGCACATCCGCATTCTGAAATCCCTGCCTCTGCTGGCCGAAAACGAGCAGGTGACCACCGTGGCCATGGAAATGGGCTACGACAATCCCAGCGCGTTCATATCCGTGTTCAAGAAGGCACTGGGCAAGACGCCCAGCAAGTACTTTGCGGG
>Ga0247728_10070_pt1 | contig 45183 bp, 38 predicted proteins | sample SalenrCarbi39_FD_183048 | JGI IMG/M metagenome (GOLD analysis project Ga0247728, IMG submission 183048) | Saline wetland microbial communities from Lincoln, Nebraska, United States - Carb-i39 | ecosystem: Environmental > Aquatic > Non-marine Saline and Alkaline > Salt marsh | place: USA: Nebraska...
GTGGGGTCCGGGTGGCGAAAACGTAAGAAATACTCGTCGAATTGATTGTTTTTTGGTCATTTGGCGAGTTTAAAAGTTGCGCTAGGTGGTATGCCGGGGAAATACATGGCTACTTCAGACCATCCTTCACGATCTTGTTTATTTCTGCACTGTATGAGTTTATTTTCTTTTTCCATGGTTCCCATACTGGTCCATAGAATTGGGCTCCGTTTCTCGATGCAAGTGCTGAGTCTTCTTGTTCAAGGTCGAAAATGGCTTTGCCAAGAATTTGAGATACAGGTACTAGCTGGCCAAGATTTTCGATTGAGCAAATTTCAGGGTCTTTTAAGTTGGGATTTATGCGGATGATGTCTGATTTCATTAATCTCGATTTTATTTCCTGCTTTATTTTTTTTGACCATTTTTGGTAGGACTCTTTGATCTGTGATTTATGGACCTGGAAATTTTGGTTAATGATGCCACAGAATTCGGGTGACCCGTAGTTGCTCTCGATTCCGTATGGTTCGAGAGTGGCGAGTATTATTTTGTCATGTTTAATCCATTCTTCTATTAGCTTGGGAAGAGTGTTTATCCCTAGGTAACAGAATCGGTCTGGTGTTACGGGTACTATGAATTTGTCTGATGCAAGAAAGGCGAGTCGTGTTATTGCTCCGGTGCTTGGGCCTAGGTCGATCAATATGTAATCTAGCTTCATTTTCGAGCCGAGATCCTTGATGAGCCTCCTGAAGCTGATGTATGTATTTTTCTCGTTAACATTTGTCGTTATTGCTTGATTTATTGAGGCTCCGAAATACGGCTCGGCTTGGGCGCTGAATTCAATGTCACCCCTTATAAGAAAAAGGCTTTTATATAATTCGGACTCGGCTATCTCTAACTTGGTGACATCTATCCTTGCTGCGGCCCCGTCGAGTCTTGGTCTGAAGGCATCCAGAATGGAATGCCCAGGCAGCTTTGATGTCGGGTCGTCGAAATATTCTTCATTATTTGCGAAAAATAGCTCTGTGAGGTTGCATTGCGAGTCGGCGTCGATGAAGAGAACCCTCTTCCCTGCTTTCGAAAGGTGTGCTCCTAGATTGAATAGAGTGGTTGTTTTGGAGACGCCGCCTTTGTTGTTGTAAAGCGTGACTGTTGTGGTCATTTCGTTTCCTTAAAAAAAGCCCCACACGAGGTGGGGCTAAAATTCAGTCGCTACCCCTAACATCCGTAATCAGGTAAAGCGCTTTGATATTCCTAACAGTCTGGGAGAAGGGTGTTAATCCCAGCTCAACGCCCCACCCGTCTGATACTCAATAACCCGCGTCTCGAAGAAGTTCTTCTCCTTCTTCAAGTCCATGATCTCGCTCATCCACGGGAACGGGTTGGTGGTGCCCGGATACTCTTCCTTCAACCCGATCTGCGTCAGACGACGGTTGGCGATGAACTTGAGGTAGTCCTCCATCATTGCGGCGTTCATGCCGAGCACGCCACGGGGCATGGTGTCGCGGGCGTATTCGATTTCCAGTTGGGTGCCCTGGAGGATCATCTGGGTCGCTTCGTCCTTCATCTCGGCGTTCCACAGGTGCGGGTTTTCGATCTTGATCTGGTTGATCATGTCGATGCCGAAGTTCAGGTGCATGGACTCGTCACGCAGGATGTACTGGAACTGCTCGGCGGTGCCGGTCATCTTGTTGCGGCGGCCCATGGAGAGGATCTGGGTGAAGCCGCAGTAGAAGAAGATGCCTTCGAGTACGCAGTAGTAGGCGATGAGGTTCTTCAGGAACTGCTTGTCGGTCTCCGGGGTGCCGGTCTGGAAGGTCGGGTCGGAGATGGAGCGGGTGTACTTGAGGCCCCAGCTGGCCTTTTTCGCGACGCTCGGGACCTCGTGGTACATGTTGAAGATCTCGCCTTCATCCATGCCCAGCGATTCGATGCAGTACTGGTAGGCGTGAGTGTGGATCGCCTCTTCGAAGGCCTGGCGCAGGATGTACTGGCGGCACTCGGGGTTGGTGATCAGGCGGTAGGTGGCCAGCACTAGGTTGTTGGCGACCAGGCTGTCGGCGGTGGAGAAGAAGCCGAGGTTGCGCTTGACGATGCGGCGCTCGTCTTCGCTGAGGCCGTCCTTGCTCTTCCACAGGGCAATGTCGGCGTTCATGTTCACTTCCTGCGGCATCCAGTGGTTGGCGCAACCATCCAGATACTTCTGCCAGGCCCAGTCGTACTTGAAGGGGACGAGCTGGTTGAGGTCGGCGCGGGCGTTGATCATGCGCTTCTCGTCGACGCGCACGCGGGCGGCTTCGCCTTCCAGTTCGTTGAGGCCCTCGCGCACGTCCAGCTCGTCCAGCGCGCGCTTGGCGCGGGCGATGGCGTCGGAGTCGTCAGCGGCAACGGCGCGGGCTTCTTCCACGGAACCGGCGGCTTCGTTGTCCAGCTTGGCGGTGGCCTGGCTTGCCGGCTGCGCGGCAGTGGTGGCCGGCGCGGCGGTGGTGGTGTCTTCTTCGTCGAATTCGTCCCAGCTCAGCATGTGCGATTGCTCCTGATCGGGGACCGGGGCTTGGCCGGTCGGATGTATTTGGGTGGCTTTTGGTTTGCACGCAAAAGCGCGGAATTGTTGGTCATTCCTGACCGTGGGAGTGGGCGGCAGGGTGGATGCGCAAAGCGGTATCCACCCGACGAATCAGCACCACTCGGTGCGAGGGCGGAGCTGGGCGAGTGAGCGCAAGGCGCCTGTCGAGTCGGAACCCCTGAGCGTACAGCTGTACGTGATGGGGTCCGGCTCGGCAGGCAACGCGGCGATCGCCGCCCAGATGCGTCCGCCTCCCTTTGTTACTGGCAGGCTTCGCAGTCGGGGTTATCGATGGAACACGCCAGCGGCACCGGAGCCGGCTTCGGCTCTGCAGCCGGCGCGGCGCTGGCGGAGTTCGCCGCCTCGCTGCCACCACTGGACACGGCATTCAGCTTGCCGGTGTTGATGGTGGACTTCTCGGTGCTGGTCGCGGCCAGGGCACGGAGGTAGTAGGTGGTCTTCAGACCACGGTACCAGGCCATGCGGTAGGTCACGTCGAGCTTCTTGCCCGAGGCGCCGGCGATGTAGAGGTTCAGCGACTGGGCCTGGTCGATCCACTTCTGACGGCGGCTGGCGGCATCGACGATCCACTTGGTTTCCACTTCGAAGGCGGTGGCGTACAGGTCCTTCAGGTCCTGCGGGATGCGTTCGATCTGCTGTACGGAGCCGTCGTAGTACTTGAGGTCGTTGACCATCACCGGATCCCACAGGCCGCGGGCCTTGAGGTCGTGGACCAGGTAGGGGTTGATCACGGTGAACTCGCCGGAGAGGTTCGATTTGACGTACAGGTTCTGGTACGTCGGCTCGATGGACTGCGACACGCCAACGATGTTGGAGATGGTCGCGGTCGGCGCGATGGCCATGATGTTGGAGTTGCGGATGCCTTTCTTGACGCGCTCGCGGATCGGCGCCCAGTCCAGCGATTCGGAGAGGTCGACGTCGATGTACTTCTGGCCACGGGCCTCGATGAGGATCTGCTGGGAATCCAGCGGCAGGATGCCCTTGGACCACAGCGAGCCTTCGAAGCTGGAGTAGGCGCCACGCTCGTCGGCCAGGTCACAGGAGGCCTGGATGGCGTAGTAGCTGATGGCTTCCATGGACTTGTCGGCGAAGTCGATGGCGGCATCGGAGCCGTAGGCGATGTGCTGCAGGTACAGGGCGTCCTGGAAGCCCATGATGCCCAGGCCCACCGGACGGTGCTTGAAGTTGGCGTTCTGCGCCTGCGGCACGCTGTAGTAGTTGATGTCGATGACGTTATCGAGCATGCGTACAGCGGTGCGCACGGTGCGCTCCAGCTTGGCCGCGTCGAGCTTGCCGTCCTTGATGTGGTTGACCAGGTTGATCGAGCCCAGGTTGCAGACGGCAATCTCGTCCTTGTTGGTGTTCAGCGTGATCTCGGTGCAGAGGTTGGAGCTGTGCACTACGCCCACGTGCTGCTGCGGGCTGCGCAGGTTGCACGGGTCCTTGAAGGTCAGCCACGGGTGGCCGGTCTCGAACAGCATCGAGAGCATCTTGCGCCACAGGTCCTTGGCCGGCAGGGTCTTGAACAGCTTGATCTTGCCGTACTTGGTCAGCTCCTCGTAGTACTCGTAACGCTCCTCGAAGGCGCGGCCGGTGAGGTCGTGCAGGTCGGGGACGTCGGACGGGGAGAACAGGGTCCAGGGGCCGTCGTCGAAGACGCGCTTCATGAACAGGTCCGGAATCCAGTTGGCGGTGTTCATGTCGTGGGTGCGGCGACGGTCGTCACCGGTGTTCTTGCGCAGCTCGAGGAATTCCTCGATGTCCAGGTGCCAGGTTTCCAGGTACGCGCAGACCGCGCCCTTGCGCTTGCCGCCCTGGTTGACCGCGACGGCGGTGTCGTTGACCACTTTCAGGAACGGCACGACGCCCTGGCTCTTGCCGTTGGTGCCCTTGATGTAGGCGCCCAGCGCGCGTACCGGGGTCCAGTCGTTGCCCAGGCCGCCGGCGAATTTGGACAGCAGGGCGTTGTCGCGGATGGAGTCGTAGATGCCGCCCAGGTCGTCCGGCACGGTGGTCAGGTAGCACGAGGACAGCTGCGGACGCAGGGTGCCGGCGTTGAACAGGGTCGGCGTCGAGGCCATGTAGTCGAAGGACGACAACAGGTTGTAGAACTCGATGGCGCGGGCTTCTTTCTGCTCTTCCTCGATGGCCAGGCCCATGGCGACGCGCATGAAGAAGATCTGCGGCAGCTCGAAGCGGACGTTGTCCTTGTGGATGAAGTAGCGGTCGTACAGGGTCTGCAGGCCGAGGTAAGTGAACTGCTGGTCACGCTCATGGTTGAGCGCGGCGCCCAGCTTGGCCAGGTCGTAGCTCTTGAGCTTGGAATCGAGCAGTTCGAACTCGACGCCTTTCTCGATGTAAGCCGGCAGGGCCTTGGCGTAGAGATCGGCCATCTCGTGGTGAGTGGCGGACTCTGCTACGCCGAGGAAGCCCAGGGCTTCGGCACGCAGGGTGTCCATCAGCAGACGCGCGGTGACCTGGCTGTAGTTCGGCTCGCGCTCGACCAGGGTGCGGGCAGTCATCACCAGCGCGGTGTTGACGTCCTTCTCGGCCACGCCGTCGTAGAGGTTCTTCAGGGTCTCGCGCTCGATCAGCGCGCCATCGACTTCGGCCAGGCCTTCGCAGGCCTCGGTGATGATGGTCTGCAGGCGGCCCATGTCCAGCGGCTGCTGGCTGCCATCGGCGCGGGTGACGCGGATGCTCGGGTGCGGCTGGGCGATGTCGCTGCTGCCGCTGGCACTCTTGCGCTTGACGGCCTGGGCTTCGCGGTAGATCACGTAGTCACGCGCGACCTTCTGCTCGCCGGCACGCATCAGGGCCAGTTCGACCTGGTCCTGGATTTCCTCGATATGGATGGTGCCACCGGAGGGCATGCGACGGCGGAAGGTGGCGGTGACCTGCTCGGTCAGGCGCGCGACGGTGTCGTGGATGCGCGAGGAAGCGGCAGCGTTACCGCCTTCCACTGCGAGAAAGGCCTTGGTGATGGCGACGGTGATCTTGTCGTCGGTGTAGGGGACGACGGTACCGTTGCGCTTGATCACGCGCAGCTGGCCCGGGGCGGTAGCCGCCAGATCCGGTGCATCGGCTGATAGCGGGTTCTCGCGAGTGGATTGGTTTTGCATGGGGGCTCCGGATTCTCTTCTGGTCGCGGTTCTATCTGTCTGCGGGCTCGATTGAGCACGGCGTTGTCTGTTGCATAAGCCATGCCCCGCATGGCGGGCGCATGTGTGTCGCAAGGAAAACGTGACCCTGGCCATTCGCTGGCGGAGTCGATGTCCGGAAGGATAGTCAGGCTGGAGGAACTGTCAACACAATATGTTGTGTTTTGTCGTGACTCCGAGCACAGCTGCTAGATCCGGGCTTGAAGTCGTCATGGCGGCCTTCCGGTCTTGCTGTTGCGCTTGACCTGAGGCGCCGAACAATGTTGCAGAACTGATCGGGAGGAGGGCTGCGCGCCCGGCTCGATATTTCTTCACTTGTGTCGTTTTGCGTGCCAGAACCCAACATCTAGGGGCTGAGACGCGCAGAGGCGACAAGATAATGCTGGCTCGGGGCCAATGCAAGACCGCCTCCGGGGATAAGCTGTGGATAAGGTGTGAGCCCTTTGTGGGTTAAAGCACAGCGCCCGGCCACAGCCCGCATGGCTTCGGCGCCTGCGCGAAAGCCGACGAAATACGCACCGCCGGGCGCATTTTCACGGATTAGGCCGACACTAGATGTTGTGTTTGCCCCTGCACGTTTTTTGTGCATCGTGCGCGGGCAGGCGTTGGGTACAATGCGCGCTGTTCGGTTTGTGGCCTGACGCGTAGACAGGGGGCGGGGATGGAACAAGAGACGTGGCGTATTCTCATCGTCGAGGACGATCGGCGACTGGCCGAGCTGACGCAGGAGTATCTGCACGGCAATGGCGGCTTCGAGGTGTCGATCGAGTCGGACGGCGCCTGTGCGGTCGAGCGCATCATCGAGGAGCGTCCGGACCTGGTGGTGCTCGACCTGATGCTGCCCGGCGAAGACGGCCTGTCGATCTGCCGACGGGTGCGCGACCGCTACGATGGGCCGATCCTCATGCTCACCGCGCGGGCCGATGATCTCGATCAGGTGCTGGGGCTGGAAACCGGCGCCGACGATTACGTCTGCAAGCCGGTGCGGCCGCGGCTGCTGCTGGCGCGCATCCGCGCCCTGTTGCGGCGCCGAGAGGCGGAAGTCCCGGCCAGCGCCAAGCGCCTGCAGTTCGGCCCGCTGGTGATCGACAGCGCCCTGCGCGAGGCCTGGTTGCGCGAACACCAGATCGAGCTGACCGGCGCCGAGTTCGATCTGCTCTGGCTGCTCACGTCCAACCCCGGGCGCATCCTCTCCCGTGAAGAAATCTTCGCCCAGTTGCGCGGCATCGAATACGACGGCCAGGACCGCTCCATCGATGTGCGTATTTCGCGTATCCGCCCGAAGATCGGTGATGACCCGGATCACCCCAGGCTGATCAAGACGGTGCGCGGCAAGGGCTATCTGTTCGTTTCCGAAGCGGCTGCGGCGCTGGTGTAGCGCCGTTCTCCATGAATTCGATCTTCCTGCGCATCTACGGCGGCATGCTCGGCGTGCTGGTGCTGGTCGCGCTGCTCGGCGCCGGCGGGCTGCATCTGCTCAACCAGTTTCGCGCCGACGATCACCGCGAGCGCCTGGCCAGCGGCACCTTCCGCCTGATGGCGCACAACATGAGCAGCATGACGCCCGTCGAGCGGCGCCAGGCCGCCAACCTCTGGGGGCGGCTGCTGGGCATTCCGCTGCGGGTACGGACGCTGGACGATGTCAGCCTGGATAGCCGGCTGGAGGCGCGCCTTCTACGCGGGCAGGTGCTCGTCGAGCAGATCCGGCCGCGCAGCACCACGGTATTCAGCCTGGTCAGCGCCCGCGATCGGCTGGTGCTCACCGGCGAGGTGGAGCAGCTGAGCGAGCAGCTGGCGCGCGCCACCATCTATCTGCTGATCGACGAGCTGATCCGCTATCCCGAAGTGGAGCAGCCCAGGCGGCTCGCCGAGCTGAAGCAGGCGCGCGGCTTCGGCTTCGATCTGGAGCTGCTGACCCGCGACAATGCCAACCTCGACGACGATCAGCGCAGGCGCCTGGACGAAGGCGATACCGTGATGGCCCTGGCCCGCGGCGGTGATGCCGTGCGCGTGTTCGCCGCCATCGCCGGTACGCGCTGGATCATGCAGCTCGGCCCGCTGCATCAGATGAATCCCTATCCGCCGCAGCTGCTGGTACTGATCGGTGTGCTCGGGCTGTCGCTGATTGGCCTGACGGTCTACCTGCTGGTGCGCCAGCTCGAGCAGCGCCTGAGCGTGCTGGAAAGCGCAGCCACGCGCATCGCCGCGGGCAATCTGGAAACCCGCGTGCCGGATGTCGGCACCGACTCGGTGGGCCGACTGGCGGCGGCCTTCAATGGCATGGCCAAGCATCTGCAGCGCTTGCTGGCAGTACAGCGGGAGATGGTCAGCGCCGTCGCCCACGAGCTGCGCACTCCTGTCGCGCGCCTGCGCTTCGGCCTGGAGATGACCGCCGAGGCCCAGACCGACGAGGCGCGGCAGAAATACCTGGCCGGCATGGATGGCGACATCGACGACCTCGACGCACTAGTGGACGAGATGCTGGTGTATTCACGGCTGGAGCGCGGTTCGCCGAACCTGAGTTTCCAGCGGGTGGAACTGGGGGCGCTGGTCGATCAGGTGATCGGCGAACTGGCGCCCTTGCGCCCTGATGTCAGCGTCGATCGCGGTGAGTGCGTGGTCGCCGAAGACGGCAGCGGGTGGGCCGATGCCGAGCCGCAGTACCTGCGCCGCGCGCTGAGCAACCTGATCACCAATGCCATGCGCCATGCCGAGCGACAGGTACGGGTCAGCTTCGTCATCAACGGGCAAACGGCGCGGCTGGATGTGGACGACGACGGCCCCGGTGTGCCGGAAGCGGACTGGGAAAAGGTCTTCACGCCATTCCTGCGTCTGGACGACAGCCGCACCCGTGCGTCGGGCGGGCATGGGCTGGGCCTGTCCATCGTGCGACGCATCATCTACTGGCATGGCGGCCGTTCCCAGGTCGGGCACAGCGAGCTCGGTGGCGCGCGTTTCAGTCTGGTCTGGCCGCGACAGCACGTGGATTGAGCTGACGTTCCCACAGCTGCGGCAGGGCGGGCTTCAGCCCGCTGGAAGCTGTGGCGAGGGGAGGGCTGGTGGGCTGAAGCCCACCCTACGCGAATGCTACGTAGTGCCCGCGCCCCAATCTCCATCAACGAATCCGGCCTTCATCCAGCGTCAGCTCTTCCTTGGCGAAGTCATCCACGTCGATCACCTTGCGGCGCGCCAGCTCGGCCATGCGCAGCTGTTCGGCTTCGGCCGGATCGAGCGCGCCGGCGGTCAGCGCTGCATCGATCGGATGTTCGCCCGGCAACGGCCGCAGCGTGCCGCCTTTCATCGCCTTGGCCAGCTTCTTCGCCGCACCCTGGCTGGCGGCCAGGGCGTCGAAGGCATGCTTCAGCGCGCCCAGAGGCTGCTCGGGGTCCTGCGGGCGATACATGCCGTCGAGGATGCGCTCCAGCGCCGGATCGCCCTCGGGGCGGCCGAGCAGAGCGGCGACTTCGGCATCCAGCGCGTCGGACGGCCCCTTGTGCCGTGCACCGAAGGGGAACACCAGGGCATGCAGCAGGTGCCCGAGAATGCGGTTGGGGAAGTTGGCCAGCACTTCCTGCAGCGCGCTTTCGGCTTTCTCCAGGCAGTCCTCCAGCGCCCAGCGCAGCAGCGGCTCCTGTTCGGCCGGGTGGCCGAGGTCGTGGAACTGCTTGAGCGCAGCCGAGGCGAGGTAGAGATGACTAAGCACGTCGCCCAGGCGCGCGGACAGCCGTTCGCGACGCTTGAGCTCGCCGCCCAGCAGCATCATCGACAGATCGGCCAGCATGGCGAAGGCTGCGGCGATGCGGTTGAGCGCGCGGAAGTAGGGCTGCGTCACGGCGGTGCCGGGCACTCGCCCCATCAGGCCGAAGCTCAGGCCCAGCAGCAGGGTGCTGGCCGTGTTGCTGACGGCGAAGCCGATGTGCTGCATCAGCAGGTCGTCGAACTTGTTCACCGCGGCGTCGCGGTCCGGCTCATGGACCAGCTCCATTTCCCGCAGCACGAACGGATGGCAGCGGATCGCGCCCTGACCGAAGATCATCAGGTTGCGCGAGAGGATATTGGCACCTTCCACGGTGATGGAGATCGGCGCCGACAGCCACATCCGGCCGAGGTAGTTGTTCGGGCCGAGGATGATGCCCTTGCCGCCGTGGATATCCATGGCGTCGGTGATGCAGGCGCGGCCGCGTTCGGTGAGGTGGTACTTGAGAATGGCCGACAGCACCGAGGGCTTTTCGCCCAGGTCGACGGCGTTGGCGGTGAGGATACGTGCCGCGTCCATCAGCCAGGCGTTGCCGCCGATGCGCGCCAGCGGTTCCTGGATGCCTTCGAAGGCGGCGAGCGGCACGTTGAACTGCTCGCGGACCTGCGCATAGCGACCGCTCACGTAGCTGCAGACCTTGGCGGCGCTGGTGCCGGTCGCCGGCAGGGAGATCGAGCGGCCGACCGACAGGCAGTTCATCAGCATCATCCAGCCTTTGCCGATCATGTCGCGGCCGCCGATGATGGCTTCCAGTGGCACGAAGACGTCCTTGCCCCAGTTCGGCCCATTCATGAAGGCTGCGCCCAGCGGCAGATGGCGACGGCCGATCTCAACGCCGGGCGTGTCGGTGGGGATCAGCGCCAGGCTGATGCCGAGCTCTTCTTCATCGCCCAGCAGGTGGTCCGGGTCGTAGGTCTTGAAGGCCACGCCGAGCAGCGTCGCCACCGGGCCGAGGGTGATGTAGCGCTTCTCCCAGTTCAGGCGCAGGCCGAGCACTTCCTCGCCTTGCCATTGGCCGCGGCAGATCACGCCGCTGTCGTTCATGGCGCCGGCATCGCTCCCGGCGTAGGGGCCGGTGAGGGCGAAGCAGGGGATGTCGGTGCCGTTGGCCAGGCGTGGCAGGTAGTGGTTGCGTTGCTCCTCGGTGCCGTAGTGCATCAGCAGCTCGGCCGGGCCGAGGGAGTTGGGCACCATCACGGTGCTGGCCAGATCGCCGCTACGGGTGGCGAGCTTCATCACGATCTGCGAATGGGCATAGGCGGAGAAGCCCTTGCCGCCATATTCCTTGGGGATGATCAGGGCAAAGAAGCCTTCGGCCTTGATGTAGTCCCAGGCGGCGGGCGGCAGGTCCATCCGTTGGGCGATGTCCCATTCGCTGGCCAGCGCACAGAGGGTTTCGGTTGGGCCGTCGAGAAAGGCCTGTTCTTCATCCGTAAGACGGGCCTTCGGATAGCCGAGCAGGGTGTCCCAATCCGGGCGGCCGCTGAACAGCTCGCCATCCCACCAGACGGTGCCGGCGTCGATGGCGTCGCGCTCGGTGGCGGAAATCGGCGGTAGGACTTTCTTGAACCAGTCGAACATAGGGCCGCTGAAATAGCGCAGGCGCACATCGGCGACGAGCAGTGGCACGGCCACGGCGATCAGCACCAGCCAGAGCAGGAACACCACCACCCCGGAGGTTTCCGCCGCGGTCATGAAGATCAGGTAGGTGGCGACGATCGCCAGTGCCAGCCGGGGCGCTACGCGCAGGTGGGCGAGCACGGCGATGCCGAGCAGGAGTACCAACAGCCAGAGCAGCGTCATGAGTCTTGTCCTTTATGGGTGAAATGCTTCCGTCTTCAGCATAGGCGCTCGCGGCCGAGCGGGCGTGGGACGCGGTGTCGCCGCAGGCCGTCGGCCTGCGGCGGGTGATTCATCAGGTGCTGGGCTGGATCCCGCGCGGTTGGCTTTCGGCATTGCCGGCGGGCTGGTTGGCCGCTTTCTCCTGCGGCACGCCGGCCACGCTGACCTCGGGCAGTCGCCCGCCAATGAACTCGACGCTGCGGGTCGGGAAGGCGAACTGTACGTCCATTTCGCGCAGGCCTTCGAGCAGAGCCAGGTTGATCGCCTGCTGGGTGTCCATGTACCGGTTGTAGTCCGATACCTGCATGATGTAGACGACTTCGAAGGTCAGCTGGCTGTCGTCGAACCCCAGGAAATGCGCGCGATCGAACTTGGCCACCTCAATGCCCTCGATGATGCGTTTCACCAGGGCGGCGACTTCCTTCACCTTCTCGGTCGGCGTGTTGTAGGTGATGCCGAACTTGAAGACGATCCGCCGCGTGTTCATGCGCTTGTAGTTGTGCACGATCTGGCGCAGCAGGTCGGCGTTGGCGATCACCACCTGCTCGCCGCTCAGGGCGCGGATGCGGGTGGTCTTCAGGCCGATATGCTCGATGTTGCCGGCCACCTCGCCGAACACCACGAAGTCGCCGATCTCGAAGGGCTTGTCCACGCCGATGGACAGCGAGGCGAAGATGTCGCTGAGCAGCGTCTGCACGGCCAGCGCGATGGCGATACCGCCGACGCCGAGGCTGGCGATCATGGCGGTGATGTCGACGCCCAGGTTGGCCAGGATCGACAGCAGCATCATGGTCCAGACCACGATGCGGATCATGATGCCGATGATGGTGGTGGTCACCGGATTACGCGCCTTGCCGTCGCGGGTCAGGCTCTCCATCCACAGGCGCACGCCGGTATCCATCCACAGGGCGATCTGGAACGCCAGGGCGATGAACCAGCCATGGGACATGGTCGATTCCCAGCGTGGCGACAATTCGACCGTCTTCAGGGCGATGAGCAGTGAGAAAGCCAGGATCAGCAGGTTGCTGGTGCGCGAAAGCAGTTCAGCTGCGATGCCGAGAAACTTGGTCTTCGCTCCGGTCGCCAGCTTGCTCAGGCGTCGGGTCACGATGCCTAGAATGGTGCGCAGGACCAGAAAGCTGACGATGGTGATGCCCAGCACAATGGCCAGGTTGATCCAGAAAGTCTCGTTTAGCAGGGCGTCCCAGTTCATCCAATCCTCCGGTAAGGGTGCGCATGAATGCGGCGAAGACCACGTTCTTCAGTGGTCCTCGCTGCGCAGAAGTTCCCTTGTCGGTGGTCTGCCGAAGGTGGGGCGCCTAGTGCGGCGTGAGGGCAGGATCAGTCGGGACTGAACGCCGGGGCGAGCGTTTCGTAAGCGCCGGCGTTGACGACGCGGCTGTAGCCGAGCCCCTCGAGAACGTCCTGGGCGGCCGAAGAGCGTCGGCCGCTACGGCAATAGACGACGATGGGCGTGTCTTTGGCGGGCGCCAGGGCACCGATGTGTCGGGCCAGGTCCGGCGTCTCGATGCGAACCGCGCCGGGCAGGGCGCCTTCGGCGAACTCGTCCGCGGTTCGAACATCGATCAGCACGGTTTCCGGTTGCTGCAGGAGCTTGAGGGCGGCGGCCTGGTCAATCTCGCCGGCGTTGGCGCCGAAGCCGAGAGCGCCGAGCAGCAGTAGGGTGAGAGCGCGCATTCGGACTCCTCGCGGCGCGCTGTGGGGCGCGCTCAGCTGAATATGCGGGACAGGTTTGGCAGGATCAGGATCACTGCCGTGGCGATCACGATCAGTGTCGCCTGACGAAATTTCTTCTGCTTGAGCATGACATGGCCTTTTATTCTTTTGTGTAGCGGATTGTCGCCTTGTCGCGATGGCTGAGACGGCACGCGGCCCGCGGTTTCCAGAAAGCTCTCTGCGAAAACGAGACGCGCTGATCATTCGGCGCTGGCGGAAAGATGCAAGCAAGTTCCACACCAGCAATCGGGCTGAAGAAGGGAGCCAAGCGCATCTTCAGGTTGTCTTCCATGAGTAGACAGAACTGGAGGGCTACCGATGAACAAGCCAATGCTATCGCTGTTGGTGCTGCTCAGTGCCGCATCCACCGCCGCCTTCGCCCAGCAGCAGGACATGACGCTGCAGCAGGAGCGTGATCAGATGGGCGCCGATTTGGAGGACAATCGCCAGCAGATCGGCCGGGATATCAACCGAATTCGCGAGTCGGATGCCTCGCAGAATCAGACGCAGGGCATCAATCGCGGCGGCGTGCAGAGCGATGCGGTCAATCCGCAGCCGAACGTTCCAAGTACCGCCAACCCCCCGGCCGGAGCCGGCTTGCCCAGCACCCAGGACAATATGCAGCAGCCCAGTGGTGGTGCCGGGACTGCCCCTGCACCCGGCGCAACCCAGACTCCGGGCACGCCAGGTGGTGCCAATGGAAACGCCAGCCCGGGCGGCGTCACCCCGCCGGGTGGATTGGGAACAGATGACGGTAACGGTGCTGCCGGATCCAGCAGTGGCGGTGCGGCGACCGGTGGCCCGACTGGCGGTGCGGCCGGGCAACCTTGATCGGTGCTGACGCTTCCTGATCAGCAGCCGTCCAGGCGTTCCAGCGTCGCCCTGTCCGGCTGACCGTCGAAAAAGGCCTGCAGGGCGTCTTCGAACAAGGCTGGCTGCTGCGCGGTACGGGCGAACAAGGTCATGCAGGAGTGGAACTTGAGATCGTCCGGGCTGCCCAGAATCCGGTGCGCGCTGGTGGCCCGGTGTTCGAGCATTGCCTGGGTGCAGGCCTGCAGGCGGGGCCCGAGCAAAGGGTGTTGCAGATAGGCGAGGGCTTCGTCTCGCCCGGAAATGGCGTAGCGCTGCGCCATGGCGCTACGGCCCAGCCCATGCAGTTGCGGGAATACGTACCACATCCAGTGCGTCCGTTTTCGCCCGGCGCGCAGCTCCTGCAGCGCCTGTTCGTAGTGGTCGCGCTGGGCATCGACAAAGCGCTGCAGATCGAATGGGTCGTTCATGGGCAAGGCATCCCGTCGTGAAGCAAGGCCTTGAACATGCTACAGGTGGCGGGGACTGGCAACGGCTGCTGGACATGCGGCGGGGTGGTCGCCAGTCATCGGGGTGCGAGGCAGTCATGACGACAGGCACCCCGAAACGAAAAAGCCCCTGACTTCTTGTAAGTCAGGGGCTTTTCTTCGATCTGGCGGTGAGGGAGGGATTCGAACCCTCGATACGATTTCTCGTATACACACTTTCCAGGCGTGCTCCTTCAACCGCTCGGACACCTCACCGGATCGACGGAGGTTCATGTCCGTCGAGGCGCGCTAATGTAATCGAACGAATGCCCTTTGGCAAAAACTTTTTTAACTTATTCATGCGCTTAACAAATCCGCTTCGCTCGGGTGATGGGCTGCACGTTCCGCTAGACTGAGTTGCAACCTCGGCGTTCGCTTGGGTTATGTTGAAGGCAAGCGAATGGAGCGCGGCTGTCCCATGAGACTGACAAGCGAGTCAGACAACCATCCCGATACCTTGGTGGTGCCTACCCGACGTCGGGTGGCGGTGGCCAACTTGGAACTGGGCATGTTCGTCTGTGAGCTGGACCGTCCATGGAGCGAAACGAATTTCGCCTTTCAGGGATTTCCACTGCTCACGCCCGACGAGATGCATGCCGTGCGCGAGTGCTGCCTGTATGTGTATGTCGACGATACGCGGCGGGTTCGGTTACAGCACGGTGCACCCGCCGCCGTGGCGCCGCGCGAACGCAAGACCCCGCAGCGGCCGCAGCAGCCACTGGCCAGCGAGATAGAAGAGGCTCGCGCGGCTTATCGGGACGGCTCCGAGCTGATCGAACAGGTTCTCGCCGACGTGCAGCATGGCCGAGTGATCGACACGCGGGCCTGCCATGGCGTGGTCAAGCGCAACCTGGCGAGCATGCTGCGCAATGAAAGCGCGATGCTCTGGCTGATCCGGCTGAAGAGCAAGGACCTGTATACCAGCCTGCACTGCCTGTCCGTTTCGATCATGGCGATGGGGTTCGGCAATCACCTCGGCCTGGCGGATGACAAGCTGCAGCTGCTGGGCATGGCCGGACTGCTGCATGACGTCGGCAAGATGCGCATCGATCTCGAGATTCTCAACAAGCCGGGCAAACTCACCGCCGAGGAATTCGACCTGATCAAGCGCCACCCGGCGTTCGGGCTGGAGGCGCTACAGGCGCAGCCGGGCATACCCCAGGTGGCGCTGCAGGCCGCCTACGGTCATCACGAACGGCTCGATGGCACTGGCTATCCGCTTGGCTCCGGGCCGTCACAGATTCCCTACATGACGCGCATCATCACCATCGTCGATGCGTTCGATGCCATCACCAGTCATCGCGCCTACGATTACGCGCGACCGGTGCAGTCGGCGTTCGAGATCCTGCGCAGCGCCAGTGGCCGGCAATTCGACGAGGAGCTGGTGCGCGAATTCATCCGTTGGCTCGGCGCCTTCCCGGTCGGCACGCTGGTCGAACTGCACACCGGCGAAGTGGCGGTGGTGGTCGAAAAGCACGAGCAGCTGCAGCTGCGCCCGCGGGTCGTGGTGCTGCGCGATGCGGCAAAGCAGCGCTGCCCGCCGCGTTATCTGGACCTGGCGCGGATCACCGTGGACGAGGAGGGCACGCCTTATCGCATCTGCGGTGGGCTGCCCGATGGCTCCTTCGGTTTGCATATCGCCGATCCGGAGTTGCAGTCGATTCTGCATCCGCAGGCCCTGGCCGACTTCGAACTGGACGCCTGAGCCCTGGCACCGACCGCCTGCGCCGCCGTTTCCAGGCGCAAAGCGTGACCGGCCGGTCGGTCATCGTGCTTTACCTGAACCCGGGTGCTGGGTAACGTCTGCGCACTTCAAGAACAAGGAATCTCGTCATGACTGAGCTGGTCTCCTACCAATTCGAAGACGGCGTCGCCACGCTGACGCTCTGTAACGGCAAGGTCAACGCGCTCTCGCCTGCGGTATTCGAGGCGCTCAATGCGGCGCTGGACCGCGCCGAGCAGGACCGGGCCATCGTCATCCTCACCGGCCAGCCCGGCATCCTTTCCGGTGGCTACGACCTCAAGGTGATGACCTCCAGCCCGCAGAATGCCATGGCACTGGTCGCCACCGGCTCGACCTTCTCCCGCCGCATGCTGGCGCATCCATTCCCGATCATCGTCGCCTGCCCGGGGCACGCCATCGCGAAGGGCGCTTTCCTGCTCTTGTCGTCGGATTACCGCATCGGGGTCGAGGGCCCTTTCCATATCGGCCTCAACGAGGTGCAGATCGGCATGACCATGCACCACGCTGGTATCGAGCTGGCACGTGACCGCCTGCGCAAGTCGGCATTCCATCGCTCGGTGATCAATGGCGAGATGTTCGACCCGGCAGGCGCAGTGGATGCCGGCTTCCTCGACAAGGTAGTGCCAGCCGGTGAGCTGCTGGCGGTGGCCAAGGCAACTGCCGAGCAGCTTAAAAAGATCAACATGGTGGCGCACAAGAACACCAAGCTGAAAGTGCGCAAGGCGCTGCTGGAGACGCTGGACCAGGCGATAGCCCTGGATCAGCAGCACTTCGGCTGACCCGGCAGGCCCACTGCGCGAGAGAATTTCCGTTCGAGTGCGCACGAGGGCCGGCCCTGCGTTTACACTGCGCAAGTGACGCCCCGCCGATGGCGGGGCGTTTTCATTTCTCATTCAGTGTCGCCTCGCAGGAGAGCCCCGATGTCCGCCCCGCACACCCCGGTAGAACGCGCCGATTTCGACCAGGTCATTGTTCCCACTTTCGCCCCCGCCGCCTTCGTGCCGGTGCGTGGTCTGGGCTCGCGAGTATGGGATCAGAGCGGTCGAGAACTGGTGGACTTCGCTGGCGGCATCGCGGTCAACGCCCTGGGCCATGCCCATCCGGCCATGATCGCGGCACTGACGGAGCAGGCTGGCAAGCTCTGGCACATCTCCAACATCTATACCAACGAGCCGGCGCTGCGCCTGGCCAAGAAGCTGGTGGCGGCGACCTTCGCCGACCGCGCCTTCTTCTGCAATTCCGGTGCAGAGGCCAACGAGGCGGCGTTCAAGCTGGCCCGTCGCTATGCCCATGATGCGTACGGCCCGCAGAAATTCGAGATCATCTCGGCGCTCAACAGCTTCCACGGCCGCACCCTGTTCACCGTCACGGTGGGCGGGCAGTCGAAGTACTCCGATGGCTTCGGGCCGAAGATCGAAGGCATTACTCACGTGCCTTACAACGACCTCGAAGCGCTGAAGGCGGCGATCTCCGACAAGACCTGTGCCGTGGTGCTCGAACCGATCCAGGGCGAGAGCGGCATCCTGCCGGGCGAACAGGCGTACCTGGAAGGCGCACGCCAGCTGTGCAACGAGCACAACGCGCTGCTGATCTTCGATGAGGTGCAGACCGGTCTGGGCCGTACCGGTGAGCTGTTCGCCTACATGCACTATGGCGTCACGCCGGACATTCTGACCAACGCCAAGAGCCTGGGTGGCGGCTTCCCGATCGGTGCGATGCTGACCACCAACGAGATCGCCGCCCATTTCAGCGTCGGTACCCACGGCACCACGTACGGCGGCAATCCGCTGGCCTGCGCGGTGGCCGAGACGGTGCTGGATATCGTCAACACCCCGGAGGTGCTGGAGGGCGTCAAGGCCCGCCACGAGCGCTTCAAGGCCAGGCTGTTGCAGATCGGTGAGCGCTACGGCGTGTTCAGCCAGGTCCGCGGCCGTGGCCTGTTGATCGGCTGCGTGCTCTCGGATGCCTGGAAAGGCAAGGCCGGTGCATTCTGGGCCGCGGCGGAGAAGGAGGCGCTGATGGTGCTGCAGGCAGGGCCGGACGTGGTTCGTCTGGCGCCGAGTCTGATCATCGACGAAGCTGACATAGACGAGGGGCTGGATCGTTTCGAGCGCGCCATCGCGACGCTGACCCAGGCCTGATCAATCCTGCGCGGTGCCGAAGGGCATCGCGCCTCTACCAAACGAGAGCACACTCAATGAGCGATAGCCTGCAACTGGTTCTGGAAGACGTCGACGGAACCCAACTGGAAACCTCCTGCACCCGCTTCGCGGTCGTCTGGCAGGGGCGCGAGGTATGGATTCAACAGGTCGGCAACGGCCAGCTGATGATCGGCGTGGATGTCGAGGATGGCGATACCGAATACGCCAATCTGGTGCTGCGCCCGCTGGCGACCAACCTGGTCAGCCTGCAGCTGGAAATGGAGCCGGTCGAGGCCGATGACGACGAGCACGTCCACGGCCCCGACTGCAACCACTGACCGCGGACCGGCATGCTCGCCCTCGGCAAGCTGCTGGAGCTGACCCTCGCCGGCCGTGAGCCCTGCGAGAAGATCCAGCTCACCCCGCATGGGGTGAAGCTGCACTGGCTGGCCGAGGGCGCGCTGCTCGTTTCTCCGCCCGCCAGCACCGACCTCGGCCTCGACCTGCTGATCTCTGCAGGCGTTCATGGCAACGAACTCGTCCCCATTCATGTGCTGGATCGCCTGATCCGAGCGCTCGCCCGTGGCGAGATCAGGCCCCGTGCACGCCTGTTGCTGCTGTTCGCCAACCCGGCGGCGATGCGGCGGACGCTGCGGCAGGTCGACCATGACCTCAATCGCCTGTTCCGGGGCGCGCATGCCGATGTCTGGGGCAGCGAGGCCATTCGTGCGGCGGAGCTGGAAGCATTGGTCAGCAGCTTCTTCGGTGGTTCCGGGCGCCAGCGCCGGCACTATGATCTGCACTCGGCGATGCGTCCGTCGCGCCTGCCCCAGTTCGCCATCTGTCCCTGGCGCGAAGACCAACAGGCGCCCGCCGAGGCGCTGGCCCGGCTGCAGGGGCTGGCCATCAATGGCGTCCTGCTGCAGCGTCAGGCCACGTCCACCTTCACCGCGCTGACTGCCATGCGACATGGCGCCGAGGCCTTCACCCTCGAACTCGCCGAAAGCGGGGTGGAGGTCGTGCACCCTGCCGTGCTGGCGTTCGAAACCGGATTGATCGCAATGATCGAGGGGCGAACGCTGCCGGTCGGTTCCGGGGCCGAGCTGCAGCTGCTGCAGATTTCCCGCGAGATCATCAAGCGCAGCCCGCGGTTCCGGCTGTGTCTGCCGCCGGATATCGAGAACTTCACGCCGCTGCCGTTCGGCAGCTTGCTGGCCGAGGATGAGGCGGCGCGCTGGGTGGTCGACGAACCGGGCGCCCGCATTCTGTTTCCCATGGCCGATGTCGCCGAAGGCCAGCGTGCCGCGCTGATCGTCGTGCCGCTGGAGCGGCTCGAGGCAGGGCAGTGATACCCGCGCCGGGAAATGCGCGGTTGCAATTGGCTGCTCGCGCCCTTATCTAGCTTCACTCCTCCTGCGTTGTGTGCACCTTCTTATGAGTACTGCTCTGTCCATCCGGCAGTTGACCAAGACCTACGGCAACGGCTTCCAGGCCCTCAAGGGCATCGATCTCGATGTCGCCGAAGGCGACTTCTTCGCGTTGCTCGGCCCCAATGGCGCCGGCAAGTCCACCACCATCGGCATCCTCTCAACGCTGGTGAACAAGAGTGGCGGCACGGTCAACGTGTTCGGCCACGATCTGGATCGCGACCCGTCCGGGCTCAAGCGCTGCCTGGGCGTGGTGCCGCAGGAATTCAACTTCAACCAGTTCGAGAAGGCCTTCGACATTCTGGTCACCCAGGCCGGGTATTACGGCATTCCGGCGAAGATCGCCAAGGAGCGCGCCGAGCGCTACCTCAACCAGTTGGGCCTGTGGGACAAGCGTGACGTGTCCTCGCGCATGCTCTCCGGCGGCATGAAGCGTCGTCTGATGATCGCCCGGGCGCTGATCCATCAGCCGCGCCTGTTGATTCTCGACGAGCCCACCGCCGGCGTGGACATCGAGCTGCGCAGGTCGATGTGGTCGTTCCTCAGCGAACTCAACCGCGAGGGGATCACCATCATCCTCACCACTCACTACCTGGAAGAGGCCGAGCAGCTGTGCCGCAACATCGGCATCATCGATCACGGCCAGATCGTCAAGAACACCAGCATGCGCGAGCTGCTCAAGCAGCTGCACGTGGAAACCTTCCTGCTCGATCTCAAGGAGTCGCAACTGGTGGCGCCTGAACTGGGCAACTATCCGTCGCGGCTGATCGACCATCACACCCTCGAAGTGCAGGTGGAGAAAAGCCAGGGTGTCACCGAGCTGTTCCGTCTGCTCGGCGCCCAGGGCATCGAGGTGCTGAGCCTACGCAACAAGACCAACCGGCTGGAGGAGCTGTTCGTGTCGCTGGTGGAGAACAACCTGAAGGTGAAGTCATGAGCGGCGAACTGCGTCCCAACCTGGTCGCGCTGCAGACCATCGTGCAGCGCGAGATCCGTCGCTACACGCGCATCTGGCCACAGACGCTGCTGCCCCCGGCGATCACCATGGTGCTGTACTTCGTCATCTTCGGCAGCCTGATCGGCGCGCGGATCGGTGACATGGATGGCTTCAGCTACATGGACTACATCGTGCCGGGGCTGATCATGATGTCGGTGATCACAAACTCCTACAGCAACGTGGTATCGAGCTTCTTCAGCACCAAGTTTCAGCGCTCCATCGAGGAGCTGCTGGTCTCGCCGGTGTCGCCGCACGTCATTGTCATCGGCTTCGCCTTGGGCGGGATCACCCGCGGGCTGGCGGTGGCGGTGATCGTCACGCTGCTGTCGATGTTCTTCACTTCGCTGCAGGTGCACCACCTCGGCGTGACGGTGCTGGTCATCACCCTGACCGCTAGCATCTTCGCCCTGGGCGGCTTCATCAACGCCGTGTTCGCGCGCAACTTCGACGATATCTCGATCATCCCGACGTTCGTGCTGACGCCGCTGACTTACCTGGGCGGTGTGTTCTATTCGATCAACCTGCTGTCGCCGTTCTGGCAGACGCTGTCGCTGGCCAACCCGGTGCTGCACATGGTCAATGCCTTCCGCTACGGCATTCTCGGCGTTTCGGATATCCGCATCGGGGTTGCGATCAGCTTCATGCTGGTAGCGGTGGCGGTGCTCTACCTGGTATCCGTGCACCTGCTCAAGAGTGGGCGAGGCATGCGGCAATAGCAGCCGCTTCTCCGACCGCAGCGTCGATGGCGCTGAAAAGAACGCCGCGAAGCGCTAAACTTCGCGGCGTTTTCCGTTCAGGTTCCCTTCCGATGCAGCATCCCGCCGAACATTCTCCGCTGGGCAAGTCCAGCGACTACGTCGCCACCTACAGCCCGGGGCTGCTGTTCCCGATTCCGCGTGCGCCGAAGTGGGCCGAGCTCGGGCTGACCGCAGAAACGCTGCCCTATCAGGGCGTGGATCTGTGGAATTGCTACGAGCTGTCCTGGCTGCTGCCGTCCGGCAAGCCGGTGGTGGCGATCGGCGAATTCGAGATTCCGGCGGACTCGCCGAACATCATCGAGTCCAAGTCGTTCAAGCTCTACCTCAATTCGCTGAACCAATCGGTGTTCGAATCACGGGACGCGCTGCTGGAAGTGATGACCGGCGATCTGTCGGCCGCTGCCGGCAAGCCAGTCAGGGTGCGCCTGCGCACGCTGGACGAAGTCACCGCCGATGGCGTCGCGACGCTGCCAGGGCGTTGCATCGACGCACTGGACGTCGCCATTCAGGACTATGACCATCCGCGGCCCGAGCTCCTGACCTGCGATGCCGGGCGAGTGGTCGAGGAATCACTGCACAGCCACCTGCTCAAATCCAACTGCCCGGTCACCGGCCAGCCGGACTGGGGCAGTGTGGTGGTGGAGTATCGCGGTGCGGCGCTGCTGCCGGAGAGTCTGCTGGCCTATCTGGTGAGTTTTCGCCAGCACGCCGATTTCCACGAGCAGTGCGTGGAGCGCATCTTCCTGGACCTGCAGCGTCTGCTGCGGCCCGAGAAGCTCACCGTCTACGCGCGCTATGTGCGCCGTGGCGGGCTGGATATCAACCCGTACCGCAGCACCGAGGCGCTGATGGTGGACAACCGCCGCCTGGTGCGCCAGTGACGCAGCGGGTCGCATGGCGCGACCCGCGAGTGGTTTTCAGATGCCCATATTGGCCAGGGTCTGCATGATGTTGCGCAGGGTCATGGCCATGCCCGGGTGGCTGACCTCGAAGCGTTCGACTGCGAGGTTGACGCCATCCACCAGCGAGTCGTTGTATTCGGTCGTGCCCTCGGTCGCCAGTCGCGCTTCGATATCCTGAGCGATCGCCTGCAACGAAGCGCGCTCCTCATCGGTCAGCGGCGTGTCCTGGGCCAGTTGACTACGCAGTTCTTCGAGCTGCGACTGCAGATCATGTTCCGGCATTTTGCTTCCCTCTCATGGGTTTACGGGCGACGGGTAAAAGCCTCGATACCCGAAGGTTAAACCAGCGGCCTGGCGTTGTCGTGCCTTTGCATCGGTGGGCGGGGGCAGGGCAGGCCGCGTGTCCGGCTGACTGCCGCAAAACGGGTGTTCGCTCTATACTGCGCGGTCTGCGTCGGTGCGCCGCATGCACCAAAAACCTAGGGAGATAAAAGCAATGCCCAAGATCGCAACGGCCTGGATCGCCGTGCTTAAGGCCAGTTTCGTCGCTGCCACCGCCATGCTTGCGGCAGCCCCTGCGCTGGCCGCCGAAGAAGATCCGTGGGAAGGCGTCAACCGCGCGGTGTTCCGCTTCAACGATACCGTCGACACCTACACGCTCAAGCCTTTGGCCAAGGGCTATCAGAAGGTGACCCCGGAGTTCGTCGAAGACGGCATCGGTAACGTGTTCAGCAATCTCGGCGATGTGATCGTCCTGACCAACGATCTGTTGCAGGGCAAGGTCCGCGATGCCGGCATCGACACAAGTCGCATTCTGTTCAACACCACGTTCGGCGTGCTCGGCTTCTTCGATGTGGCGACCCGCATGGGGCTGCACAAGAACGACGAGGATTTCGGCCAGACCCTGGGCGCCTGGGGGGTGGACAGTGGGCCATATGTGGTGCTGCCGTTGCTGGGCCCGAGCACCGTGCGCGATGCGATCGGCCGCGTGCCCGATGCCTTCCTCGAGCCCTATCCGCACATGAGTCACGTGCCTACGCGCAACGTGACGCGCGGCGTGGATCTGGTGGATACGCGTGCCAGCCTGCTGTCGGCGGAAAAGATGATTCGTGGCGATCGCTACATCTTCGTGCGCAACGCCTACCTGCAGAACCGCGAGTTCCGGGTTAAGGACGGCGAGGTCGAGGACGATTTCTGATATTGGCCGCAGTTGCTGCGGCCAATGCCGGAGCGGGGCAGTGGGGTCAGGACATGGAAAGAATGGCCAGGCCCAGGCTCTGACGGCCATCGTCGAGCTGGCTGATGCGCACTACTTCGGTCTGCGCATCCAGCCCCTTGAGTTCGCTGTGCTCGGAAGGGATCAGCACACGCAGCTTGTCGCCCATGCTCAGGTTCGTCCTGGCCAGGATCTGCATGCCGGTGCTGGAAAGGTCGATGCAGACGCCGCTCAGTTTTGTGTCGCCATGTTCCAGCGCGACGGTGGTTTCGATCTGCATCCGGATGAAATCGCGTTTTTCGCTGTAATCGCGGTCTTTCTGGCTCATGGTTCTACCTTTTATATATGGCTAGCGGGATTCTTATAGCGCCCCTCAATTCGACCTGTAAAGGCGCCTGCCGGTCGGCTTGAAACCCCGATCGTATGGGAGTACCGTCTGCGCCTTGAATCGAACCTATGCCCCGCATCACGCCGGGCCAATGTATTCGCCAACCATCCTGGCGACACCGCCTGGTAGGAACATGCATAAACCAAGCGCGACGCTGCTGATCATAGACGACGACGATGTGGTTCGAGCCAGCCTGGCTGCCTATCTGGATGACAGTGGTTTCCGTGTGCTGCAGGCCGCCAATGGGCCGCAGGGTATGGAGCTCTTCGAATCCGAGCAGCCCGACCTCGTGATCTGCGACCTGCGCATGCCGCAGATGGACGGCCTGGAACTGATCCGCCAGATCAGTGAGCGCCAGATCGACCTGCCGGTCATCGTGGTCTCGGGTGCCGGTGTTATGAGCGATGCCGTGGAGGCGTTGCGTTTGGGCGCCGCCGACTATCTGATCAAGCCGCTCGAAGATTTGGCGATGCTCGAACACTCGGTTCGCCGCGCGCTGGATCGCTCTCGTCTGCGCCTGGAGAATCGTCGCTATCGGGAGCAACTGGAGACTGCCAACCGCGACCTGCAGGCCAGCCTGCATCTATTGCAGGAAGATCAGGACGCCGGGCGCCAGGTTCAGATGAACATGCTGCCGGTAACGCCCTGGAGCGTTGACGGCTTCGATTTTGCGCACCAGATCATCCCCTCGCTGTATCTGTCCGGCGACTTCGTCGACTACTTCCGCGTGGACGAGCGCCGCATCGGCTTCTATCTGGCCGACGTGTCCGGCCACGGTGCGTCGTCGGCATTCGTCACCGTGCTGCTCAAGTTCATGACCACCCGCCTGCTGTACGAGTCGCGCCGCGGCGGTACGCTGCGCGAGTTCAAGCCCTCGGAAGTGCTCGACCATATCAACCGCGGGCTGATCAACTGCAAGCTGGGCAAGCACGTGACCATGCTGGGTGGGGTGATCGACCAGGAGCGTGACGTGCTGCACTACAGCATCGGTGGCCATCTGCCGATGCCGGTGCTCTATACGGGCGAGGGCGCCCACTACCTGGAAGGACGCGGTCTGCCGGTCGGCCTGTTCGTCGAAGCGACCTATCAGGATTTCGAGCTGAAGCTGCCGGAGACCTTCAGCCTGACCTTGCTCTCCGATGGCATTCTGGACCTTTTGCCTGGCGAGACACTCAAAGAAAAAGAGTCTGCGTTGCCCGGTCTGATCTCGGACGCCGGTGGCACGCTGGACGGTTTACGTCGAGTCTTCGGGTTGGCCGAACTAGCTGACATGCCCGACGACATCGCCTTGCTGGTGTTGAGCAGGAACCTTGCATGAGTACTGGTAGAATCCAGTTCGCCGAGATGGATGGCACCTTTGTTCTGAAGTTCATTGGTGAAATCCGTTTGACGCTCTGTTCGGCGCTGGATGCGACGATCGAGAAGATCTTCTCGTCGCTGAATTTCTCTTCCATCGTCATCGATCTGACCGAGAGCCGAAGCATCGACAGCACCACGCTGGGCCTGCTGGCCAAGCTGTCGATCCTGTCGCGGCAGAAGGTCGGCATGTTGCCGACCCTGGTCACCACCCATCCGGACATCACTCGACTGTTGCAGTCGATGGGCTTCGATCAGGTGTTCAACATCGTCGACACGCCGCTGCCGTGCCCGGAGTGTCTGGCCGACCTGCCTTCGCAGGACCAGTCCGAGGACGTGGTGAAGGCCAAGGTGCTGGAGGCTCACCGTATCCTGATGAGCCTCAACGAATCCAACCGCGAGGCCTTCCATGACCTCGTCACCGCGCTGGAGCGCTCCTGAGCGGAACTCAGGCCAGTTCCGCCAGTAGCGCCTCGAGCTTCTCCTGATCCCTCGCGAACTGACGGATGCCTTCGGCGAGTTTTTCGGTCGCCATCGCATCCTCATTCAGCCCCCAGCGGAAACTCTTCTCATCCAGGCTGATGCGCGGTTCGGATGCGCGGCCCGGCTCCAGCTTGCGCTCCAGCGTGCCGCTGGCGTCGGCGAGCTGGCCGAGCAGTTCCGGGCTGATGGTCAGCCGGTCGCAGCCAGCCAGCGCCTCGATCTGGCCAACGTTGCGGAAGCTCGCGCCCATCACCACCGTCTTGTAGCCGTGCGTCTTGTAGTAGTCGTAGATGCGGCTGACCGACTGCACGCCCGGATCTTCCGCGCCCTGATAGTCGCGGCCTTCATGCTTCTTGTACCAGTCGTAGATGCGGCCGACAAAGGGGGAGATCAGAAACACGCCGGCCTCGGCGCAGGCCACCGCCTGGGTGAACGAGAACAGCAGAGTGAGGTTGGTCTGGATGCCGGCCTTTTCGAGTTGCTCGGCGGCGCGGATGCCTTCCCAGGTAGACGCGATCTTGATCAGCACGCGCTCGCGGCTGATGCCGGCCTGCTCGTACAGACCGATCAGGCGCTCGCCGCGCTGGACCATGGCCTGGGTGTCGAAGGAAAGGCGCGCGTCGACCTCGGTGGAAATGCGTCCGGGGATGAGTTCGAGGATCTGCTTGCCGACAGCGACCGCGAACAGGTCGCAGGCCAGGCCGATATCGCCCTGGCATTGCTTCATCGCGTTGCCGAGATGCTCGGCGTAGCGCGGCATGGCCGCGGCCTTGAGCAGCAGCGACGGATTAGTGGTCGCATCCACGGGCTTCAGGCGGGCAATGGCGTCGATATCGCCGGTATCGGCGACAACGGTGGTGAACTGCTTGAGTTGTTCCAGCTTGGAAGTCATATAAAGGAGGGCTCCGTCCTGTGAGTGGCATGACCTTACCCGAGCCCGTCTGCCCGCTCAACGAGCGCATGGACCCGGATGCGCCTGGCCTTTGATCCGATAGTCTCGGTAGCGTTCCTTGCCGCGGGACTTCAGTGGCCCTCGAGCAATGCCGTCGCCTGATCGAGCAGCGCCAGCGGCTCGTCGGTCTTGTGAATGTCCACCGAAAGCAGCTGACGGAAGCGCCGCGCGCCGGGGAAACCCTGGCCCAGGCCGAGCACGTGGCGGGTGACATGGTGCATGGCGCCACCCTCGGCCAGATGCCGTTCGATGTACGGGCGCATGTTGCGTAGCGCCTGCGCACGGCTGATCACCGGTGCGTTGCTGCCGAACAGGCTGCTGTCGACCTGCGCCAGCAGATAGGGGTTGTGGTAGGCCTCGCGGCCGAGCATCACCCCATCGAAGGTCTGCAGATGCTCGCGGCATTCTTCCAGCGTCTTGATGCCGCCGTTGAGGATGATCTCGAGGTCCGGGAAATCCCGTTTGAGCTGCGCGGCGACGTCGTAGCGCAGCGGTGGCACGTCACGGTTCTGCTTGGGTGACAGCCCTTCGAGGATAGCGATGCGAGCATGCACCGTGAAGCTGCGGCAGCCGGCCTCGCGCACCTGACCGACGAAGTCGCACAACTGGGAATAGCTGTCGCGCCCGTTGATGCCGATGCGGTGCTTGACGGTAACCTCGACGCCCACCGCGTCGCGCATGGCCTTCACGCAGTCGGCGACCAGCTGCGGATGGCCCATCAGGCAGGCGCCGATCATGTTGTTCTGCACCCGATCGCTGGGGCAGCCGACGTTGAGATTCACCTCGTCGTAACCCGCGGCCTCGGCGAGCTTCGCGCACGCCGCCAGATCGCCCGGCACACTGCCACCCAGCTGCAGCGCCAGCGGATGTTCGGTCTCGTCGTAACGCAGAAACCGCGCCGTATCGCCATGCAGCAGCGCGCCGGTCGTCACCATCTCGGTGTAGAGCAGGGCATGCTTGGAAAGCTGGCGCAGGAAGAACCGGCAGTGGCGGTCGGTCCAGTCCATCATCGGTGCGACGGAGAAGCGGCGGGACAGCACCGGTTTTGTGGCGGAGGGCGTTTGGTCGAGAGTCATGCGGACGGGGTCGGGTCTGGATCGCGGCCGCGCATTCTATCAGGCGCACCCTGGCCTGAGCATGGTGGTGGCTGCTGTCCCGATAAGCGAATTCGATGGCGGACGCCGAGCGGAGGGTAACGGGTTGGCGCGTGAGCACGCAACCCGGAAAAAATGCCCCGTTAGCTGGCGTGCGAAAGTGGAGCATCGAGGAGAGGGAGGCTCGGCAATCGGATCAGCCGGACGGCGGTCGTCATGTCAGCCACCGCACCAGGCACAGCGTGATCGAGGGGAAGAGCACCAGTACCACGACGCGCAGGATGTCGGAGATCAGGAAGGGCACCACGCCGCGGAAGGCGTCGCGTAGGGGGACATCCCGGGCCATGCTGCTGATCACGTAGACGTTCATGCCCACCGGCGGGGTGATCATGCCGATCTCCACTACCATCAGTGCGAGGATGCCGAACCAGATGGCCTTCTCGGTCTGATCCAGGCCGTAGAAGTCCAGCCCCATGATCAGCGGGAAGAAGATCGGGATGGTCAGCAGGATCATCGACATGGTGTCCATCACGCAGCCGAGGATCAGGTACAGGATCAGGATACCGGCGAGCACCACGAAGGGCCCCACGCCTGCATTGTTGATCGCCTCGGCCAACGCCACCGGGAGCTGCGACACGGCCAGGAAGGCGTTCATGACATCGGCGCCGAGCAGGATCATGAAGATCATCCCGGTGGTGACCGCGGTGCCGAACAGCACTTCCTTGAACTGGGCCCAGCGCATGCCGCCGAGCGCGACGGCGAAGAGGCCGGTGCCCACGGTTCCAATGGCCGCCGCTTCGGTCGGTGTGAACCAGCCGGCATAGATACCACCAAGTACCAGCAGGAAGATCAGGAACACCGGCCAGACGCCACGCTGCGCGGCCAGCCGCTCGCGCCAGGTCAGCTTCGGTTGCGCGGGGCCGGCGTTCGGGTTCATCCGCACGTAGATGGCGATCGCGATCATGTAGCCAATTGCCGCCAGCACGCCGGGGATGAATGCGGCCATGAACAGCGCGGAGATGTTTTCCTGGGCGAGGATGGCATAGATCACCAGCACCACCGACGGCGGAATCAGGATGCCCAGGGTGCCCCCGGCGGCCAGGCTGCCCACCGCAAGCGGGCCCGAGTAGTTGTATTTCTTCAGTTCCGGCAGCGCGACCTGGCCCATGGTCGCCGCGGTGGCGATGGATGAGCCGCAGACGGCGCCAAAGGCAGCACAGGAACCAACGGCCGACATCGCCAGACCGCCGCGCCAGTGCCCGATCATCGCCGCGGCAGCTCGGAACAGGCCGGTCGCCAGGCCACCGCGGGAGGCGAACTGCCCCATCAGCAGGAAAAGCGGAATGACCGAGAGGTCGTAGACCGTATAGCGCGCATAGGCGACGGTCTTCAGATAGCTGAGCAGCGGCGACCAACCGGAAATCGCCACGTAGCCGCCGACACCGGTGAGCAGCATGGCGATGGCGATCGGGATGCGCACCACCAGCAAAACGAGGAGGAAGGCCAGGAACAGCCCGCCGATTTCGACACTGCTCATGCGGGTTTGCCCTCACCACGAAAGTCCTGCCAGGCGGTGTACAACGCCACCACCGCCAATAGTGCGAAGCCCGGTGCGAAGGCGCTCATCGACCACCAGATCGGCACGCCCAGGATGATCGATTCCTCGCCAGTGCCGTAGGCGTCCAGCGTGCCCACCAGTGAACGCCAGGCCAGCAGCGCAGCAGCCAGCGCCATCAGCACGCTGCCCAGGCCATCCAGCGCGCTGCGCACGCGAGGCGAGGCGCGCAAGGTGAATACATCGACGATGACGTTGCCGCGGCGGAGCTGGCACAGCGGCAGAAAGAACACGATGGCGATGCCACAACCCATCTGCACCAGTTCGACGTCGCCGAGCAGCGGTTCGTCGAAGAGGGTGCGCATGGCGATGCTGTAGGTCGCCATCAGCGTCATGGCCACCAGCAGCAGGCCGCCGACGAAGGCCAGCAGCCGTGACAGCCGATCGAGCACGCGGCCCATCGGATCGGCAGGCACGGTCGCGGCCCGAACGTCAGGTTCGCTCATGAACGTCTCCGGAGCAGGGCGCCGGGTGAACTGGCGCCGGGGTCGATCAGCGGGTAGCGGTGGCGCTGTGCTGCTGGATCAGCTGGCGTGCGTCCTCGAGCAGGGCGGCACCATTCGCATAGCCTTTGCCCTCGACTTCCTTGATCCAGTCCTGGTCGAGGCGCTCGGCCACCTTCATCCACTTCTGCTGTTCGTCTTCGGACAGCTGGTGAATCTTGTTGCCGCGGCTTTCGGCCAGACGATGGCCATTCTGCACGGCGATCTCGTCGAACAGCTGGCCCGCTCGACGCGAGAGCACCGCGCCGCTGCGCTCGTCGATGATCTTTCGCAGGTCTTCGGGCAACCCCTCATAGGTAGCCGGGTTCATGGCGAGAATCATCACCGTGTACATCAGTGCCGGCTTCCCCTCGGCCATTTCCGTGTGGTGGCCGACCAGCTCGTGCAACTTGAGCGCTGGTACCACGTCCCAGGGCACGATTGCACCGTCGACCACGCCCTTGGACAGGGCCTCGGGAATCTGCGGGACCGGCATGGCGACGGGGGTCCCGCCGAGCAGGGAGATCAGTTTGGTGGAGGTGCGGTTGGCGGCGCGGATTTTCTTGCCGCGGAAGTCGGCCATCCTGTTGATGGGTTTTTTGCCGGTGTGGATCAGCGCACCGTCCGTGGTATGGGTCGCAAGCAGGTGCATGCCGGTGAATTCCTTTTCGCCGTGCTTGGTGACGAACTCCCACATCGCCTGGCTGGTCGCCTTGGCGGAGCGACTCATGAATGGCTGCTCGAAGACCGAGATGAGCGGGAAGCGCCCGCTGTTGTAACCCGGCAGCGTCCAGACGATATCGGCAACGCCGTCACGCACCTGGTCCACCAGCTGCGGTGGTGTGCCGCCCAGCTGCATCGAGGGATAGAACTGGAACTGGATACGGCCGTCGGAGGCTTCGGTGATCTCGTCCGCCCACGGCTTGAGCAGGTTCGCCTGGGTCAACGAATGGGCGGGAAGAAAATGATGAACCTTGAGCGTCACGACCGCTTCCTGAGCGTAGGCGGACAGGCTCAGACAACTGACGCAGGCAAGTGCCAGCAAGGCCTTGGGCAATTTCGACATGGGTATTCCCTTTTGTTGTTGTAATTGCGCGTGCAACCGGCTGCCCCGCGGATGTTCCGCTCCGGCAGCCCCCGCTACACGCGAGTCGCCGAGACGGTGAACGCCTCCGTATAGAAGCAACCTCGCCGGTTGCATCGCAACCGAGTGGCGCAGTAAACGAGCGAATCTGTTCGATAATCGCCCTTGGTTTGTGTTCCGCTTCGTCGGCACCGTACGGCGCGCGAGCGATCTCAGGCCTGCGTCGGTGAGGGCGCCATGAAGCCCATTCGTGCGACCTTGAGCCGTCGAAGCCAGCTCCAGAAAGCGCAGCCCGAACGTCAGCCATAACGGGAAATAGTCGGCCATCACTCAGCGCTCGCGCGGGCGGTAGGGCTGGTAGAAGTCCGCGCCTCGCCAGGCTGGCGTCGGCGTATCGGTCAGGGGGTCGCCGCGGGTATAGCGTTCTCCTTCTCCATCGCTGACGAGGCGCGCCACGGCAGGGTAGGGGTAGACCGGCCGGTACTCCAGGGTCCGCCCGGTCTTGGCACGCCTGCTCTTCGGCGAGAGCGGCAGACCGGATCGGCTCGCCTGATACACCTTGATCTCGTCAGCGGCCTGGCCGGATTCGACCCAGCGCATCAGCGGCGTCAGCAGGTCCAGTTCGCTCGGCCCCTGTCCGCCGTGGCAGTGGTACATGCCTGGCACTAGGTACATGCGCACGAAGCGCTCGACTTCTGGCTTGCCCAGGTGGCGCTGCAGGGCCTCGTGGTAGGCGATGGTATTGATCGGCGAGATATGATGATCGGACCAGCCATGCCAGAGAATCAGCTTGCCGCCTTTGTCGGCGAAGGCGGAGAGGTCGGGGTCGGTCGCATCGAACAGAGGATGGCGGGCGCGCAGGCGATCGAAGGTCTCGGCGTCGAAGCGCAGCTGCTCCAGCCGATAGCCAGGCTGCGGTGCCTGTTCGAAGACCAGATAGCGCAGTGCCTCGAGGGCGATGGTTTCGCTGAATAGCGGGCCATGCGCGCGTTCGGGCACGAACACGCCGCCCCATGCGAGCTCAGAGCCGGGCTGCGGACCGCCGACGGCCAATCGCTCACCGGTACGCTCGTCGCGCGGCCCGTCATATATGCGCCTTGCCGCTTGCACCTGTGCGGCAGTCAGGCACTGGTCGCTGTCCTGGCCAGCGGGGCACTGGATCGTTGCCGGGTCGAATCGGCAGATTCGTGGGTCGCTGAGCAGCCCGTCGAGCTGGCCATCCAGGCCGTCACACTGGTCAAGCACGGCTCGGTGCAGAAGCGGCAGCTGTGAGGCGACCAGCACGCTGCGACCATCCGGGGCGCGGTTCACCCGCGCCTGCCAGGCGTGCAGCAGCGAGTTCTGCACCTGGAAATTCATTGCCGGCGCGCCGGCGACGATGCCGTCGAAGTCGTCCGGATAGCGTTGCGCCTCGATCAGGGCTTCGCGCCCGCCATCCGAGCACCCACTGAAATAGGAATACGCCGGAGCCCGGTCGTAGAAGGTTTTGATCAATGCCTTCGCGGCCCGTGCGGTGAGATGCACACCGCGATGGGCGAAATCGGCGCGCTGCTGCGGATTGGCACCGAAGGTCCCGCCATTGCCCTGATGACCCATGTCGGTACTGGCTACGACGAAGCGGCCGCTTTCGAACGGTACGCAGCCTGCGACTGCGTCCGGTCTCAGAGAAATGCGGCCGCACAACCCGCCGCAGCCGACCTGCAGGTAGCGCTGGGTCCAGCCATCCAGCGGCAGTTGCACGCGAAAGCCGATGCTCGGTGCCAGCGTACCTTCGACATTGCATACGGTGGCGCCCTGATCAGTGTCCTGTACCGATGCGGACGTGACGCGACTACCGCTTCCGCCGATCGATGCGAGGTCGAGCGTGAGCAACGAGGAGCAGGGGCGGCTCGGGCGTACGACCTCCAGCGCAGCCAACCCGTCGTGGGCCGGTTCTGTGACCGCGGATGCGGCGCTGGTGCCACTGCAGAGCAGTGCCAGCAGGGCGATGGGGAAGAGGGAAATCTTCATGCAGGGCACACCTTCTTGTGCTGGGTCGTAGGGCCGCCGCTGGTCGACGTCGCCCAATGACTATCCGTTTTGTGCGATCTGCACTCAGAGTGCGAAGAGGCGCCGAGTGTTCCGCCGCAATCGTGCCCATATGTGAACGATGGCGCGCTTGTGCAAAAACTGTTCGGTCACCGAACGGCGGGGTGTCCGCCGTTGGTCGAATCTCCTATGCTTCGATCAGTCGATGTTCTTGACGCAGATCAATATTCTCGATCTGCCTGATACCGACCAAGCCGGCCACCAAGCGCCGGCCAACCATAAAAACAACCGAGTGCCGGGTGATGGAACGACTGCTGAATGAAAAAAGCAGGATCTTCGAGCGTGCAGATCCGCATGCGGTGTCGGACTACGTCAATCAGCATGTAGGCGTGCACTGCATTCGTCTGCCTCGTACCGGCACGCCTCAGGCCAGCCTCAGCCACTGCAAGTTCGGCAAGCTCGACCTTTGCCAGATCAGTTATGGCGGCAGCGTTCATGTCACCTCGCCAGCCCTGGAAACCATCTATCACCTGCAGCTGCTGCAGCGTGGCCATTGCCTGTGGCGCGGACGGGGCCAGGAGCACTATTTTACCCCCGGTGAGCTGCTACTGATCAACCCTGACGATCCGGTTGACCTGACCTACTCGGACGACTGCGAAAAGCTGATCGTCAAGCTGCCGGCCTCCTTCCTCGAACAGGCCTGCAGCGAGAACCAATGGCGTGCACCCTCCGGTGGCATACGGTTCAGTGCCAATCGCCATGCGCTCGGCGAAATGGACGGCTTCGACAGCCTGCTCGGGCTGGTCTGCCGCGAGGCGGGCTCCGAGCAGAGCATCCCGCAGATTCAGGAGCAGTACAGCCGGATCATCGCCAGCAAGCTGCTCTGCAGCCTGGCCAGCAATATCCAGCGCGATCCGTTCGGTGACAGCTGCCCGTCGTTCGGTCGGCTGACCGACTACATCGACGAGCATCTGAAACAGGATATCTCCGTTGAACAGCTGGCCGAGCTGGCCAACATGAGCCTGCGCTCGCTGTACCTGCTGTTCGAGCGCAAGGTCGGCACCACGCCCAAGTCCTACATCCGTCAGCGCAAGCTGGAGCAGATCCATGGCCGGCTGAGCGACCCTTCGGCCAGGGTACGCAACATCACCGAGATCGCCATGGACTACGGCTTCATGCATCTGGGGCGCTTCTCGGAAAGCTACAAGAGCACCTTCGGCGAGCTGCCGTCGGACACCCTGCGCCGCCATCACTGATCCGCTTCGGCGGCCGCCAGCCTTTTGGCGGCCGCATCCGCTACGCCCATTCCTCCCTTCGCTGATCGCTCTCAGCGCGTCGCTGCAGGCCGCGGCATCCGTCTGCCTGCGTTTTGCAGAAAACGGATAGAGATGCTGCAGAAAACGGATATTGATGCCGTTCCCCCCGCCGTAGCCTTCATCACGTGGAAACAATAACAACGGAGGCCCCGGCCATGTCCCTGGGAATCGACTACCTTGATTCGCTGCTCGAAGACGACAAAGAGAAGGGCATCTTTCGCTGCAAGCGGGAGATGTTCACCGACCCTCGGTTGTTCGATCTGGAGATGAAGCACATCTTCGAGGGCAACTGGATCTACCTCGCTCACGAGAGCCAGATCCCCGAGAAGAACGACTACTACACCACCCAGATGGGGCGTCAGCCGATCTTCATCGCGCGCAACAAGGAGGGTGAACTCAACGCCTTCATCAACGCCTGCAGCCACCGCGGTGCCATGCTCTGCCGCTTCAAGAGCGGCAACAAGGCGACCTACACCTGTCCGTTCCATGGCTGGACCTTCAACAACTCGGGCAAGCTGCTCAAGGTCAAGGACCCCAAGGAAGCCGGCTACCCCGACAGCTTCAACTGCGACGGCTCCCATGACTTGAAGAAGGTCGCCCGCTTCGAGTCCTACCGCGGCTTCCTCTTCGGCAGCCTGCGCGAGGACGTCGCCCCGCTTGAGGAATTCCTTGGCGAGTCGCGCAAGATCATCGACATGGTGGTCGATCAATCGCCGGATGGCATTGAAGTGCTGCGCGGCTCCTCCACCTATGTCTATGAAGGCAACTGGAAGCTGCAGGCCGAGAACGGCGCCGATGGCTACCACGTCACCGCCGTGCACTGGAACTACGCCGCCACCCAGCAGCAGCGCAAGCTCAAGGAAGCCGGCGACGACATCCGTGCGATGAGCGCCGGCGGCTGGGGCAAGAAGGGCGGTGGTTTCTATTCCTTCGAGAACGGCCATCTACTGCTCTGGACTCGCTGGGACAACCCGGAAGATCGCCCGTTGTATGCCCGTCGCGAGGAGATGGTCGCCGAGTTCGGCCAGGCCCGTACCGACTGGATGATCGAGAACTCGCGCAACCTGTGCCTCTACCCGAACCTGTACCTGATGGATCAGTTCGGCTCGCAGCTGCGCATCGCCAAGCCGCTATCGGTGGACAAGACCGAAGTCACCATCTACTGCATCGCACCCAAGGGCGAGAGTGCCGAAGCGCGGGCGCGGCGCATTCGTCAGTACGAAGACTTCTTCAATGTCAGCGGCATGGCCACGCCGGATGATCTTGAAGAGTTCCGCGCCTGCCAGCAGGGCTTTGCCGGTCGCGCCATGGAATGGAACGACATGTCCCGCGGTGCCAAGCACTGGATCGAGGGGGGCGGACGATGGCGCCCGCAGCATCGACCTGCAGCCGATGATGAGCGGTGCGCGCACCGAGGATGAGGGCCTGTTCGTGCTGCAGCACCACTACTGGCAACAGCAGATGATCAAGGCCGTGAAGGCCGAGCAGGAACAGCTGATTCACGTGGAGGGTGCATAAAAATGAGCATCGCCTACGAAACCGCGCGTGACTTCCTATACCGCGAAGCGCGCTACCTCGACGACAAGGACTGGGACAGCTGGCTGGAACTGTATGCCGCCGACGCCACCTTCTGGATGCCGGCCTGGGACGACGCCGACCAGCTCACCGAAGATCCGCAGCGGGAAATCTCGCTGATCTGGTACGGCAACCGTGGCGGCCTGGAAGACCGTGTGTTCCGCGTCCGCACCGAGCGCTCCAGCGCCACGATCCCGGATACACGCACCTCGCACAACATCAGCAACCTGGAGCTGATCGAGCAGGGCGAGGGCTTCTGCAAGCTGCGCTTCAACTGGCACACGATGAGCTTTCGCTACAAGACCGTCGACCACTTCTACGGCACCAGCTTCTACACGCTCGACACCCGTGGCGAGAGCCCGCTGATCAAGCACAAGAAGGTCGTGCTGAAGAACGACTACATCCGCCAGCTGATCGACGTCTATCACCTGTGAGGGCAAGGCCATGACTCACCAGATCGCATTGAATTTCGAGGACGGGGTGACCCGCTTCATCGAAGCCAATCTTGGCGAAACCGTCGCTGACGCGGCCTACCGTCAGGGCATCAACATCCCGCTGGACTGCCGCGACGGTGCCTGCGGGGCCTGCAAGTGCCTCGCCGAAGCCGGGAGCTATGACCTCGGCGAGGAATACATCGAGGACGCGCTGAGCGAGAACGAAGCCGCCCAAGGCTTCGTGCTGACCTGCCAGATGCGCGCCGAAAGCGACTGCGTGATCCGCGTGCCGGCATCCTCGGATGTCTGCAAGACCGCGCAGGCCAGTTACCAGGCGACCATCAGCAACGTGCGCCAGCTGTCGCAGAGCACCATTGCGCTGTCGATCAAGGGCGAGTCGCTGAGCCAGCTGGCCTTCCTGCCTGGGCAGTACGTCAACCTGCAGGTGCCGGGCACCGACCAGACCCGCGCCTACTCGTTCAGCTCGCTGCAGAAGGGCGGCGAGGTCAGCTTCCTGATCCGCAACGTGCCGGGCGGGCTGATGAGCAGCTTCTTGAGCGGCATGGCCAAGGCCGGCGACAGCCTCACCCTGGCCGGCCCGTTGGGCAGCTTCTATCTGCGCGAGATCAAGCGGCCGCTGCTCTTGCTGGCCGGCGGCACGGGCCTGGCGCCTTTCACTGCGATGCTGGAGAAGATCGCCGAGCAGGGCAGCGCGCATCCGCTGCACCTGATCTACGGCGTCTCCAACGATTTCGATCTGGTAGAGATGGACCGACTCGAAGACTTCGCTGCGCGCATTCCGAACTTCACCTACAGCGCCTGCGTGTCCAGCTCCGACAGCCAGTACCCGCACAAGGGCTACGTGACCCAGCATATCGAACCCAAGCACCTCAACGATGGCGAGGTGGACATCTACCTGTGCGGACCGCCGCCCATGGTCGAGTCGGTCAACCAGTTCATTCGTGAGCAAGGCCTGCAGCCGGCCAACTTCTACTACGAGAAGTTCGCCGCCAGCGCCTGATCCACCGGTCGCAGGGTGGGCAACTGCGCCGCATTGCCCACCGAATCCTCGCCATTCCAGAGGTTGGGTAGATGAACACACGATTTCAGAACAAGGTCGCGGTGATCACCGGCGCGGCCCAGGGCATCGGTCGCCGTGTCGCCGAGCGATTCGTCGAGGAAGGTGGCCGGCTGGTGGCCGTGGACCGTTCCGAGCTGGTCCATGAACTGGCCGATCAACTGGGGCAGGGCGCCGAGGTACTGACCCTGACCGCCGATCTCGAGCAGTTCGCCGACTGCCATCGGGTGATGGATGCCGCGAAAGAGCGTTTCGGCCGTCTCGACATCCTCGTCAACAACGTCGGTGGAACCATCTGGGCCAAGCCCTTCGAGCATTACCAGGAACATGAGATCGAGGCCGAGGTGCGTCGCTCGCTGTTCCCCACGCTGTGGTGCTGCCACGCCGCGCTGCCGCACATGCTGGAGCAGGGCGGCGGGGCCATCGTCAACGTCTCATCGATCGCCACGCGCAGCCTCAACCGCGTGCCCTACGGCGCGGCCAAGGGTGGCATCAATGCGCTGACCGCGTGCCTGGCCTTCGAGAACGCCCAGCGGGGCATCCGCGTCAACGCCACCGCACCCGGCGGTACCGAGGCGCCACCGCGGCGTATTCCACGCAACGCAGCCGAGCAGAGCGAGCAAGAAAAGATCTGGTACCAGCAGATCGTCGATCAGACGGTGGAATCCTCGTTGATGAAGCGCTACGGAACCATCGACGAGCAGGCCGGCGCGATTCTTTTTCTCGCGTCCGATGAGGCCTCCTACATCACCGGCGTGACCCTGCCGGTGGGTGGTGGCGATCTCGGTTGAGCAGTACCCGGGCCGGCTCGACCGGTCAAGGCCAAGGCACATCGGCGGCGCGGTGACCCATCGCTGCTGCCGATCCGCGACTAACAAAAACAATAGAGAGTCTTGCCATGCGAAAAGTAGACGTTCACGACATCATCGATAACGCACGCTTCAACCGCTTCCACTGGCTGGTGGTGTGCCTCTGCGCACTGCTGCTGATCTTCGACGGCTACGACCTGTTCATCTACGGCGTGGTGCTGCCGGTGATCATGAAGGAGTGGGGGCTGACCCCGCTGGAAGCGGGCGCACTGGGCAGTTATGCGCTGTTCGGCATGATGTTCGGCGCACTGGCGTTCGGCACCCTGGCCGACCGCATCGGCCGCAAGAAGGGCATCGCCATCTGTTTCGTGCTGTTCAGCAGCGCCACCGTGCTCAACGGCTTCGCCAGCACTCCTACCGAGTTCGGCATTCTCCGCTTCCTCGCCGGGCTCGGCTGCGGCGGGCTGATGCCCAACGTGGTGGCGCTGATGAACGAGTACGCGCCCAAGCGGCTACGCAGCACGCTGGTGGCCGTCATGTTCAGCGGCTATTCGCTGGGCGGCATGCTGTCGGCCGGCCTCGGGATCTACATGCTGCCTCGCTTCGGCTGGGAAGCGATGTTCTTCGCCGCCGCCGTTCCGCTGCTGCTGTTGCCGGTGATTCTCTGGTATCTGCCCGAGTCGGTCGGCTTCCTGGTGCGCCAGGGCCGAGGTGAGCAGGCGCGGGCGTTGCTGGCCAAGGTCGACCCGGGCCGCCAGCTGAGCGCTGCCGACGAGCTGGTGATGACCGATGTGAAGGGCAAGAGTGCCTCGGTGCTGGAGCTGTTCCGCGAAGGCCGTGGCGTGCGCACCTTCTCCCTGTGGCTGGCGTTCTTCTGTTGCCTGCTGATGGTTTACGCGCTGGGTTCCTGGTTGCCGAAGCTGATGGCCAACGCCGGATACAGCCTCGGTTCGAGTCTGTCGTTCCTGCTCGCGCTGAACTTCGGCGGCATGGCCGGCGCCATCCTCGGCGGCTGGCTGGGCGATCGCTTCAACCTGTCGAAAGTGGTGGTGGTGTTCTTCGCCGTGTCGGTGGCCTCCATCAGCCTGCTGGGCTTCAAGACGCCGATGCCAGTGCTTTACACGCTGATCTTCATCGCCGGTGCCACCGTAATCGGCACGCAGATCCTGCTCTACGCGACCGCCGCGCAGTTCTATGGCTTGTCGATCCGCTCCACCGGTCTCGGCTGGGCGTCGGGCATCGGCCGCAACGGCGCCATCGTCGGCCCGTTGCTCGGCGGTGCGTTGCTGGGCATCAACCTGCCGCTGCAACTGAACTTCATCGCCTTCGCCGTGCCGGGCGTCATCGCCGCCCTGGCCATGACCGCCTTCGCCATCTCCAGCAAGCGCAGCGGCACTCCCGCGCCAGTGGTGATGGCAGCTGCGGCCAAGGCCTGATCACAAAACTTCAACACGGATAACGCCATGAGCCCCATCCTGATCGAACGCATCCAGACGATCATCGTCGACCTGCCGACCATCCGCCCGCACAAGCTGGCGATGCACACCATGCAGCAGCAGACGCTGGTGATCATCCGTGTGCAGTGCAGCGATGGCATCGAAGGCATCGGCGAGGCCACCACCATCGGCGGCCTGGCCTACGGCAACGAGAGCCCGGAAAGCATCAAGCAGAACATCGATAGCCACCTCGGCCCGCTGCTGGTGGGCCAGGAGGCTGCCAACATCAACGCCGCCATGCTGCGCCTGGACAAGGCGGCCAAGGGCAATACGTTCGCCAAGTCTGGCATCGAGAGCGCATTGCTCGATGCCCAGGGCAAACGCCTCGGTCTACCGGTCAGCGAGCTGCTCGGCGGCCGGGTGCGCGACAGTCTGGAGGTGGCCTGGACCCTGGCCAGCGGCAACACCGCAAAAGACATCGAGGAAGCCGAGCGCATGCTCGATATCCGCCGCCATCGCATCTTCAAGCTGAAGATCGGCGCCGGCGAGGTGAATGCCGACCTCAAGCACGTCATCGCCATCAAGCAGGCCCTCGGCGAGCGCGCCAGCGTGCGCGTCGACGTCAATCAGGCCTGGGATGAATCGGTGGCGCTGCGCGCCTGCCGCATCCTCGGCGACAACGGTATCGACCTGATCGAACAGCCGATCTCGCGGGTCAATCGCGGCGGGCAGGTGCGCCTGAATCAGCGCAGCCCGGCACCGATCATGGCCGATGAGTCCATCGAGAGCGTCGAGGATGCCTTCAGTCTTGCGGCCGACGGCGCGGCCAGCATCTTCGCCCTGAAGATCGCCAAGAACGGCGGCCCCCGCGCTGTGCTGCGCACCGCGCAGATCGCCGAGGCGGCGGGTATCGCGCTGTACGGCGGCACCATGCTCGAAGGTTCCGTCGGCACACTGGCCTCGGCGCATGCCTTCGTCACCCTCAACAAGCTGACCTGGGCCACCGAGCTGTTCGGCCCGCTGCTGCTCACCGAAGAAATCGTCACCGAGGCGCCGGTCTATCGCGACTTCCAGCTGGAAGTGCCGCGCACACCTGGTCTTGGCCTGACCCTGGATGAAGAGCGCCTGGCGTTCTTCGCCCGCAAGTAAGAGGAGAACCCGAGATGCTCTTCCACGTGAAGATGATCGTGAAACTGCCGGTCGACATGGACCCGGCCAAGGCTGCGAGGCTCAAGGCAGACGAGAAGGAGCTGGCGCAGAGCCTGATGCGTGAAGGCAAGTGGCGCCACCTCTGGCGCATCGCCGGCCAGTACGCCAACTACAGCGTGTTCGACGTCGCCAGCGTGCAGGAACTGCACGACACCCTGATGCAGCTGCCGCTGTTCCCCTACATGGAGATCGAGGTCAACGCGCTGTGCCGCCACCCGTCCTCGATTCATGACGACGACCGCTGATCCCGTTTCGAAGCCGGCCGCGCCCGGCTGGTTAACCCGCGTAACGACAATTACAAGACGAGGCTTGAGCCATGACTGTGAAAATCTCCCACACCAGCGACGTGCAGCAGTTCTTCAAGGAAGCCAGCGGCTTCAACAATGACGAAGGCAGCAGCCGCATGAAGACGGTGATCAACCGCATCCTGGTCGACACCGCGAAGATCATCGAAGACCTGGAAATCACCCAGGACGAGTTCTGGAAGGCGGTGGACTACCTCAACCGTCTCGGCGGTCGTCACGAAGCCGGCCTGTTGGTCGCCGGACTCGGGCTGGAGCATTACCTCGACCTGCTGCAGGACGCCAAGGACGAACAGGAAGGCCTGGTCGGCGGTACCCCGCGCACCATCGAGGGTCCGCTGTATGTCGCCGGCGCGCCAATCGCCCAGGGCGCCACCCGCATGGACGATGGTAGCGAAGACGATGTCGCCACCGTGATGTTCCTGCAAGGCCGTGTTCTCGATCCGACCGGCGAGCCGCTGGCCGGTGCGGTGGTCGATCTCTGGCACGCCAACACCAAGGGCAACTATTCCTACTTCGACAAGAGCCAGTCCGAGTACAACCTGCGCCGGCGGATCGTCACCGACGAGAACGGCTATTACCGCGCGCGCAGCATCGTGCCGTCCGGCTATGGCTGCTCGCCCGACGGGCCGACCCAGGAGGTGCTCGACATGCTCGGTCGTCACGGCCAGCGGCCGGCGCACATTCATTTCTTCATCTCCGCGCCTGGCCATCGTCACCTGACCACGCAGATCAACCTGGCTGGCGACAAATACCTCTGGGACGACTTCGCTTACGCCACGCGCGATGGTCTGGTCGGCGACATCCGCTTCATCGACGATGCCGAAGCCGCACAAGCACGGGGCGTGCAGGGGCGTTTTGCCGAAGTGGATTTCGACTTCCAACTGCAGAAGGCTCCGGCCCCGCAAGCCGAGCAGCGCAGCAAGCGGCCACGGGCGCTGCAGCAGGCCTGACGGTCCCCGCGGTGTCCGGACTCCCGGGCACCGCAGCGGCGCTGCACCGGTAATGCAGCCGCTTCATTCATAACAAGAGTGATCCGGGCGTCCGCCACGGATCGCCAGGCCTGTCTTGCGAGGCGACATGAAAGCTCTGATGAAAGACTTCTCGCTCTCCGCCGTGGTCGCCGGCTTTATCGCGACCGTGATTTCCTACGCCGGTCCGCTGGTGATCATCTTCCAGGCGGCCAAGGTCGCGAATTTGCCGCATGACGTGCTCTCGTCCTGGGTATGGACCATCTCCATCGGTAGCGGCGTGCTCGGCATTCTGCTCAGCGTGCGCTACCGGGTTCCCATCATCATCGCCTGGTCGGCACCGGGCTCGGCGCTGCTGGTAACCATGTTGCCGGATATCACGCTGAACGAGGCGGTCGGCGCCTATATCGTCAGCAGCGTGGTGGTGCTGCTGGTTGGGCTGTCCGGCGCGTTCGACCGGATCATCAATCGCCTGCCGGCCGCCATCGCGGCGGGCATGCTGGCCGGCATCCTGTTCCGTTTCGGCACCGGGCTGTTCGTCTCGGTCAAGGAACAACCCTGGCTGGTGCTGGCGATGTTCGGCACCTATCTGCTGTTCAAGCGTGCCTTGCCCCGTTACGCCGTGCTCGCCGTGCTGGTGGTCGGTGTGACGATCACCATCGCCTCGGGTGAGTTGCGCAGTGATGCACTGGTCATCGGGCTGGCGACGCCGGTATGGATCGCCCCGGAGTTCAGCTGGCAGGTCATCCTCAATATCGCCTTCCCGCTGGTGATGGTGGCGCTGACTGGACAGTTCGTGCCTGGCATGGCGGTGCTGCGCAACGACGGCTACGAGACGCCGGCCAGCCCGCTGATCAGCAGCAGCGCACTGGGTTCGCTGCTGCTGGCACCGTTCGGCTGTCACGGATTGAACCTGGCGGCGATCACGGCGGCGATCTGCACGGGTCGGGAGTCGCACGAGAATCCGTCCAAGCGTTACGTCGCAGGAGTGTCGGGTGGCGTCTTCTACCTGGTGCTGGGCATCTTCGGGGCGACGCTGGTTTCGATCTTCAGCGCATTCCCCGCCGCATTGATCGCCGCGCTGGCCGGCCTGGCGCTGCTCGCGGCCATCGGTGGGGCATTGAGCGCGGCAATGGCCGTGCCCTCCGACCGTGAGGCGGCCTTGATCACCTTTCTGGTTACCGCATCGGGCATGTCCTTCCTCGGGCTGTCGGCGGCGTTCTGGGGCCTGATCTTCGGTATCGCCGCGCATCTGTTGCTGGGCCTGCGCAAACCAATCCCAGCGGTCGCATCACCCCCGGCTGTTGGCCGCAAGGAACAGCCGGCGCGGTGACCGCCCCGGCAATCGTAACCACTCACCCATGACGAGCTCGTTGCACTCCCCGCCTGCTGCCGGGGGAGCGGCTGCGTGCACCCTGAAAACAACAACAAGAGAGTTAGATGATGCAGAAGGTATCCATTTCCCGACTCACCCTGGCTGCCGGCATGACGTCCATGATTCCTCCTGCGTTTGCCGCAGACGCCGGCTTCATCACGGACGCCACGGCAACATTGCAGGCGCGTAACTACTATTTCAGCCGGGACTTCTCCGACATCGTCGGCCCCAATCAGCAATCGAAGGCGGAGGAGTGGGGGCAGGGGTTTATTCTCAACTTCAGGTCGGGCTACACCCCTGGAGCTGTAGGCTTCGGCGCGGACGCCATCGGGCAGCTGGGAATCAAGCTCGACAGCAGCCGTGATCGCAGTGGTACCGGCCTGCTCCCGGTTGGGAGCGATGGCCGCGCGCCGGATGAGTACAGCCGCATGGGGGTGGCACTCAAGGCAAAGGTGTCGAAGACTGAACTGAAGGTAGGTGAGCTGCAACCCAATCTGCCAGTGCTGACCTTCAGTGATATTCGGCTGCTCCCGCCCACCTATCAGGGCGTCAGCATCGTCTCCAGTGAAGTCAATGGGTTGACCCTGCAGGGCGGTCGTTTGCGCTCGACCAGCCTGCGCAACGAGGCCGGCGATGACCGGATGCGGGCCATGCTGGGCCGAACGCCTCAGGCAGCATTCAGCGATGCGTTCAACTACGCCGGCGGCGATTACGCATTCAACAACAAGCGCACGTCTTTCGGCCTCTGGTATGCGCAGCTCGAGGACATCTATAACCAGCGCTACATCGGCCTGAAGCATAGCGAACCGCTCGGCGACTGGATTCTGGGCGCCAACCTCGGCTACTACGATTCGCAGGCCGACGGCGGCAAGCTGGCCGGCAATGTGGACAACCAGGCTTTCTACTCGCTGCTGTCGGCAAAGCGAGGCGGCCATACCTTCTATATCGGCTATCAGGCCATGTATGGCGACAGCGCTTTTCCCCGCGTCTTCGCGAACGTCTCGCCTCTGGGCAATGAGGTGCCCACCTATGAGTTCGCCGAGCGGGACGAGCGCTCCTGGCAGGCTCGCTACGACTACGATTTTGCCGCGATGGGCTGGCCCGGTCTGGTCGCGACGGTGCGTTATATCACCAGCGATAATGTGAGCACGGGAATGGGGTTCGAAGGTACGGCGCAGGAGCGCGATCTGGACATCGGCTACACAGTGCAGAGCGGTCCGCTCAAGAATGTGGGTATCCGCCTGCGTAATGTGGCGGCACGCTCGAATTACCGCAGTGATATCGACGAGAACCGTCTGGTTCTCAGCTACACGCTCACCTTGTTTTGAGTAGGTTGCCTCGCATCCAGCTGCTCGCTCGGTGCGAGGCAAGGTGGGCTACACTAATTCCCGCATAACCGAAATAAACGGTTGACGGCTGTTTTCAGGTGCCTATAATGCGCACCACTTCCGGTGCAGCCCTCAAGCAAAACCTCTTGTAAATCAAAAGGTTAGCTAAATAAAAGGGTTGCACTGGTGGCGGATTCGAGTAGAATGCGCCGCGCTGACAGGGTGGTGGTTGAGTCCTGTTGGTGGCTTCGGTCGGATTGATCGAAAGCGGTTGAAAGAGGTGGTT